>Ga0310695_10002093_pt1 | contig 43258 bp, 35 predicted proteins | sample RumenRJG_04DNA_FD_203882 | JGI IMG/M metagenome (GOLD analysis project Ga0310695, IMG submission 203882) | Bovine rumen microbial communities from Lethbridge, Alberta, Canada - RJG_04 (v2) (version 2) | ecosystem: Host-associated > Mammals > Digestive system > Stomach > Rumen | place: Canada... | reverse complement strand
CCACATTGACATATACAGCATACTGGAAATGAGCATTTTCCTGACGCACAGCCGTCTTCGGCATTTCACTGATGTCAAGCAAATCAACTTCCACGCTGTCCTTGCTTCCCGCAAAAGCTTGTGTTGGCATAAATACCGCCATAACAAGCATAACTACCATTACGATTGTCATCTTTTTCATATCTCCTGTCAAATTACAATTATTCTCCTCAGAAGCCTAAGAACTCTTTGATGCGAGGATCGCGTTCGAGATCGGCCCTGCCTACGTAGAAAGAGCCGGGGGTTGCCAAATCGAGATACTTGTTCAGGAACTCTTCCCAATTCAGCTTGAAATAGGAAGCAGGAATAAAGACCGTCTTTGACCCGCCTGCCGAACGATTGCCAGCCGTTACATAAACCGAATAACCGCCCTTCTCATGCTTCTGAATCTGATAACACTCCAGAAACCAGTCGCCGCTGCATCTGTTGGAGGCTTCCACATCGATGCGTTCCTTCACGGGATTGGCTTTTTCCAGTTCCCAGTCATGGTCACTGGCCAGCCTACGGATAAACTCTTCACAGTCCACATTGAGAATTTCTGGACTACAAAACGAGTAATACCTGACATATTGATAGTCATCGCCCACTTTCTCGATACCGAAATTGGTATGCTCAGCTATCATGTCCCTTGTTGCCCAGGGAAAGTCAGCCTTCATCTGCTCGAACGCCTTGTCGATATAGGCATTCAAGTCATAGCCGTATGGAAACTTCTCGTTCATAACATTTTGGTTTATAGTTTTATACCGCTGCAAATTTAGGAAAAAATGGCAAGAAAAGCAAGAAGAATGTGAAATAATGCATCTTTTCTCATTTCTATTTCGTGGACCCCATGATTCTTCGTTATAATTTTTTTTCTTTTTTTTGTCTATTGGTTTGCAATTTTCAGAAATATTGCCTATCTTTGCATAGTTCTTTCATATATAGAATATAATAACATAATAAGAAATAATTAAAAACCAGTGAAAATGAAAAAATTATTGTTTACATCCTTATTGCTTGTTGTGGCAATATCCAGCTATGGCAAGAAGAAGTATGCTATTACTACTACAGGTGAGACTCTTCAGGCTTTGACACAAGTCACAGATAATGAAGAACCTTGTCTTTATCCTTTCGGGGGAGACAATGGAAGTCCTCTTTATTTTGCCGCAAGAGAGAACAAGAAGTATTATAACATTTACAAGAAGGAAAATCCCTTCTCTGCTGCAATGACGCAGAAGACAAGCGGCAAGAATTTTAATTACTCACCAGTTTATTGTGCGGCAACAGACAAGTTGGCATTCCGTTGTCAGTTAGAAGGCAGTAGTACTTCTGATATCTTCTTGATGAGTGATAGCAAAGGCAAGGCCTTAAATCAGATTACCGAATCTTCAAATGCCTTTGAAGACTATCCTAGCTTCAACAAGGATGGTACGTTATTGGTGTATAGTAAGGTTCAATATTCATATTATAAGAAATATAATTTCTGGAATTCCTTCTTCGGACTGGGTGGTTCAACAATTATCGTTGAAAACAGTGAGATATGGATGAAAAACCTGAAGACAGGAGAAACAACGCTGTTAGGTAATGGATATCAGCCGGTATTCTCTCCTGACAATAAGAAAATTGCCTATGTCAAATATTCTTCAGATGCCAAGAGTTGTAGCATTTGGACAATGAATATTGATGGAAGTGAACAGATGCAGATTACAGATGCCAAGAAAGGATATGCCTATCATCCACGTTGGAGTCCTGATGGAACAAAACTTGTATTTGAGGCATCCAAAAAAGATAAAAAAGATTTTGATATTTATATCATAGATACCGACGGAAACAATTTGGTACAGGTGACGATTAATAAGTCATACGATGGACAACCTTATTGGACAAAAGATAATTATCTTTATTTTGTTTCTGACCGAGGAAATGTAGATGGTAATTTGCAAATCTGGCGTTTTAAGCTGTCAGAGGAGTAATTCATAATTTCGCAAAATATATTTCACTAACCAACTTAATCCCATCGTGTCAAGGCAGAAGATTTTGCCATGTGCGATGGGATTGCTGTTAGTAAGGCTCACAGAGTTCGACGATTGATAACGTCTTCAGTGAAATAAAACTACTAAAATAAAGGAAAATGAGAAGACATGTGTTTTGGATGATGGCATTGCTGGTACTGAACTTAATAAGTTGCCAGCAAGTGGGGAAAAGCGAGTCACAAGGAGGAACGCAGAAGGACAGGAAAGCTGGGGACTGAATGATCCACTTTCCTGTCCAAATATTTTGTCCTATGAAAGAAGAAATACCTTTGCACAGTATTAATTAATATAAATGACAAAAACTTGTTTCCAAATATACAAAAGGAGCTCACATATCCTTAGGAGAAGTGGATCATTGAGAACCGACCCCAAATTTTTTAAATTACACAAAACCGAGAGAAATGCAAAGGGAAAGCTTGCTTTTCTTTCGTATTTCTGCTATCGCTGTCCTGTCAGTATGTCGTATAGCCTTGGAAGGTGCTTGTCCAGTATGTAGGCCGCAGAAAGGCAAACGACGACAACAAGAGGGGGTACAAGCACGTATGCCAGCCAGCATCCCGCAACGTTGTTGGCATTGACAATAATATACCGCTGGCCTACATGTACAAGGATATAATGAGTGGCATAGAGGAAGAAGGTGTATTTATATATGTGGTGCACCTTGAAATGGAGAATCCTGTCAAACACATCGTAGATGCCGATAAAGAAGAAGGCTGACGCCCACGTCCTTATATTAACGGCCAACATAGTGTCGTGCATGTGGCTATACCATACAGACAAAGGAAAAGCCAAAAGGGCTACTATCGTAACAGACACCGGCTGGTGACCAAACATGTAATCCTTGTGATGCATACCAAGATAGGCTCCCATCATGTAGATGGACATCCATACAATAGGGCTGCAGAAGGGATGGTGAAACGATATGCCGATAATGAGAAACACAATAATGGAGGCTGCGGCAACGCGTTTGTTACGCCCTAAGTAATAGAACACGGGCGAAGCAACGGCATACACTATAATGACCCCGACATACCACAGTACAGAGAACTTGCTTGCCACTATGTCGGCTACGAAATGCCAGACAGAATCGAAGGTGAAGCTGTCGTTTACGTACTGATTTCCGGTTAGACGGGTTGTCACGAACCAGCCAACAGCATTCAGGGTATTCCAGATGAGGTAGGGTATGATGAGTGAATAGAACCTCGTCTTTAGCTTCTCGGTATATTTTTCTATGCTGAAGTTGCGAAAGTACAGAAATGCGGTGATTAAGAAAAAGGCAGCAACAGTATCCTGGCCTATCTCATTCCACAAGACCAGCTGGTGGAAATAATCCGGTACAACATTCCAGTCGGGCAGTCGCGAATGGGTCCATACAATGCCCAGCATCATAAAAAAAGAAAGAATAGTGATCTTGTCAGACCTTCGGGAAACAGAATCAGGTAAATGCTTGCCTTTATTTGCCATAATTAGTTCTTCATAACCAGTGAACTCCCGAGGCTGGTGGAACAATTCTTAAGGCTTATATATAAAAAAATGCGTGGGAATTCAACTTGTTACCCGTCCCACGCACAGAGGCTCTGGCATTGCCTTAATCGTCAGAACGAGCAACGCCGAAGCCCACGCCGATATGTATACATACACTACTATGGCATGAAGCCAATAAGACCTATGCCAAATGTAGGTATGTTTTTTAATACATACCCATGAGCGTCATTGTTGCCTTGTAGTTTTGACGATTAGTTTGGAACTGCCAGATTCCTGTGCGTCAAGTACAAAGCGTCAAGGACTTGCGTTTTGAGCGCTTGTCCTTTACAAGAACGCCTTTCCTATATATAGGTTCCCCGTCCCGCTGCCTCCACCTAGGGGCTTCGGCATTCATGTGTCCTGTTCTTGCATCCCTCTGGTTGCAAGTGGCAAAGCCTTTCGAAACAAGCCTGTATGCTGGTACGGTTCAGAAAACGATGCAAAGGTACGTAATTTTTAGGAATTAGTGTCGTTTTCATCTAAAAAAACGCTATATTTGCACAAGATTTCCATAGAGAAAACTGGGGACTCTAACGGAATGAAGTGTTAAGTTATGCTTTTTCCTTTGGGGCAGGAGTCAGACAACTGTCCCGGCTGACGGGCGTTTCGTTTGGAGTTATTCAGAAACTGAAAAATGATCACTAGAACCGACCCCATGATTCTCTATATGACTATAAGAGAATCAAAAAAACTAGTCCCCTTCTCCCTTTTTCTTCTGAAATGCCGATGTACGGGGCGTTTCACGACGGGAGTAGTTGCTCCAACTAGTCCCGTACTACTCCCTTTCGAATCAACGGGAGAAGTATGGGAGATGTTCAACCAACTACTCCCGTGCCCTGCGCCCTTTATTTATCGGGGTTTGAGCCACCTGACGGGAGAAGGGGACTAGTTTTTTCGATTTTCTCAAAAATTTTTCGGAATCAGTTACCGACTGAAGGGCATTCAGTTACCGACTAACCCCTGTTTTGTTACCGATTAAAGCCCACTTTCATACCGATTAAAGCCCTTAATTGACCCAATTAAAGCCCCTATTTGATGAAGATATCGTTTATCACTCATTCCGATACCTCCCAAGGGTGTTGGGAAGCATCTCCATGGGGGTATCGGAGGTATCCCCAAGCCCCTTGGAGATAATCCCCATGCCTCACGAAGCCGGCATCTACGACCTTTGGAGGCGGCACCTTCGACCCTTGGAGGCGGCACCTTCGACCCTTGGAGGCGGCACCTTCACCCTTCGGAGCCTAAGGCTTCGCAAGGAGAAGCGTTTTTTCACTCATTTTAAGGTCAAAATCGCCAATCGTTGTCACCGTTGCCACTTCGTTGTTACCTGTAATTGCCTGATAACTAAATAGTTTTGCAAGGTGGCAACGGTGACAAGGGTTTAAAAATTTATAGTGCGCACGCGCGCGAGGGAAAGGCAGAGTTTATTTGTTCTGACTATAGCAATAAAAGATGTGGAAGCAAACCAAACTCCCACATCCCTTTTCTTAAGCAGTGAAAATCAAGAACCAAGTCCTTTGATCTCTCTAAATTCTCAGGTTATTGCTTGGTAAATTCACCTTTTAAAGTACCAAAACGACCTCCTGTTGTATCGCCAGCAAATGTTATAGTTTTTCTGTCACTACTGAGAGTGAAAAAGGAGGAATATGCAACGCTGCCATTAGGGGCAGTTATTGTCAACACGTTATCTTTAACAGACCATTTTGCCCCACCAGTATAATTCCAGTTAGGGCTTTCTTTGATATCCCATTCTGTATATGCAGCTTCTCCATTGGCATCCAATTTGATGCCATAATACCATGCTGTTGCACTCCCCTGATGATATTGAGCCCAAATACCTACCAAATCGGAAGTATTATTACTTTTATTTTTACTATCATCATCATCACTGCCGCAAGATGCGAAACCAACACAAACTAATGCCATAATCATTATGGCAAACACTCTAAATTGAAATTTTTTCATAATTGTTTAGAACTAAATTAAAAAAGGCGGAACCATTCGATGCTTATCTAAACCCTGGTTACCGCCAAGTGACCATACACGAAAACAAGCACGAATAGTCCACGCCTTATGACGTGAACTTCCTTCTGCATGTTCTTTTCGTGCGAATGATTTGGCGGTATTCGGGTTTAAAGAACAAGAGCTAAAAGCTCAAAATCTTATATAATAAGTGCGAACAGAAACGCTATTCTGTAAGTTAATAATTAATTGTTTATTAAAATCTCTGTGACCTTGTCGGGCTGAGCCTCGACTCATAGGTCGGTTAGCGTTCATTCGTTTTGTTCTATATCATCGGCAATATCATTTTAGGGTTAAACAATATGTTTTCGTTTGCAAATATAGTAATAATTTCTGAATTGGCGAATGTAGTTGGGGAAAAAGTTGTACCTTTGCAGAGATAAAACTATGAGTCAACTATGGATAAAGCAACGTTTGAAAGGCAGAAGGTATTTGCAGGGGAGAAGAAGCCCTCAATGCAACGTCGCTGTGTGGATTATGACTACACAGGGCGGCGGATGTATATGATCACGATGGTGACAGAGGGGCGTAAACCGCTCTTCGGCAAGGTGGTGGGACATAGTGAGGCGGTAGAGCCGTCGGCAGAGGTCCCTCATATTGAGTTGTCACCATTGGGTGAGGCAGTGGAGCAGATATGGAAGACTATTGGTGTTCATCATCCAGAGGTGCAGGTGTTGGCTCTACAGATGATGCCAGACCATCTGCATGTGGTACTCTTTGTGAAGGAAAGGTTGGAGAAGCCGTTAGGGAAGGTGCTATTAGGGGTAAAACAGGCTTGTAACCAGGTGTTTCGGCAGATGATGTCTGAGTCTTTTGTTGCTGTGGCACAGCAACATGCGGGACAATCGAGAGGGAATGGGCTGCTGTTTACGAAAGGGTTTAATGACCAGATATTGTTCAGGGATGGGCAGTTGGAGCATTGGCTTCACTATGTGAGGGATAACCCTCGTCGCTTGTTGATGAAAAGGGAGCATCCTGAACTGTTTAGGGTACAGAGGGGGTTGACGTATGCGGGGTTGAGTTTTTCGGCTATTGGTAACCGCTTCTTGTTAGAACGGCCGATGAAGTTGCAGGTACAATGCTCCAGAAGGATGACGGAGGAAGAGTTGCAGGCAAAACTTGCCGATTGTCTGAAAGCGGCAAGACAAGGGGCTGTGCTGGTATCGCCTGCAATATCAAAAGGAGAGAAGGTCATTATGAGGGCTGCTTTTGACGAGGGGCTACCGCTTATTTATTTGCAGGAGAACGGTTTTACTGATTTGGCGAAGCCTGGTGGTAAGCGGATGGAAGCCTGTGCCAGAGGGCAGTTACTGATACTTGCTCCGTGGGAACATCATAATGAGAAAATGACTATCAGGCGGGGGCAGTGCCTGGAGCTGAATGAGATGGCGAGGGCGATTTGTGATGGGGGTAGGTAGGGTTTATTGCTGTGGTGTTTATTGCTGTGGCACAGCAATATGCTTAACAAGGGGGGAGGAGTGAAAGAAATGATGGATAAGTGGGGTTGGTTGGGGGAAAAGTTGTATCTTTGCAATATCATATATAAAAGAGGTAAAGGACAATAGAGATGAAGATAAAACTTCTTGATCCAGACAGAATGACTCCCGAACAGGCGCACCAGTTTCGTGATGATGTGCTGAATATCGTCAGTCAGATACCTTACGGACGGGTTACTACCTATGGTATTATTGCTGCCTGGGCTGGATGGCCAAGCCATTCCCGGATGGTGGGACGTACGCTGCGTTATACACCAGGTGCCGAGCAATTGCCCTGCCACCGTGTTGTCAACAAAGAGGGGCGCACAGCTCCTGGATGGAGTCGTCAGCGCATGCTCTTGGAAGAGGAAGGTGTCACGTTCAAATCCAATGGTCGTGTAGATATGAGCCGTTATCTTTGGGAACCACAAATAATACTATAAACAATGAATAAAGACTGTTACACAACAATAATAATCCCCCGTATCGAATGTGACACAGGGGATTATTATTGTCATTTCTTAGTGAATTGTCCGAAATAGCGGAGGCAGACATCACGCCATTCCCTGGCATTCTCCACCTGTATCTTTAACCGCTCATCGACCTCACGCCATCGCTGCTCATCGATATACGCCCGAATCTTGTTATGCCAGAGATTCTGGTATGTCTCCGTCGCGATGACACCCTGGTTGTAGTGGTACTGCAGCGACTCCCAGAGCGTAGAGCCGTCTTTCATCTTATAGTCCCAGGGCACATGATGGAACCACAGCAGGAGGTTCTCAGGGCACGTCTCTACCTTGTTATACATAGAGGCATAAGGCTCCCGATACTGACTCACGGCATCCGTTCCTGTAGAGGAGCGGTCGAAGCCGATACCGTCCTTGTCTGCTTTGTGGTAATAGACAGGACACCACTCCAAGGGATACTCCGCCTTGAATCCGTCAGGCTCAGGACCATAGTGGTGATCGAACTTGAAGATATGGTGCAGACCGAGCGGCATCATATAGTTGACACAAGTCTCACGGCTCTCCTCCATGACAGTAGACATGAGATATACGAAGTTCTCGTCGATGGAGAACGTCTGCTCCAGCCACTCCCTGGCAATCTGCTCCGATGTCAGAGAAGGGTTCCATGCAAGTCGTCCGAAGGCATACCAGTTAGCCTGTGAGAAATGATGCCCGCACCAGTTAGCATCCTTTCCGATATTGGCAACACCTGCGATACCGGCGAGCCATTCCGGTTCAATAAACTGGAAAAACTCCTTCCACATAGGGGCAAGGTAGACCAAATGGAGCGACTGTCCCAAATATTCCTGTGTGATTTGCAGTTCCACCATATTAGGTGTCTCACGAATCTGGTCGAAGACAGGACTGTATGGCTCACGCGGCTGGAAGTCAAGGGGACCGTTCTTGGTCTGCAGGATGACATTCTTATGGAACTTGCCGTCCAGCGGTTGGAACTCCGAGACCGCCTGTTTCACACGGTCCTCTCCCTTATGGTTGGCACCATAGACAAAGCAGCGCCACATGACGATACCCTCATAAGGTTCCAAAGCCTCCGCCAGCATATTAGCACCGTCAGCGTGAGAGCGTTGATAGTCACCAGGTCCGGGTTGCCCCTCACTATTCGCCTTCACGAGGAAACCGCCGAAGTCAGGGATTAGCTTATAAATCTCCTTTGCCTTATTCTTCCACCATTTACGTACCTTCCAATCCTTCGGGTCTGCTGTCTCCGTCTGTCCCAGAGCCATCGGTGTGGCGAAATTAATGGAGAGGAAGACACGGATGCCATAGGGGCGGAGGATGTCAGCGATTTTCTTCACCTCCTTCAGATACGGTTTTGTCAACATCTTCGGGGAAGCATTGACATTATTAAGGACAGAGCCGTTGATGCCGATGGACGCATTGGCACGGGCATACTCACGGATAAGTTGCTCGTTCAGTTTAAACCATTCGAAGATACTCTCTCCAGCATAGCCCCGCTCGATGGAGCCGTCAAGGTTATCCCAGTGATTAAGTAGGCGCAGTTTGAACAAAGGCTCTTGTTTCTCATCTTTGATGGGCATATCCGTAGCCTGTAGCCTCAGCACCTCATAGGCACCGTAGAGCAGTCCGATATCACGACGGGCGGTAATGGTCAGCTGGTCGTCATTGCCACTGATGACAAAACCCTCATTATCGGGCAACGTCGGGTCAAGACGCAACATGACATGCGAGCCCTGATAATATTTCTCCAACTCCTCCTTAGCGATCTTGATGGTGGGTGATCCTGCAGGACTCTCTACCTGTGCCGTATTGGACAGTTCATACCTCAGCCACAGGCGGTGTCCATCTTCCGCCTCTGCCCATGTCACACTGACAATCGTTAAAATGGTCAATAATAGTTTTTTCATATCGTTACTCTGATTGATTTGTATTTTCCTGTGTAGTGTTTTCTCCATTCATCTTAATATATTCTTTGGGTGCCACACCGAAATATTTCTTAAACTGCGTGGAGAAATGAGTCTGGTTGTTAAAACCCACGGCAAAGGCGACCTGAGCCACATTCACCTTATTCTCCTTGATAAGACGAGCAGCCTGCTCCAGTCGGATATTCTTGATGAACTCACTGCAGTTGACACCAGTCAACCGCTTCATCTGCCGGTGCAGATGGGTTCGGCTGACACCCACCTTCTGCGCCAGGTCCTCGATGGTAAACTTCGGGTTAGCGATATTCTCATTGATGTGCTGCATCACCCTCTCAAGGAAGCGGTCGTCATTACCTTGCATCTCCACCTCCTCTATCTTGTCTTTCTTAATTTGCTGTACCTCAAATTTCCCTTTCAGGCGACGTACATTATCCACCAGGTTGTCAATAAGAATATGTAATTCCTCCATGGAGAACGGTTTGGCGAGGAAGGCATCGGCACCCTTTTTCAGTCCTTCCAGTCGGAAAGACACCTCCGACTTGGAGGTCAGCAGGATGACAGGGATATCACTGATATTCGGATTCGACTTGATGCTTTTCAGTAAAGTTATTCCATCCATCTCAGGCATCATGACATCAGTAATCACCAAGTCGAAATGATGCGAGAGAATCATCTTCAGAGCCTCCTTACCATTGGCGGCATAACTAAACCGATACCAGTCACCCAACTCATGTTTGATATAAGCTCCTATATTCGCATCATCATCGACCACCAGAATCTTGAGATTCTTTGTAGCCAGATACTTCGCTGATTTCTGCCCCTTGATTCTCATCGGTTGCGGATTCTCCTCTATCTCCTCTGGTTTGAGATGCTTATTACCCAGGGGCAGTTCTATTTTCAGAATGGCACCACTGCTCCCGTCAGTACGGTTTGCGGCACTGATCTTGCCACCATGCATCTTTGTCAGCGCACGGCAGAGGTTCAGTCCGATTCCTGTACCGTCGATATGCAGGTCATTAGAATTCTTACCTTGATAGAAACGCTCAAAGAACCGGTCTGTGTTATTATCCTCAAAGCCCATTCCATTATCAATCACCTCAATAATGGCATGCTCCTTATCGGAAGCTGTCGCCAACCGGATAGTTATCTCACCATGGTCATAAGTATATTTAAACGCATTCGACAGCAGGTTGGAGATCACCTTGTCAAACTGTATCCGGTCAATCCATGCTACCACAGGCTCAGAAGGATACTCATAGTTGTAGGAGATATTCCGCTGTTGTGCGTTATACTCATAAATATGATAGATGCCACGGATAAACTCATTCAAATCCGTTTTCACACACGACAGTTTCATCTGGTTCTTGTCTATCTTCCGTTCGTCCAGAATCTGATTAACCAATAACATAAGCCGTTGGGCGTTCTTCTCAATCGTCATCAAGTCAGCTTGGTTCTCTGAATCGGTCAACCGTTTTTTAATTTTCTCCAACGGTCCCATAATCAGCGTCAATGGAGAGCGGATATCATGCGTGGCGTTAATAAGGAACCGCATCTTCGTCTCTTCCAAGTCACGACGGCGCTGACGTTCCACGTTAAAGATAATCAGGAACAGGAATCCCGCAATGATAGTGAGATAAATAAGGTATGCCCACCAAGACTTATACCACGGCTGCAGCACGATGATACGCAGAAGCCGCACATCCTCACTGACAATTCCGTTGCTGGTAGCCCTCACTTCTATAAAATACTGTCCTGGCGGCAGCTGTGTGAACGTGATCTGGTTGGCACCCTCATTCGTCTGCATCCATGTCTTACTGCCATTGACACGATATTGGAACACGATATTATCCGTATTCTGATAGTCCAGCAAGGAGAATTCCAGCGTAAAGGTGTTATCGGCATACTCCAACTGGAAATAGTCCTCCATAGGATTCAAGGTCTTCCCATTGCAGAAAAAGCGGGTGAGGTATACCTTCCCTAAGTGGGCTAAACGGTTATTAATGTCCTGAGGATGGAATGTCGTGATACCATCTGCCGTTCCAAAGAAAATCTGGTCATCATGGCGATGGAGGGCTGCCCCCATAATATATTCTTTAGACATCAGTCCGTTGCCACCGATATGACCTATCAGCTGTTTCCGCTTATCCACATATTGCCAGATGCCATTAGTCGTGGAAATCCATATATCACCCTGGTTATCCCTGACCATCGAGCAGATCATCTTGTCTGTAAGGATCTTGGCATGAGGGTCTTCCTTCACTTTATTCGTCTTCCAACTATACCGGTAAAGCCCCGCTTCGGTACCTATGAGCATGTCACCATCCTTCGTCTCACAAATGGCATAGCATTGCAGGTCTTCCAGAAGAGCGTTCCATCCACGGCCATTAAAGATCAGTCCGTTAGGATTCATCATCGACGTGCCATTGGTCGTCGCTATCCATAACATACCACGTGAGTCGAAGGTCATAGCCTTGATCCAGTCATTACAAAGATAGCCTCCGCTGCGGTTGGTCTGCTGCATGCTGACCATCTGCGCCTCATGTGTCTTGGTATCGTAGATACATAGTCCCATACCAAAGACACAGATATAGAGCCGTCCTTGTCCGTCATCCACCATACAGTTCAGTCCTCGTCCGTCGAAAGACCTCTCCATAACGACCTTCCCCGTTGAAGGATAAAATCTGTAAAGCGTGTTCTCCGTCGTCAGCCAGTATTGTCCCAGTCTGTCACGATACACCACACGGGTGCCGCCAGGAGATGCCGGATGCTCCAGAATATGCCCAGTCTGGTCGATACGGTAGATACCATTATTCTGCAGGGTACACCAGATATCACTGTTCTCCCCCGGCACGATAGAAGCCACATTACCACCAGTGACATAATGCTGGTTGGAGAAACTCCAGGAGTTGAAGGAAGCCTTCTGCTTGGAAATCAAGATCAGTCCTTTGTTATAGCATGCCACCCATAAATTCTGGTTTTTGTCTTCCATGATATCCACGACATTGGAGGATGACAGATCGATACTGGCATTGGCATACTCTATCCGTTTCAGGCTCCGCTCGCCTTTAGGGAGCACCATCACCCCGCATCCCGCTGTGGCGATATAGATATTCCCCTCACTGTCCATATCCGCCTCCTCGATACTGACATTAGGGTCAAGCAGGGAAAGGTCAAAATCCGCACGCTGTAACTCCTCTGTCTGGTAGTTGTAGCTCATGATGCCATACATACAGATAATCAGCATCTCGTCCTTGGAGTACTCGATATAATTCATGGGCTGACCACATTCGGACTGGTAGTCACGCAATGCTGCCGTCTTCTTTCCCTTGACGGTATAACGTGTGATGGTGGAGATATGACTGCTACGCCACAGGTTTCCATTACGGTCGATATGGATACGACTGCAGAAATCGTCTATGTGACGCTGGCAGAACAACTCCTCATAGTGAATATCGTCGCTCCCCTTTTTCAAGGAGAAGAGTCCGTAACCTGCCGTTCCTATTAACAACTCACCCGTTGTGGATTCTATCAAGGAGCTGACACGGGGTGTGCGGTTATCAGGGAATTTGTAACGTTTGAAACAGTCGTGTTCATAGTCGTAGCGTGCAAGCCCCTTGGCACCACCTACCCAGAGATTGCCACTCTTGTCCAAGAACAAGGAGGCTATCTCATTGTCTGATATCGACGTGGAATCTTGTTTGTTATGATGGTATGCGGTATATCGGTAACCATCAAATTTATTCAGTCCAAACTCCGTACCTATCCATATATAACCATAACGGTCCTGACAGATACAAGTAACCAGACCACTCGATAACTTATCGGGTGTATAAAGATGCCCCGTGTCTGCCTGACATCCCATGCTGTAGAGGATGCAGGCAATCAATAATAGTTGATGATATAAGTATTTCATAGTAAGTTATGCTAATATTTTTATTGTCTCTTCATCAGGTTCAACTCCTGTTTGGGGGCAAGAACGTTACTTACTTGCTCTGTATATTCCGTCAGGGTTGTCACGGCTGTACCCCTGATGTCACGGCTGGACGCACCGATCTCGAACGTGTATGCCCCTGCCTCTGTCAGCCAACGGCTGTTAGCCTCATCGAAAGAGGCAAGGTCACGCTTTTCCATCTGGATGGATAGTGTCTGGCTCTCACCCGGTTTCAACTCACGAGTCTTGGCAAAGCCTTTCAACTCATGCTGAGGCTTCTCTATCGTCCCTTTGGGTGCTACGACATAGACCTGTGCGATTTCCTTGCCCGCTACCTTGCCATTGTTCTTAATGGTCACCTGAACGGTGATGTTGTCGCCATTGACCTTCACGGCAGGCTTACTGTATTCAAAAGTGGTATAGCTGAGTCCGTAGCCGAAAGGATATGCCACGTTCTTGTTGAAGCTGTCAAAGTAACGATAGCCCACATAGATGTCCTCCTCATGGTTCGTGTAGTCATGACCGGGAATCTGCGCACCCCATCCCAATGCCTCACGGAAGGTATAGTTGTCCATCTCCTGCGGGAAATTCTTCGTTGACGGATGATCGGTGGCAGAGACTGGCCATGTCATGGTCAGCTTACCACTGGGATTGACCTTACCCGTCAGGATGTCTGCCACAGAGTTACCGCCCTCCTCACCGGGCTGCCAGGCACAGAGGATAGCATCCACACGGTCACGCCATGACGCGGTCTCCATGACAGAGCCACTATTGATAATGACGATGACTGGTTTGCCAAGCGGACGGAACTGGTCGCTGACACGTGCTATCATATCCTTCTCAGTGGTAGTGAGGTTGAACTCTCCCTCTATCTCACGGTCCATGCCCTCACCAGCCTGTCGTCCGATAGTGATAATAGCGGCATCCGCCTCTTTCACCTCATGGGCTATGCAGCGGTTAGAAATCTCTATCTCCTCCACTTTCGGCGTACCGGTATCCAGGAACCACATGATGGGGTTCTTGTCGGCTCTCAGTTTCAGACGGGCATATTTCACATAACTCTGGTAAATATCCGTCAACTGCGGGGTCGTCTGAACACCCACGTTCCTCAGTCCTTCCACCATATCGACCACATAGGGCACATTGACAGCACCGGATCCCAAACCACCGGACATGAAGTCGTAACTGTTGACACCAAACAATGCCACCGTCTTGAGGTTGCGGATGGGAAGCACCCCGTCGTTCTTCAAAAGTACCATACCTTCTGTCGAACTTTGACGGGTAATCTGGGCATGCGCTTTTAGGTCAGGACGATTAGAGAACTTATAGCCACGGAAACGAGGAGTCTTGACAATATACTCCAGCATACGGCGCACGTTACGGTCGACATCCTCTATCTTCACGGTACCGTCCTTCACGCCTTTGACAATATCCTTTGCCTGTTCCGCATACCCCGGCATCATCAGGTCATTGCCTGCCGTCACCTCAGTTGTGGTGAGCAGTCCCTTACGCTTGCCAATCCAGTCAGTCATGACAATCCCTTTGAATCCCCAGTCTTTCCTGAGGATATCCGTCAGCAGGTCCTTATTGCCTTGTGCGAACTCACCGTTAACTTTATTATAAGCAGACATCAGCGTCCAGGGATTGCTCTTGCGCACCATGATTTCAAACCCTCTGAGATAAAGCTCACGGGCTGCCCGCTGACTGACACGCTCATCCACCAGTGTACGGTCTGTCTCCTGGGAGTTAACAGCGAAGTGCTTGGCAGAGACACCCACTCCCTGGCTTTGGATGCCAAGGGTCATCGCTGTACCGATGATTCCCGTCAGTAAAGGATCTTCTGAGTAATACTCAAAATTACGACCGCATAAGGGAGAGCGATGCAGGTTCATACCTGGACCAAGGATAACATCACATCCATACTCCAACGTCTCATTACCAATCGCCTCACCCACCTGTTGCACCAGATCGGTGTTCCATGTGGAAGCAAGGCAGGTACCGATAGGAAATCCTGTTGCGGCATAGGAGTGAGGGTCGTTCTCACGCTTGGCGTCAATATGTACGCCGGCAGGTCCGTCACTCAACACGGTGGCAGGAATACCCAGCCGCTCAATAGCCACGGTGACACCTGCTGCGCCGGCAACCAGTCTTTTCTGGTGCCCCAGCATTGCTCCAGACCCCGTGAAAGAGTCATTACCACCACCTACAAGTAATTGTGCTTTCTCTTCTAATGTCATCGCCTTCAGCACCTCGTCGATGTTGTCGGCTCTCAGTTTGGGTTGTGCGGTCATTGTTGTTGCTGTTAGACTGGCTATCATGCCAAGTATGAATAATCTTTTAGTTCTCATTGAGGTTGGATTTTTAGTTATTTCTTAAACAGTTTAGGCAAGAATTGGTTCAGATAGATGCGCCAGTTGCGCCAGATATGTCCTCCATCTGTCTCCAGATACTCGTATTTGTATCCTTTCTGGTCCAGCCGCTGACGGAAGTCCACATTATCCTTGTAGAGGAAATCAGTCTTGCCGATGGCGATATAATAGAGTTGGGGAGCAGGGTGGAACTGCTTTGCCAGTTTCTCGTCCAGGTTCTGGTAGATGAAGTCGTTCTCACCCTTTCCCATACGGTTGACGGCTGCGGAGAACAGTCCCACATAACCGAAGGTCTGCGGATTGTTGGCAGAGATATACAAGGAGTGGAAGCCACCCATCGACAGACCGGCAATGGCACGGTGCTGCTTGTCGGCGATGGTACGGTAATGAGCGTCTACCCATTTCACCAAGTCAGGGAAGGCGACCTCTATGGTACCCTCCATGGTCTTGGGATTTATGAAGGAGGGCTTGTACATCGAGTTCTCGTATTCTCCCGGCATCGCCTTCTGGGCACCATTGCCATTGGGCATCACCACGATCATCGGCTCTGCCTTGCCCTGTGCGATGAGGTTGTCCAGTATCTGTGCCGCACGACCCAGTTCCGTCCATGCGTTCTCATCACCACCGGCACCATGCAGCAGATAGAGCACGGGGTATTTCTTCTTGGGGTTGTCCATATAGCCGGCAGGGGTATAGACGGTGGCACGCCGCTCCTCCATCCCCAGCTTAGGGGCAGGATACCATACCTTACTGACAGTTCCATGCTTCACATTCCTCACGAAATAGTTCTCTGAGAGACTGCCGTCCACAAGGAAATAGCTCTGGTAGGAGGCTATGTCACGCAACATATAGACATTATTGGGGTCGTTCATCCTGACACCGTCCACATAGAGGGAATAGGTGTGCAACTCGGGCTGCAGCTTCCCAGAGGTCCATGTCCAGATGCCGTTAGCGTCTTTCTCCAGCGCCACACGCCCAGGCTGCTCCATCTCTCCCATGGGAGTCTGAATTTTCTGAACGGGTGTGAAGTCACCCTCTATCTCCACTTTCTGTGCCTCAGGGGCAAGGATAGAGAAGGTCGCTGTCCCATCCGCATTCAACTTGGGCGAGGTGATGTCGCCCGTATTCAAGGCAATTGTCTCTTGTGCCATACCCTCCATGGATGTAAAGGCAATCAGGAAAAGTAGTAGTAATCTCTTAGTCATTATGATAATAATCATTTAAGTTTCATGCAAAGATACGAATAAGTGAGTAAAATACCAAATATCATGATATATTTTTACTTACATTGACTGTTGTTTTGGGAAAAAAGTGTACCTTTGACTTTGTCGAGGGTACTTTCGTTTGAAAGAAAAAATAAATGCATTTTTTTTGTTCTTTACTCACTTATTCGTACCTTTGCACCCAATATTATAAATAATAAGGTATTAAAAAGATAAGATTATGGCAAAGAAAGCATTACTCATGATTCTCGACGGATGGGGAATCGGTAAGCATGGTAAGGGTGACGTGATCTATAACACGCCGACTCCGTATTTGGATTATCTGACAGCCGTTTCGGCACACTCACAGTTGCAGGCTTCCGGTGAGGACGTGGGTCTTCCCGACGGACAGATGGGTAACTCTGAGGTGGGTCACCTCAATATCGGTGCGGGACGTATTGTCTATCAGGACCTCGTGAAGATCAACCGTGCCTGCAAGGACGGCTCTATCGTGGAGAACGCACAGGTGAAGGCTGCCTATACTTATGCCAAGGAACATAACAAGAAACTGCACCTGATGGGTCTGACCTCTGACGGTGGCGTACACTCTTCTCTGGACCATCTCTTCAAACTCATCGAGGTGGGTAAGCACTATGGTCTGAAGAATCAGACATTCGTACACTGTTTCATGGACGGTCGTGACACGGACCCCAAGAGCGGTAAGGGCTTCATCGAGCAGGTCAGCAAGGTATGTGCCGAGAATGACGCTGCCATCGCCAGCATTGTGGGTCGTTTCTATGCCATGGACCGTGACAAGCGCTGGGAGCGTGTCAAGGAGGCTTACGACTTGCTCGTCAAGGGTGAGGGTAAGCAGAGCAGCGACATGGTGGCTGCCATGCAGGAGAGCTATGACGAGGGTGTGACGGATGAGTTCATCAAACCGATACACAATACAGCTGTCAATGGACTGATTGAGGAGGGTGACGTGATTATCTTCATCAACTTCCGTAACGACCGTGCCAAGGAACTGACCATCGTGCTGACCCAGCAGGATATGCCGGAGCAGGGCATGAAGACGATTCCTGGACTGCAGTATTATTGCATGACACCATACGATGCTTCTTTCACGGGTGTTCATATCCTCTTCCCGAAAGAGAATGTCGAGGACACACTGGGAGAGTATCTCTCTCGTCAGGGCAAGAAGCAGTTGCATACCGCTGAGACAGAGAAATATGCACACGTCACCTTCTTCTTCAATGGTGGTCGTGAGCAACCTTTCGAGGGCGAGGACCGTATCCTGGTACCTTCTCCAAAGGTGGCTACCTATGACCTCAAGCCGGAGATGTCTGCCTATGAGGTGAAGGATAAGCTGGTGGGTGCCATCAACACGCAGGAGTATGACTTCATCGTCGTCAACTTCGCCAATGGTGACATGGTGGGTCATACGGGTGTCTACAACGCTATCGCCAAGGCGGTATGGGCTGTTGACCATTGCGTACAGGAGGTCATCGAGGCTGCAAAGGCTAATGACTATGAGGCTATCATCATTGCTGACCATGGTAATGCTGATAATGCCATCAACGCTGACGGCACTCCTAACACGGCTCACTCGCTGAACCCTGTTCCCTTCATCTATGTGACCAACAATAACAGTGCCACAGTGAAGGACGGTCGCCTTGCCGACGTGGCTCCCTCTATCCTCCATATCATGGGACTGGAGCAGCCTGCTGACATGACGGGTGAGTGCCTGATTCAGGACTGATCACTTTTCCTGTTGATAATAAATTAAGGTGGATAATTTTTGTTGTCCACCTTAATTATTTTGGGTTCACTTCACATTTCAATCAGCAATAGGTTGCGAGGTTACGAAAAAAACTATAACTTTGCAGGCAAAAAAGAAAAGGATATGGCGCAAGTACAAATTGAGACCTCATGGAAGGCACGTTTGCAGGCAGAGTTTGAGAAATCATACTTTGAGCAACTGACTACAGCCGTTCGTCAGGAGTATGCTCAGGGCACCTGCTATCCGCCGGGACGACAGATTTTCAATGCCTTCAATCTCTGTCCGTTCGACAAGGTGAAGGTGGTGATTATCGGACAAGATCCATATCATGAGCCGGGACAGGCGCATGGACTGAGTTTCTCGGTACAGGACGGGGTACAGTTTCCACCCTCCCTGCAGAATATCTTCAAGGAGATACAGAACGACCTGGGTACCCCTATTCCAACCTCTGGTAATCTTACTCGCTGGGCAGAACAGGGAGTGCTGTTGCTTAACGCCACCCTGACGGTCCGTGCCCATCAGGCAAACAGCCATTCCATGCTGGGATGGCAGAAATTCACCGATGCCGCCATCCAGGCTCTTGCCACCCAGCGGGAACACTTAGTATATATGCTGTGGGGTGGCTATGCCCGCTCGAAAGCATATATGATTGACAAACAGAGAAACCTCGTCCTGGAGTCTGTACACCCTTCCCCACTGAGTGCTAATCGCGGAGGATGGTTCGGACAACATCAGTTCTCCCGCTGTAATACCTATTTACAACAAAACGGCATCACACCTATCCAATGGTAATACCTCCTATTATTGACATCAATGGTATCTTGATCTCTTCCGAGATACTGACCGAGTACTTCTGTTGCGATTATGAGAAGTGCAAGGGCATCTGTTGCGTCGAGGGTGATGCCGGTGCTCCTGTCACCATGGACGAGATAGCTGGTATCGAAGATGCGTTGGACACCGTGTGGGGTGACCTCTCCGCATCGGCACAGAGTGTGATTGACAAACAGGGTGTTGCCTATACTGACAAGGATGGCGATCTGGTGACGAGTATCGTACGGGGAAAGGATTGTGTGTTCACCTGTTATGATGGCGACAACTGCCTATGTGCCTTGGAAAAAGCCTACCGCAACGGGAAGACACAGTTCTGCAAACCCATCAGCTGTGCACTTTACCCTATTCGTGAGAAGAAATTCTCGGGCGGTCTGATAGGACTGAACTACAACCGCTGGGCTGTCTGTAAGGATGCCGTCGAAAAAGGGAAGGCATTACACCTTCCCGTCTACAAGTTTCTGAAAGAACCCCTGATTCGCCGTTTCGGTCAGGAGTGGTACGAAGAGTTATGCAAGGTGGCTACCCTTTTCGATACAGAGAAGGACTGACACCGATATGCTCTTTGAAGTATTTCCCTAAGAACGACTGGTTGGGGAACTGTAACTCCTCTGCTATTTCCTTGATACTCTTCGTGGAGTTTTTGAGCAGTACACGGATCTCCAGAATGACATAATTGTCAATCCATTCATTAGGGGTGCGCTTGCTGACTTGCTTGACAATCTCCGAAAGGTATTTGGGAGTGATACAGAGTTGTTCCGCATACCAGCTGACACGCCGCTCCTGTCGGAAATGCTGTTCCAGCAGCCGGATGAAATTGGCGAATATCACATCCGCACGTGTCTGGGACTTAGCACCCTGTTGCTCCACACGCCAGATGACATTACTCATATCATAGAACATCGCCAGCAACAATGCCTTCACCAGATCCGTGCGGTAGTGATGCTCCCGGTCGCTCATCTTCTCACGGATAGTCTGGTAGTAGTTGCTGTACACCTGTATCTCGCGTGGGGTCAGTGACACCACTGGGTTGTTCATCGAGAACAAAAGGAGCGACGACACATTCTTCACGTTCTGGATAAACCCATGATAGAACTCCGTCGACACCATGATACACAGACACTCGAAATCAGGAGATGCCATATAGTTGTCGACGATATGTCTTTCGGAGATAAACAACAAGTCACCCGGCTTGACCGTCTGTTCACGGGTATCAATCGAATACTGTGCCTTGCCGTGCTTACATAATGCCATCAAGATGAAATTCATCCGCGTCGGCTCCTTGGGAATAGGAGCGTCAGCAATACGGTCAGTGAGTACCAGACCGTCGTCCAGATATTCAGCATTACCCCATTTCCTTGCCTCTTCGAGGGTCGTGTCTTTAATATTGTTCTTTTTCTTTACCATGTCTTTACGGGCAGTGTCTGTCCTGCCTTCAGTTTAAGCGTCTTACGCTGATTATTATATAATAAGGTGACGGTACCAGCCTTCTTTGCTTTGATCTGGGCATCACGCACCTTACCGCCTTTCCATTCAAAACTAACCTCATAGCCACCACGGGCACAGAGCCCGCTGACCTTACCGTTGCTCCACTCCTTGGGGAGAGCAGGTAATAACTCAATGACTGTTGAGCGGTCCGTGAGCCGACTCTGCATCAGCATCTCACAGACACCAGCAGTACCACCGAAGTTACCATCAATCTGGAAAGGCGGGTGAGCATCCATCAGGTTAGCATAGGTACCACCGGCATGACGGGTACCGGGACGCTGGTCGTCCTGTGCGTCTGTGAAAGTGAGTAGCTTACGGTATATCTGATATGCCTTCTCACCATTATGCAGGCGTGCCCATAGGTTGATACGCCAGCCCGTCGACCAGCCTGTCGTCTCATCACCTTTCTGGATGAGGGTCTGCTCAGCAGCTTTCTGCAGTTCCGGTTGTGTGAGGTGATGACCTGGGTATAGTCCAATGAGGTGACTCTGATGACGGTGCTTAGGGTCCCAGTCACGCCAGTCGTAATACCATTCGTTCAGGTCACCTTCCTTGCCTATCGTGTAAGGGTGCAGTTTTGCCAATACTTTTTTATAGGCACCGACGGGCTCGTTGCAGAGGATACCGGCAGCACATACGTTCTGCAGCAACTCGCGGATGATGGCGAGGTCGGCAGTACCTCCATAGCATGTCACACCATGATAGCCCTTGTCGGTGACATATTCATTCTCTGGTGAGGTACTGGGAGCCGTGATAAGCTCACCGGGGTGCTTGGGATTGTCGATGAGCCATCCCAGACAGAAATCAGCAGCCCCTTTCATCAGTGGGTAGGCAACCGTCTTGAGATACTGCTTGTCTTGGGTGAAGAGGTAACGCTCCCATAGTGTCTGTACGAGCCAGGCTCCTCCCATGTTCCAACATGCCCACATAGGACTCTCACGCTTCTCACCCACAGGATTGGTCATTGCCCATAGGTCGGAGTTATGGCTGGCACACCAGCCTTTGTTGACACCATAATAGTTGCGTGCTGTATGCCGTCCGTTGTCTGCCAAGGCGCGAATGAAGTCGTCCAGTGGCGCTGCCATCTCTGCGAGGTTGGCGACAAAGGCTGGCCAGTAGTTTTCCTCCAGGTTGATGTTCACCGTATAGTTGCCACGCCATGGCGACCACAGGTAGGGGGTCCAGAGACCTTGCAGGTTGGCGGGAACACCAGGGGTACGGGAACTGGAGATCAGCAGGTAACGACCATATTGGAAATAGAGGGTTTCGAGATAACGGGGACTAAGACCTTCCCTCAGCAGGCGGTCTGTAGTAACGGTAGGGAATTTCTCTCCTAAGTCGAGTTTCACTCTCTGGTAGTATTTCTCATAATCCTTGACGTGTCGCTCAAGGAACTGTGCGAAGCTATAGTTCTGGGTATGCCAGATCGCATCGGTGGCTCTTTCCAGATAGGGTGCTCCCTCCCTCACAGGGTGTTTGTCAAAGCCGTTGAAGCTGGTTTCGTTGACGATATAGATGACTGCTTCCTTGGCACCACGGATGGTGAGGGAGGAGTCTGCGGCAACCACCTGCCCATCGGTCTTCACCTGCAGGATGGTGCAGAAATGAATACTCTCCTGGGGGTCTCCTGTCGCATGCCCTGTCTGTGTCAACTGGTTTCCTGCTGCCTTAACAGCATGAGGGACCTGTGCGGTCATAACAATCTTGCAGTTGATGTCATCCTCTCCTCGAAGGCGGATGGCGATGAGCTTGTCAGGATGCGAGGCGAAATATTCTCTGGTGAGGCTCTTCCCTCCACGCATATAGCGCTCATTGACCAACGCATCGTCAAGTTGCAGGATCCTGGCATAGTTACTCACAGCCCCTTTGTTCTCATCAATGAGATAGATGTTCCCGAGCGGTTGGTAGAACTGTGAGTTAGGTCCTTCCACATGCAGTTGAAGGGAGTCAGCCAGTTGGTAGTCTTCGTTGAACAGTGCCTCTCTGATTTTAGGAATCCACTGATGGGCATCCTTGTCGAGATTCCTGTCAACAGGTTTTCCTGTCCATAGTGTGATGTCGTTCAGTTGTATCAGGCAGGTGTCCGTCCCACCATACAGCAATGCTCCCATCTTACCGTTACCAATAGGTAGGGACTCCTCAAAATACTGTGCTGGCTTGTCGTACCACAGATACATGGATGGTTGTTGCGCTGACAGGGGCAGTAAAACACCCATGATCAGTCCTGTCAAAATAGTCCTTTTCATTATCAGCGAAAGATTAGTCATCGGCAAGAGAGAAGTCTAACTGACGTTTCTCGATATTGGCTCTGGCAACCTTGATACGGATAGAATCACCCAACTGGTATTTATGGTGATGACGACGACCGACCAGACAGTAGTTCTTCTCATCGAACTCATAGTAGTCATCGTCGAGGTCACGCATAGGTACCATACCCTCACAGTGATTCTCGTCAATCTCGCAGTAGATGCCATACGACTGGATACCACTGATATGGGCATCGTAGGACTCTCCCACCTTGTCTGCCATGAATTCCACCATCTTATATTTAATAGAGTCACGCTCTGCCTGCTGTGCTACCAGCTCCATGTCGGAGCAATGCTCACAGAGCTCCTCGTATTTCTCCTGATTAGCGCTGCGAGCCCCATCCTGGTATTTCGTCAGCAGACGGTGTACCATCGTGTCGGGATAACGGCGGATGGGGGAGGTGAAATGGGTATAGTAGTCGAAGGCGAGTCCATAGTGCCCGATGTTATGGGTCGAGTACTTCGCCTTCATCATGGCACGCAGTGCTACCGTCTCGATGAGTTTCTGCTCTTTCTTACCCTGGCAGCCGTCCATCAGACTGTTCAGGCTCTTGGAGATGGCACCCTTGGTTCCTCCCGTCTTCAGTTTATAGCCGAACTTAACGACAAACTCCCGCAGTGTTTCCAGCTTCGTGGGGTCTGGTTGGTCGTGGATTCGGTAGGGCAGCGTCTTCGCCTTAGTACCCTTCTTCACCTTACCCACACTTTCTGCTACAAACTTATTGGCAAGCAGCATGAACTCCTCGATGAGCTGGGTGGCATCCGTCGATTTCTTGAAATAGGCACGGATAGGTTTGCCGTCCTTGTCAATATCAAAGTGCAACTCCTCACGGTCGAACTTCACGGCACCTCCCTTGAAACGCTTCTCACGCAGTTTCTTGGCAAGGCGGTCGAGGACTTTCAGGTGCTCAGAATACTCCGAGGGATCTGAGTTCTCTGATTTCCCCATCAGGATATCCTGCACCTCCTCATAAGCATAACGGCGGTTACTCTTGATGACGGTATGGGCGATATGTCCTTTCTTGATATTCGCCTCCTCGTCAAGGGTCACGATGACGGAGTAGGTCAGTTTCTCCTCGTCGGGACGCAAAGAGCAGATGAAGTTACACAAGCGTTCTGGCAGCATGGGAATGGTACGGTCCACGAGATAGATACTCGTGGCACGCTTGACAGCCTCCTTGTCGATGATACTGCCCTCCTTGACATAATGCGACACATCAGCGATATGCACGCCGACCTCCCAGAGTCCCTTGCCGGCAGGACGAATGCTCAAGGCATCATCAAAGTCCTTGGCATCCTTCGGGTCAATCGTACAGGTAAAGACATCACGGAAGTCTTCCCTGCGTTTGATCTCCTGCTCGGTGATGCCTGCATCTATCTTCTCTGCGGCATCCTCGACAGCCTTCGGATATTTGTAAGGCAGTCCGTACTGGGCGAGGATGGCATGCATCTCCACATTATTGTCACCTTCCTTACCGAGCACGTCAATCACCTCACCCACAATGTTCTTCGACTCCTTCGAGGGCCATTGCGTGATCTTGACGACAGCTTTGTCGCCTGTCTTTCCACCTTTCAGTTTCTTCTTGGGAATCAAGATATCATGCACGAAGATATTCCCTTCGGTAACGAGGAAAGCAAAGTCTTTCTCCACCTTCAGCTTACCCACTGCCTGGTCCATCTTATGTGACAGGACCTCCACCACCATCGCCTCTTTGATATGGTTCTGCCGGCGCGCCATCATTGCCACTCTCACACGGTCGCCATTAAGGGCGAACATCGAGTTACGCTCCGAGACGAAGATGGGCTTGCCTCCATCATCCGGCTGGAAGGAGTTCTTACCGTTCGCCTTACGGATAAAGGTACCCTCCTGCACCTGCGTCTTCAGGTTCAGGCGATACGAGTTATCGGATGTCTTGGTGAGATAGTCGTCCCATGTCATCTCGTCCATCGTGTCAATGGCAAGCATCTTGGCTGGATGCGTGTCGAGTTTCAGGGCACGGAATATCTGTTTGAAAGAATATACCTCATTAGGATGTTCTTGGAAGAAGGTCTGCAGCATCTCTATGACCTGCTTTTTCGTCAGTCTTTTACCACCTTTCTTTTTACTCATAGTATTTCGTTTTTAGTTTCTATGTGGCAAAGATACAAAATTCTTGAGAATATTTTGTACCTTTGTAGCCAAATTTACATTAATTATGAAGATACTCATCACAGGAGCCAGTGGCTTTATCGGGTCTTTCATTGTGGAAGAAGCGATTAAGAGGGGCTTTGAGACATGGGCAGCTATCCGCAAGTCCAGCTCTAAAGCTTACCTGCAGGACGAGCATATACATTTCATAGAACTGGACTTCTCGTCACAGGAACAGTTGGAAGAACAGCTGAAAGGACATGCCTTCGACTATGTGGTGCATGCCGCAGGAGCTACTAAGTGTCTGCATCAAGAGGCTTTCTTCCGTATCAATACAGAGGGTACCCAGAATTTCGTCAAGGCACTGCTTCATCTCCAGATGCCTTTGAAGCGTTTCATCTATATCAGCAGTTTAAGTATCATGGGTGCCATCCGTGAGCAACAGCCCTATGAGGAGATCCGTGAGAGTGATGAGCCGAAACCTAATACTGCTTATGGGAAAAGTAAGCTGGAGGCAGAGAAGTGGTTGGAGTCACAACCGATACCTTATGTGATACTAAGACCTACTGGTGTTTACGGTCCTCGTGAGCGTGACTATTTCCTCCAGATACAGAGTATCAAGAACCACATGGACTTCGCGGTGGGTTTCCAGCGCCAGGACATCACCTTTGTCTATGTCACTGACGTGGTACAGGCTATTTTCCTCGCTTTGGAGAAAGGAGAGACTGGACGGAAATATTTCCTCTCTGATGGCGAGGTTTATCAGTCAGCGACCTTTAGTGACCTGGTCCATGAGGAACTGGGACGCCCCTGGTGGATTCGTGTAACGGCACCAATCTGGCTGTTACGTATCATCACCTGTGCTGGTGACTGGTGGGGCAGGAAGACGGGGAAAATGTCGGCATTGAACAACGACAAGTTTAATATCCTCCGTCAGCGCAACTGGCGTTGTAACATCCAGCCGGCTCGTGACGAACTGGGATATGATCCGAAAGTTAAACTCGCCGAGGGTGTGCGTCGCAGCATCCAATGGTATAAAGAGAACCACTGGTTATGAGAAATCTTTGGGCTGTCGAGAAGGCTATCTTCACTTATATCGCTTTCACCATCTTGCTGATGGTCTGTTTTTGGGACAAACAGGTGAATCCCACTCAGATGCTGGTGATGCGCTTGGAAGCGGTACTTCTCATCATAGCGATGTGGATGCTTTACTGCTGGAAACCATGCAAACTGACCCGTCTCATACGGGTTGTGGCTTTGATGCTCACCCTGTCATGGTTCTATCCTGACACCTATGAGGTCAACCGTGTAATGCCGAATCTTGACCATATCTTCGCAGGCTTAGAGCAGCAGCTTTTTGGGTGTCAACCATCATTGCTGTTCTCACAGGTATGTCCCTGGGACTGGTTCTCTGAACTGATGTGTATGGGCTATGTCAGCTATTTCCCATTGATGTTCACCATTCTCCTCTATTATTTCTTCTGCCGCTACCAGGAGTTTGGAATGGCGACTTTCGTGCTGATTACCTCCTTCTATATCTATTACTCTATTTTTGTCATCTTACCAGTCACAGGACCGCAGTTCTACTATTTAGCGGCTGGTACCGATAGGATAGCTGCAGGCATCTTCCCTAACCTGACAGACTATTTCCTGACGCATAGTGAGCACTTGGCAGCACCAGGATGGAGCGGTGGTTTTTTCTATCACCTGCTGGATATCGTCCATAATGCTGGTGAGCGTCCTACTGCCGCCTTCCCCAGCAGTCATGTGGGAGTGACGACAGTTATTATGCTCCTTGCCGCACATACTCGCAGTAAAGGACTTTTCTTTTCCATGCTTCCCTTTTATATAATAATGTGTTTTGCTACCGTTTATATTTACGCCCACTATGCTATCGATTCCATTGCGGGACTCCTGACGGGTATCGTTATCTACTGGGTACTTCGCTTAAGGGCAAAAAAAATGGAACTCCGCTGAGTTCCTAAAAATCTTTGTTAACCTTAAATCTAATACTATGAAAAACACATGGCAAAGATACGAACATTCTGAAAATCTGCAAGTTCTGAGGACCGTTTTTTATTGTGCTCGCACACTTTCTTGACATAAATCAACCCAAAAGAACGAATTTCGACGAAAATATTTGGTTGGTTGCAAATTAATTCCTATCTTTGCACTCGATAACAATACACAATAGCAAATAGGGATTTCGACAAGAACTGCGTCGGAATTCTTTATTTTTTTGAACATTTAAAAATTAGATAAGTATGGCTTATATGTCACAAGAAGGCTACGACAAGTTGGTAGCCGAACTACAGCGATTGGAGAGTGTGGAGCGTCCAAAGGCTTCCGCAGCCATCGCAGAGGCTCGCGATAAAGGCGACCTGAGTGAGAATAGTGAGTATGACGCGGCAAAGGAGGCACAGGCTCATTTGGAAGACAAGATCAACCAGTTGAAGATGACTATCTCCGAGGCGAAGATTGTGGACACCTCTCGTCTTAGCACTGACTCTGTTCAAATCTTAACGAAGGTGGAGATGACTAATCTTACAACCAAGTCTAAGATGTCGTATACCATTGTCAGTGAGAATGAGGCAGACCTCCGTGCTGGTAAGATTTCCATTAAGACACCTATCGCCCAAGGCTTGCTGGGTAAGAAGGTGGGTGACGAGGTGGAGATTAAGATTCCTCGCGGTACTATCAAACTGCGTATTGATAACATCTCTATAGCCTGATTCTCAGGAATAACGAAAAAGCATCATAATTATGGATATTTTCTCAAAAATCGCAGCTGGTGAGATACCCAGTTACAAATGTGCGGAGAACGATGAGTTCTATGCTTTCCTGGACATCAATCCATTGGTGAAGGGGCACACTCTGGTGATTCCCCGTCGTGAGGTAGACTATTTCTTTGATATGGACGATGACGAGTTGGCTCGCTATCAGCAGTTTGCCAAGCGTGTCGCTATCGCCATCAAGAAGGCGTTCCCCTGCCGTAAGGTGGCACAGGTCGTTCTGGGCTTGGAGGTGGCTCATGCTCATATCCACCTGATCCCCATGCAGAGTGAGGCTGATGCTGACTTCCGAAAAGAGAAATTGAAACTCTCTGAAGAGGAGTTCAAAGAGATAGCAGCAAAAATACAAAAGGCGTTTGAGTAATTCAAACGCCTTTTGTCTCACACATACTCGTCTCCATATTTGATCTGTACCTCATTGACATATTTGCGGACAAGTGCCGAGGAGTCACCTTTCTTGCATATCAATAATACATTATCACTCTCGGCGACGATATAGCCGTCAAGTCCGTTGATAACTCCTAACCTGCCCTTCGGCAACTTGATAACGTTATTATGACAGTCTTCCAGCATCACTTCTGAGTCGACGACCACATTGTCACCTTGTCCTCTGCTCATATACTCATAAAGGGCATGCCATGTCCCTAAGTCAGCCCATCCGAAGTCACAGTTCATGACACACACATTCTCACCATGCTCCAGCACACCTTGGTCAATAGAGAGGTTGGGGTAGGAGGGATAGTTCTCGTTGACAAATGCCATCTCCTCCTCAATGGTGATATTCGTACGGTAATTGTCGAAGCGGTTTAATACCTCTGGGAACAACTGTCGGAAACACTGGTTCAGGTAACGGGCATTGGCTAAGATGATACCTGTGTTCCAAAGAAACTCCCCACTGTCCATAAACATCTGGGCAAAGTCACGCTCTGGTTTCTCCACAAACGACTTCACAGTACTTATCTTTGCTACCTTGGCACGCTCAGGGGGAATGAGTTCACCCTTTTGGATATAGCCGTAACCGGGTTCTGGACGGGAAGGCTGCACACCCAGCGTTAACAGGTCGTCATGATGGGAAACAAAATAGAATGCCTCGTCCAGATTCTGGTAGAACGCCTCCTCGTTCAGCACCAACTGATCGCTGGGGGTGATGATGACGTTCGCTTGTATGTCTCTGCGACATATCCGCATCGTTGCCCAGGCAACACAAGGTGCTGTACCGCGATTGACAGGTTCAATCATCAGATTCTCCTCGTTCAACGCAGGCAACTGGTCTCTGACGATAGGTGCATATTCCTTGTTTGTACAAATAAAGATATTCTGCTTGGGCAGAATTTTGGCGAAACGGTCGAAAATCTGTTGAAGTTGTGTGCGACCGACACCAAAGAAGTCGATAAATTGCTTGGGTTTCTCATCCCTGCTGCAGGGCCATAGGCGTTTACCCTTTCCACCGGCGAGGATAATACAATAGTTCTCCTTGATAATTTCCATAAGATTAGATTGTGTTAGGATTTTTATGCTACGAAGATACAAAAAAACATCCTATCTACCAAGAAATAATCAGAAAAACGGCAACTTTTATAAAATTTTCAATGTTCATTGTTTTATTTTCAATTTTTCTTTGTATCTTTGCACCCGCATTTTAAGCCCAGATGGCGGAATCGGTAGACGCGCTGGTCTCAAACACCAGTGGGGCAACCCATCCCGGTTCGAGCCCGGGTCTGGGTACTTAGAGCACCTTGTAAGTCGATGATTTACAAGGTGCTCTCTTTTTCTAAAGTGTTATTTTGAACCTATTCGAAATGGTGTGGAGCTGGTGACCCATTGTTTAATGGGTAAAGGAACCTGTAATTTGTTTAGATTCCTGTAACGACAAATCGTACTCCCTCGGTGTATTCCTAGTCGAGGATGACATTATAACCCATGGAGAGGGCGAGGCGACGGGCAAGAGGAAGACCGATGCCCAGGCTGCACTCACTCGGTGAGAGACGGACAAAAGGATTGAAAATACGTTCTGCATCCTCATAGGGGATTCCTGGTCCTTCATTGCTGACGGAGATGGAATAGGTGCCGTCTTCATCGGCATGACAACCCATTAGTACGGTACCACCCGTGGCATACTTGTCGGCATTGTCAAGCAGACAGTTGAGCAACTCCTGAAGCAACGGACTTACGCTGACAATCACGTCGTCTGCCACGTCGGTTCTGAATATGAAGTCTAACTGGCGGTTCTTTTCTATAGAGGAGGGACGCAGGTCATAACTATTCATCACAGAGCGTGCCAGCTCATTCAACCCTATCTTGTTATCTTTCGGTGTCAGGAAATCGTCACCATAAAGACTATAAAGCAGCAGTTGATGGGTGGATGTGGAAACACGATAGGCATTGCGGCAGACATCAGAGCGCAGCTGCATATAGTCATCTTGTGGAATCGTTCCATCACCATCAATAATCACCTCTACCGTACCTATCAAAGTGAGCAGTGGTGACCGGAGGGCTTCGCGGCAGACATCCTTTTCCTCGTCAGTGATACCCGATGTTCCACGGGCGTAGGAATCCAACACAGGGTCTAACAATGACTCTACTGCTTTGGCAGCATTGAGAATATCTTTATAACGCTTAGCGCGCTCTTCAGGTTTCAAACGGAAATCGGGATTGTTGAAAATACGTGCATAGCCTCTCAGTACATTGATGGGGGACTCTAGCTTTGCCTGAATAGTACTGACAAAGGCACGACGGATTGCCTGACCGGACTTGGTACTGCGGCGTGCCTCCTGCAACAGGAAGAACTGCTCCTTCAACCGGCGGTTCTTTTTGTGGCGGTAGATGAGCATACCTATAAGCAGGGCGATGATTGTCAGTGCCATGATGCCGACTATCAATAATTGCATGTAACGGACCTCTGCCTTCTCTTTCTCTGCCTGAAGCAGGTCAATGTCGTGAGCCATGTCCGTCAATTGCAACTCTATTTCTTTGCGCTCTCCACTGAACTTCAGACTGTCTCTCAGTTCCGATGCGCGGTAGGCCTGCTGCCAGTCACCCATTTGTTCATAGACATTGATGCGGAGTTCAGTGGCTGTCAAGGGTTCGCTGATGGAGTCACACCAGGCGAGGGCACGCCGATAGTCTTTCTGCATCAGACTGTGGCACACCATCACCTGCTGGAGGTTGGCGGCATTGAACTGTGACGGCTGATGTTGGCGAATACTGTCGTACTTTGTAAAATAACGGTTGAAGGCTGCACGGTCGCCCATCTTATTGGCAATAATACAGCGGTAGCCTAGCACGCCACTTTCATACATCGGGTTCTGTAGCATCTGCTTTGGCAGACTGTCAAGACATGCCATCGCATCGGCGGGACGCTTGAAGCTAAGCGACTGCGCCAACGACAGGTAGGCATTGAAAACACCTACAGGGTTTTTCTTGGCATCAATGTCTTGAAGGGCACGGCGGAAATATTTCTCACCCAGCTCAGGTTGATTGTGGCCATTGTAGAAAAGCCCCATTCCCATATTAGAGAGATAGAGATATTGCTCGTTATGCCGGGATTTGATATCGTCGTTAAGGTGGTGAAGCTCAGTGTAAGCACGATGGAAGTGCTTGTTGTTCACCTCATAAATCACACGGTTTACCCATGTCCGATAATATTTCTCCCAATCCTTATGCTTTTTCAGATAGTCCATGAATAGCTTTTGCGCCTCGTAGAAATCCGAGTCGTTGCCACTCATCTGCGCCTCATAAATGTGTTGTGCCAATGTCTGCTCTTGTTCGTCAGGCTGCTGTTGTAATCCTTTTTGCTTGGCGGTGAGATTTAAACTCACCGCCAGCATGACAAATGTCAAAACAATCTTTTCCAAAACTAATACTTCTTATTATTGCCTTCTAATAGCTTCTCCGAGTTGATGTCCCGAAGAAAGTGAGTGCAAAATTACAAAAAAATATAATACAAACAATAGTAGAAAGCCATATTAAGCAGAAATTGCTAATTTTGAAACAGAAATTGCATATTTTGAAACTTATACCCATTTAAGTAGCATATTTTATCTGAAATTGTTGTATATTTGCCGAGGAATGGAATAAGATAAAAGAATGGTAAGAAGGTAATGCTATGAAGGTTAAGGAGATTATCGGGTATATGGAGTCGCTGCGCAATGACGAGCAGCGACGTGTGTTGATGGGGTTCTTCAAGACAGGACCGGGCGAATATGGAGAGGGTGATGAGTTTCTTGGACTGAAGGTGCCCCAGACACGTGAGGTCGTCAAGGCTGTCAAGGATATACCACTTAGCATGGTAACAGAATTACTGATGTCACGTTGGCATGAGGTAAGACTATGCGGTCTGCTGATTATGGTCTCACAGTTTGAGAGGCAGGCGACCAAACGACAGCTTAACGATGCTGAGGCTATCAGAAAACGCGATGAAATCGTGGAAATTTACCTGAAATATGCGGAGCGGGCTAACAACTGGGACTTGGTAGACCTCTCGGCTCCAAAGATTCTTGGACATTGGTTGCTGCTGCCCTCCCATCTCGGTGACAGCAACTATAAACGGCAACTGCTCGACTGTCTTGCCGCAAGCGACAATCTGTGGCGACAGCGCATGAGCATGGTGTGTACATGGAAAACCTCCCAGCAGGGTGACCCCTCATGGTGCCTGCGATATGCTGAGATACACCTGTACCATCCTCATGACCTCATGCATAAGGCTGTCGGCTGGATGCTGCGTGAGATGGGTAAGCGGTGTAGCATGGACCTGCTGCGCGACTTTCTCCGCCAACATGCCCACGACATGCCTCGTACCACTCTCCGTTATGCCATTGAGAAAATGCCGGAAGCGGAACGTAAGGAGTGGTTGAGATTTTTTCCCAAACATAATCTGTTAATTCAAAAATAATTATTATATTTGCAAAGAATATCGAAAGCTAATATTAACAATAAAACCTAAAGAGACTATGAAACAATTATTTTCCTCACGATTGATGCGTATTTCAATAGCTATCGTTTTGGCACTTGGTTTTTGCAACGAGACTAACGCCCAGTTTGGTGGTTTGCTGAATGCTGCAAAGCGGAAAGTGAAAGAAGCAGTCACTAATAATGCAAACGATGCTATCAATAACAAAGCGAACGATGCCGTCAACACTGCTGTGAATGGTAATATCATCCCGCTTTACTATATCAATGGCAATCCCATGGGAGAGTGGAATCCGGAAACTCGTCAGTACACACAGATCGGTAAGGTGGGCAATGAGTACAAACGGGCACATGTTTATACTTTCCAAAGTAACGGATCTGTGGTAGTAGGCGATGGACGACGGATTGGAGAGATACTGCCTGATGGCACGATGAATACTGCTCAGACACAAAATATCAAATATAACCCCCAGACGGGCGAGGTGACTCGCAATGGTGAGTGGTTTGGTAAGATTGACGACACTGGCATGTACCTCTTTAACGACAAGATGGGATGGTCGCAGTCTGCTATGGACAAACAGATACAGGCTTTCATCCTCTTCAACCTGATTGCTACTAACGAGATGCTCACAGAGTTTAAACAGAAGTATGACGAGAAAGTGAAATTCAATCAAGAGATGCGTCAGCAGCAGATAGCCAATGCTAAAGCAGATGAAGCCATCTCTCGCTCTGGTGGAGCTGGTGCTGTGAAACTCTGGAAGGGCGGTAGTTCCGTTGGTGAGATACGTGCCAACAACGAGATATGGATAAATGGTTCGAACCGCGGTAAAATCGAAAGCAATGGCGATATCCGTGTTAGTGGCAGTGTGGCAGGTAAGATACTCTCCAATGGTGATATCAGAAAAGGTGGCTCTATCGTTGGCAAGGTGCAAGGTGGTAAGGTATGGCAGGGTGGCTCCATCGTTGGAGAGATCCGCTCCAACGGTGATGTCGTCAAAGGTGGCTCTGTCATTGGTCGCGCTGTGGGGATGAAAGATGCCCAAAAGGTGGCGGTCGTTTACTTCTTCGGTTTCTATAACCTATAGTAAAAATCCAATCACTTAACTTTCAGTTCATAGGCACGACCACGGTCCGATGCTATTTTCAAGTTGGAGTGTTGCTCAATAATGGGTTTCAGTCTGCGTATCAAAGTATAAAGTGTCTCATTGGCATCTTCTTTCTTTGGCCACAGAGCTTCACAAATCTCTGTCTTTGTCAGCAGATGGGTGGGCGACGTATAGAACATCTCCGTCAGTTGTTGTTGCATCGGGGTAAGTTTCACATGCTCACCTTTCAGACCAAAAAAGCGTTTGTCGGTTTCTGAATAGACCAGTCCACCATAGCCATAGATGTTTGATACTTGTTTCCTGCGCTGCCAAAGGCAATACAAACTCCATAGCATCGTCATCATCCATAAAGCCATAGCAGGACGCTGGTCGGAGAGTGCGAAGATAGTTGCCATTGAACATTGTGGACGAGGGCGGAATCCTTGTCGGGTATCTACTGCCAATAAAGCATTCCCTCGTAGTGCCTCTATCTGCAAATAGCGGTTGAAAACCTGGATGGTATCGGCACTGATTACGTCCGATTGCTGTTTGTTAAGGGCAAGTGCAAGTGCCTGGCTCATATCCTCGTTCACTTCACGCTCCGTTGCCCTATAACTTGTAAAACTTACCATACTGGAGGTGATGATCAGTGCAAAGAGCACAATGACATATTGTTGTTTCATAGTAGCTAAATTTATCTTCTGATTCTTCTTGCGGGTTGGACAGGTGCTTGTGGACGGGGCTGGAAGTGCATGGGGTTGTCACGGTCACCCCATACCAATGCTTTCAGCAGACCACCAAGAGGCAGTTCTATTTTAGAGTCTCCTATTTTGATATAGGGGTTGACGATAGGCTCTGTAGTCCATTTGCCATTCATAGGGTTGACATAGCGGCGCACCCCCATTTTTGTTCCGAATGTCTTATTGAAACGGATATCCGCATAGCCTCCATAAGTCGTGTTATTTACATACGGACTCATAGCTGGTCCTACCTGCATTTGGTTAGCATAATAATAGCCAAAGGCATGAAGCGACACTGCCTCGCTGAGGTCATAGCCGACAGTACCACCAAGACCGTATTGTGTTGAAAGGGTACGCTGCCAAGGCATCCAGTATTTATTGGCAAGTGCGGAGGCAGTAAAATGCCATCGTCCTGCGTTCTGGTGAAGCATCATCATACCCGTTTCCGTGTTCATCAGTCCTGGCATCTGACTGGTCGCCCCATAAAAGCCGAGGGAAGCACCTTTCCACAGGTTCAATCCTGTCGCACCCTGTTTGATCTGGTGGGTATAACTAACCAACTGTGGCTCTCTGGGTATTGACAACTGCGGACGCATGATGTCTGTCTGGAAACGCAAAGAGTCTTTCAGGAAATGCTGGTTGACAGCTGTCTGCATGATATCCACAGTCTTATCGGGTAGCTGGGAACCACCCGTTTCTACTTGCGCCATCATACTTAATGGCAAGAGCAAGAGAAAAAGACTTATGGTACAGACTCTTTTCATATCATGAGCAAAAGTACAATTTTGTTTCTGAACAACTTCATCTGTTTGTACTATTTAACTTTATATAGGTTTTTCCCACACAGCCCAGTTACCAATCTGACGGATGAGCGGAGCTACCGCCTTGGCACAACTATCCGGGTAGGTCAGTGTCTGCACAAACCAGAGTTTGCGATGATGCACGTACTTACTATAAAACCGGTAGTTAGGTATGCGACTATTGTCGATATAGAGTGGTCCGTACAAGATAAAAGAATGAGCGGCTTGTCGCTGACATGATGCATGATGAAGAGCGGCAAAGTGTTGCATACCCTCTTGCATGTTGAGACTGTCGCTGTTAGGAATGACCTGTGCCGACAATTCCACATTCCCACAGCGGAACAGACTGGCTCCTTCCTCATCAATAAGGGAGTCGGGGACTTGCTCAAAGAATGCAGGATATTTCACCTCATAGTCGTAATAGGAATCATGATAGGTTTCGATACGACAATATTTAATTGCCTCTGCCAACTTCTCTTGAAACGATGGTCTTTCCTTATGCCCTTTCGACAAGACGGTTATTGCACTGACTATTATGATCAGTAATGCCAACCATGTAAATCGCTTAATACCCATATCCGTTTTTCCTGCAAAATTATAAAAACAGACAAAGACAAAGAAAATAAATCCCTGACATTTGTCTGACAAATCATTTAGTTTAGTCAAATCATAATCTAAAAGTAAAGGTATTAATCTTTATTACTATGATGAAAGACTTTTAAACGAAAAATATTTTAAGAAAGCCTTAATTTAATCATCTGTAAGGTTTTGTAAGGAAAATCAGCCTGCCAGTTTTGTTTATTCACTATAACTTTGCGCCGTCATTTAAATTACTGACCCATAAAATAACGCAAAGTCATGAACGTATTACAAATCGGACGCTTTGAATTAAACCTGCAAAAACAGGAGCTATTGTTCCATGCGCTTGACGGGACACTTTCTTCCAGAAAATTGTCGTTTCGCGAGGCATCTATCCTTGGTATGCTGATAGAGGCACAAGGTGACATCGTAGAGAACCATATCCTCTTAATTGAATTTTGGGATGATGACAATATTTATAATCTGAATTCACTCTATGTCTTCATGTCACGTATGAAACATATCCTCTCGGCAGACCCTTCCCTCAAAATCATCAACGCACGTGGATTTGGTTATCGCTTGATACAATTCTGATGACTCACCTTTTTTATATATTATTCTTTGTCCTGCTGTTGGTGACAACCAACTGTTACGCACAAAGTTCTGAGGATGGTAAACGCTCCATGAAAACTGACTCGTTAAAAAGCGATTATGAGGAATGGCTGCGCAATGAGCCCTTGAGATCCGCCCCCCGTGACAGTCAGGTAATATCCCCGATGGAATCGCACATTTCTGCCATTAACACATTAGAACAGATGCCAGAGCGCCCCCAAGTCAACATAAATATCATAACACCAGCATTGAGAACAGATATGCGACTTGCTTATCAAAGCCATTGGCTGGAGGAACAACGAAAGGAACAGCAGGCTGGAGCCATGACGACAGGTGTCAATCCAATATCCCTTATCGGATGTTTAATCAGTAAACTATTCCCACATCGAAAATCAAAAAAGCAGCGAGAGCGTGAGAAACTGAAGCAGATTCTTGACAACTATTAATTGTCAGACAAATGTCAGTCTTTATTTTAGGTAGTCTCATCATCTCTTACTACTTTTGCAACGAATTTGTTAAACTCTATTAATTCCTGTTTGGTTTTGTAGATGTTGAGTGTCTTATAAGTGACAAAGAGATAAAATGGACAAAAGCGCATTTGAACGACAAGCCCGCACATGGTATCAGAAGTCCTTGAGTGTAGGACACGGCTGTGGGGCGGGCAATGAGGAGGCAGAGGACATCGCACAGGATGTGATGCTTCGACTGTGGCAGATGCGCAATGAACTGGACAGCTACCAGTCGGTGGAGGCGCTGGTGACACTGATGACCCGCCACCTGGTACGAAACCACCAACGGCGACGATCCATGGAGCTGCTAATAGCAGAGAAAGTGACCATGCTGACCAATAGTCCGCAAGAACTCTTGGAGACAAAGGAGGACGAGGAATGGCTGACAAGGAAACTGGAGCAACTGCCCACTACCCAGCGCACCTTATTATATATGCGACAGGTTGAGCGGCACAGCCATGAGAAGATAGCCCGTCTGTTAGGTATAGAAATTTCCTCCGTCAGCACACTGTTAGCAAGAGCAAGACGGACATTATTAGAAGAGATCAAACGAAGAAACAAGATATGAGACAATACACTAAGGAGTACCTCCATAGTCTGCTGACTAAGTTCATGGACGGCACGACGACACTGGAAGAGGAGGATATCCTCAACCAGTATTTCACCCAAGGCAATGTGCCTGCGGAATGGGAGGAGTATCGCCTGTTGTTTGCGGAACTGGAAGGGATGAAACCCCAGAGGCACAGGAAGCGCTGGATAGGGTGGAGTGCCGCCGCCGTGGTTGGAACGGCAGTCCTGTCTGTTGCCATGTTATGGCAACCAGCCCAGCAGTCGCCCACCCTGACCGCAAAGGCAGACACTACTATTGTACTCCGCCCAGAGGCTCCTAACGAGCAGCCCCTGCCCGACACCACTGCCCTGCGCAAACAACAGCCTGCCAAAAGGAAACGCCCACGACTGCGCAAACCAGAGCCCACCATCCACGACTATGACAAGGCTTATACGCTGATGGCGGAGGTGGAACAAGAGCAGGAGGCTGTCAGACAACAGATAGAACAGGCAAAGCAAGAGATTACACGTACCCAGTTGATAACAGCAGGCTTTGTGCCTGTGATGCTGGAAGACGGAACCATTATTTATGTTGAGGAACCAAAAGAATATTTCGCATATGAAGAGTAAAAACATCCTTATCACGGGTATGCTGATGCTATTACCCTCGGCAATACTCGCACAGCAACACATCCAACAGGCTTTCGATGTCCTGAGGAATAGTAGTATTAAAGAAGTAAGTTCAAGACATAGTGTGGAGAAGGATCCTGACTCTGGAACGATGGAAGGACTGGAGGACACCTATGACTTTGAGTTAACAGATAATCGTGATAAACGACTGATAGACGACATCAGGAAAGCATTCGAACAAGATGAGGCTCATGCCTATAGTGTCAGTACCGGGTCGAATGGCAATAGTGAGGACTATGTCTCTCTCGCCGTTGGTGACAGTAATAAAGGGGGGGTCGCCATCGGACTGATCAAAGACTCGAAATGGATCTATGCCTGTTTCCTTGACCCCAGCGACTCGCTGCGTCAACACCGTTATGCCTATGCGTTGGAATGGGTAGAGAATGGTAATAAGATAAGAGGACGCATCGCCAAAACCTATGCCACGACACTGAAGTTCCGGCAGGAAAAGAAACAGTCAAGAACTATTACGGTCAATGGCAGCAATTTCGCATTCGGCAGTTTTTTCTCCGACTCTGACACCAAGCCGTCCGAGACATGGCTCTCAGAATTCAACACCTATAAGAACCACTTCCTGAAAAACACCGAGGGAGCGGCTGCCAACAGTTATGCCACACAGATATACAAACTCTGTAAGAATGCCAAGTCGCTGGAGGATGTGGAGAAGAACATCGTGACAACAGAAATTGTGAAGCTGAAGAAGAAAACCAAAGACGAGTTTATACAGCAGTTGTTTGACATGAGTATCGAACGACTCAAAAAGTAAGAAGATATGAAATATTGGAAAATAGTATGCCTTTCGCTCCTGATGGCAGCGAAAGCAGGGATCGCTATGGCTCAGACGGACAGTCTGAAAATGGAAAACGACTCCATCACCTGGGACCAGCAGTTGGAGGGTATCGAGGTGAAGGCACAACGCCAACTCATCAAGCAGGAGATAGACCGCATCGGCTATGACGTACAGGGCGACGAGGAGTCGAAGACACAGACGGTGATGGATATGCTGCGCAAGGTGCCGATGGTGACTGTCGATGGTGATGACAATATCAAGGTGAAGGGCAACAGCAATTTCAAGATTTATAAGAACGGGCATTACGACCCCAGCCTGACGAAGAATGCCAAGGAGGTTTTGAAGGCGATGCCTGCGTCCATGGTCAAACGTATTGAGGTGATTACTGACCCTGGTGCACGAGAGGATGCGGAAGGTGTGGATGCTATCCTGAATATCGTGATGGTGGATGGTTCGAAATTCGATGGTGTGACGGGTGTCGTCAACCTTTATTACAACACGCTGAATCATCCTAATCTCTACACTTCCCTGACAGGACAAATCGGCAAATTGTTGCTGTCTGCCAATTACGGTTATGGTGGGATGGCGAAACGCGAGACGGAGAATATCAATGACGTGGAACGTACCTTCCTGCAGACAGGGAACCGTCTGCTTTCCCATCGTGAGGGCAGCAACCCCGGCGGCATCCACTTTGGAGACATCAATGCCAGTTATGACATCGATTCTCTTAACCTGTTGTCTGCCTCGTTCGGTGGTTATTTCTATAAGTTGAACGTACAAGGTGAAGGATGGACAGAACTCCTCCCCTCATCAGGGGAAGACGGGAGGGGTCCCCTTTATAGTTATAATAACAAATACTGGATGCCGGGGTATAGCCATCAGTCATGGAACGGACGACTGGACTTCGAGCACAAGACGCGTCGGGAGGGCGAGCGGCTCACACTCTCTTATATGCTCGCCCTGACGCGTCAACATACAGATCAGGAGAATGAATATGTCATCCTCAAGGGAGACCGCCCCTTCCCTTATACCAACACCTTGCAGACAGAGCGGGAGCGGTTCACGGAGCATACCTTTCAGGCAGACTGGTTGCGACCATTAGGAAAAGGACATCAGATAGAGATAGGAGCGAAGTATATCTATCGTAATAACAATAGTCATAATACACAAGACTATCGGGATGCGATGCCCGAGACAGACTATCAGTTTGAGCACACCACCCGTGTCCTTGCCGGCTATGCAGACTATATTCTGAATACGGATAAATGGTCGGCACGGGCAGGACTGCGCTATGAATACAGTTTTATGGAGGGCAGTTATCCTGACGGCAAGGGGGAGGCGTTTCGTCAACGGCTCAGTGACTGGGTACCACAGGCGAGTGTGAAATACCAGATGACCGAGACGCAGTCTTTAAAGCTGAACTATACGACCAGTATCAACCGACCAGGCATCTCTTACCTGAACCCGGCAGTGGTCGTCTCACCCACCATCATACAGCATGGTAATCCCCAGCTGGTCAGTTCTCATTCCCAGCGTCTTAACCTCATCTATATGTTTGTGGGTAATCGCCTGACGCTTCAACTGGCTCCCGGATTCCAGTTCAGTAATGGGGGCATCGCTTCTATCCAGACAGCAGAGGGTGATATCCGTTATCTGACGTATGACAATATCCAACGTTATCGCCGAGCCACTTTTGAGCAGTATGTACAATGGAAACCGTTTGAGCACACTACGCTTGTCTTCAACAATACCCTACGCTATGAGCACTATGCGAACCCCGACCTTGGCTGCCGGAACTTCGGGTGGTCGGATAATTTCTACGTCAACCTCACCCAGAAGCTGCCATGGCGACTGCAACTGTCACTCAGTGCCTACGGCAAGATAGGACATAATCCCACCAATGTCTATTACAAGATGCACGGATGGTACGGCTATTACGCATCGTTGCAACGCTCGTTCCTGAAAGACGACCGGCTGACGGTGCGTATCATGACCAACGACCCTTTCGACCGCTATACCAAATATGTTGATGAGGCTGTCAACGGCGACTTCCGTGACCTCGGTACCTCATGGAATCGTGGTCGTCAGTTTGCCATCTCTGTCAGTTACCGCTTCGGCTCGCTGAAGGCAAGTGTCAAGAAAGCAGCACGCAGCATCGAGAACGATGATGTGGTTGGGGGTATCACCAAAGGAAATTAATACAATTACTTCAATAGTTTCTTGATCTGCTGTTCTGATGCTTCAGGGAGGAGCTGGCGGAAGTGATGAAAGAGTCGTTCGTATGACTCTTCGGGTGTCCGCTCACATTGGCAAGCATCATTACCTAATAATTGCTTGGGGGTGGTGAGCAGTGACCATCCCCATCCATATTCACGATGGTGCTTATCGACAGGATAGACAAAATCCTCAGTGATTATGTAGCAGCCCATCTGCAGACGAGTGACATAGCTGTCAAAGCGGCTACGCATCTTCGGTCCTGTAAAGCCACAGGCGGCACGCAACTCTCGTGTGATCATACTGCCATGTTCCTCCAAGGTCAGCAGGATAGCTTCTTCTATGCTACCCTCCTCAGGGCGAGGGTGTGTACTCTGCCGATAGTTATAAAAGTCGCGCCACCACTCACGACTGATAAATCCAGCCTTCCCAGCAAAGAACTTACCATAGACGCAGTTGCCCTCCGTCACCACCGGACCTTTCCATTTCCATAATGGCCAGTCCCAACCACCATCAGGGAATACCACATAACGGCAGTCCTCATCAGCCATCTCCTCTGCCGAATATCCTCGGATACCACTGTCTAACAAGGGGAGGAAACCGATTTGTTGTATCACTTCCATCAATTCTATCTGCGTGTGAATGGTTATCTTATTCATGATTCTTATATCGTTTATAACATCTGTTCAAACATTTGCCTGTATGCTTCAACTTTTTTCTCGAAGGCAAGGGGATATGCCCGCGATGAGGACGGCAGTCGATAGAGCACCAGTTGCTCACCTGCCTGGTTGTACGTATCAGGGACAGGGACAAAGGTGTTGACTTTGGGCAAACTGGAAATCTTCATCGTGGTGCATAGTGTCTCCGTAGCTTTCTCTCCTGTGGTGACAATAGTGCGAAGCTGTGGTAACTGGACTATTAGAGCCTGGATATCAGTGGGCTCCACTACTTCGAGAAACTTATCCGACGCATTATCTTGCAGGCGTCGCACGGCAGTGGAGGTATCAAAGAACGCAAGCCCCTTTTCTTGGCAAAAGGCTATGATATCCGTTAGTTTAAAGCGTTTTTCCTCTTCGTCAACAAAGTGATGACGGTCTCCGAAGAAGACGGCTCCCTCGATGCGCCAGTGGTCGTTGATGAAGTTAGGATAATAAAAGTCCATACACCACCGTTTGCGCTGAGGCGGGAAACTGCCCAAGAATAGTACCTTGGCATTCGTTGGCAGGAATGGTATCAGTGGATGATATTCCACTCCATTCCTGCTACGTGCTATATTCTCTTTGTTCAGATAGGATGTCATTTCCATCGGATCAGTTTCACTTTACTTTCCATACGTTCAAAACGATGCCGTTGAAGCCTTTCACCCATTCCGGCTGACAGACGAAGAGCGCATCATTCAGCCATGCATAGCGGCTGTCCTTGGGTGCCTCAAACTGGGGGGCGGCTTTGAAATAATAATAGGGAGTTCCGTCAGCG
>Ga0310695_10002091_pt1 | contig 43320 bp, 34 predicted proteins | sample RumenRJG_04DNA_FD_203882 | JGI IMG/M metagenome (GOLD analysis project Ga0310695, IMG submission 203882) | Bovine rumen microbial communities from Lethbridge, Alberta, Canada - RJG_04 (v2) (version 2) | ecosystem: Host-associated > Mammals > Digestive system > Stomach > Rumen | place: Canada... | reverse complement strand
GTGCGTGAAGAACTCCCTCCGGCACTTCGTGCCACCTCCCTCAATGATGGAGGCTTTATAAACTTTGTTCATAAATTATTTATTCATTCAAAAACCCTGTATATAAAATATGATTTTTGTTTTATAAATATACCGGAGAGTAGATGTTTACCGTTTCCAGTATTTTCTGTCAAGGCTGCGGTATCTTATGGCTTCAAGGAGGTGATTTGATTTTATTACTTCTGATGAATCCATATCGGCTATAGTTCTTGATACCTTTAGTATTTTGTCATAAGCTCTTGCGGAAAGACCGAGGGAGTCAAAAGACCGCTGCATAATGCCCTTTGCATTATCATCCATCGGACAGAATTTGTTTGTTGCAGAAGGGGTAATTCTTGCGTTGCAGGTTATGGAGGTGTCTTTGTATCTTTCGTTTTGTATTGCACGTACACGGTCAACACGTTTTTTTATTTCAGCCGAGCTTTCAGAGGTTTCTGCTGAGGAGAGTGATTCAAAATCGACAGGTGGTACTTCAATATGAAGATCAAGTCTGTCAAGGAGAGGCCCTGAAATACGGGAGAGGTATTTTGAAACAGCCTGAGTACTGCATGTGCATTCTATTGTAGGATGCCCGAAATATCCGCATGGACATGGGTTCATGGCAGCTATGAGCATTATGGAGCATGGATATGTAAGAGTTGCATTGGCTCTTGATATCGTTACGGAACCGTCCTCCAAAGGCTGACGAAGTATCTCCATAGCGTTTTTGTTGAATTCGGGAAGCTCGTCAAGAAAGAGTACGCCGTTATGTGCTATGGATATTTCGCCCGGATGAGGGATAGTTCCGCCGCCGGAAAGCCCGACAGATGAAACTGTATGATGAGGCGCACGGAAAGGGCGGTGAGTGACAAGAGGAGTATCGGCAGGGAGTATGCCGGCAATGGAGTGTATTTTTGTTGTTTCTATCATTTCATTGAAAGTCATATCGGGAAGAATTGTAGGCAGACGTTTTGCAAGCATACTTTTACCTGTTCCGGGACTGCCTATCATAAGCATATTGTGACCGCCGCAGGCGGCTATTTCAAGAGCTCTTTTGGCTGTATATTGTCCTTTGACATCGGATATATCAAAATTATATATAAGTGCTTCGGCAGAAGGTTTGTGATGGATCATAGGCTGTATAGGTTTTGTATTGCGGAGATGCATTATAAGTTCAGTAACATGGCTTACAGGATATATTTCAATGCCTTCAAAAACAGCGCCTTCCGATGCATTTTCGGCAGGTACGAAAAATTTCTTTATGCCGCATTCCCTGGCTTTTATCGCCATAGGCAGAACGCCGTTTACAGGGCGCACATCACCGCTTAAAGAAAGTTCACCGATAAAAGCCGAGTCGGTTATGTCACATTTTAATGCACCTGATGCATTAAGTATTGAAACGAGTATAGGGAGGTCATATACAGAGCCTGCTTTTTTAACATCGGCGGGCGCAAGATTTACAACAATGTGTCGCAAAGGAAATTCAAATCCGCAGTTTATTATAGCCGAGCGAACACGTCCTCTTGATTCCTTTATAGATGTATCAGGCATACCTACGATATCGAATGTCGGCATACCTCTGGAAATATCGGTTTCAACATCGACTGCAAATGCATTCATTCCGTATATACCCATGCTTTTTACTTTCTTTACCATTTGCGTCCCTCCGTTACTTGTTATTCACATACAGTTCAATTATATATTATTTCACATAAATATACAATAATTGTACGGAATTTTTTGTTTATTTGTGGATATAAACAAACGAGAGATGGAGTTTTGTGTATTTAATACAAATAACGTGAAAAAAGACGGTATAAAGCAGTTGATAAATAGTCTTATTTACATATCAGGATGTGTCATTCTTCGCATGACAGATAAGGTATAATAAAATCACAGGAATTATATGGAAATACGCGGCAGAAATATTTGTAAAATGCCGGTGTAAGCTTGAATTAGTCAATAATGGTAAAAAAAGAGTATTAAAATATAAAAAATCATTGACTTATTGTAAAAAATAGTGTATGATGTATAATATGGATGTTGGTGAGGTGGAAAAATGCTCGGAAATAGAATGGATCAAGAGCTTTCCATGCTTACCGATCAGGAGCTTGCGGCTCTTTACAGGTCGGGAGATCAGGCGGCATTTCAGAAGCTTTCGGCAAGATATTTCTTTATCATACGCTATAAGGCTTCTGAATTCTATGGAAGCGGTATGGAGCCTGACGATCTTTTTCAGGAAGGTCTTTTAGGTCTTTTAAATGCGGTTGAATCATATAATGCCGACGGTAAAGCTTCTTTCCGTACATATGCAGGTGTCTGCATAAGAAATAAGATAATATCTGCGGTTCGCTCGTTTCAGTCCGAAAGAAATAAGCTGAACAATGAGCATTGTTCATTTGATGATGTACAGAATGTTCCGTCTGCACCCGAAACAGAACCCGAAACGGCTTTTGTTATCCGTGAAGCTTTTGAAGGTTTTCAGGATTATATCAGAAATGAGCTTTCAGAAAAAGAGTTTGAAGTTCTTGAACTTTATGTCGAAGGCAAAAGCTATGATGAGATATCTCAAAAGCTCGGAATAAGCAGAAAGTCCTGTGACAATGCGATGCAGAGAATAAGAAAAAAACTGAGGGTCAGAAAATGACCCTGAAATATGCCCGATGTAGCTTATATCAGGAGAGCGTTGACTTTAAATTAAAAAATCAAAGGTGGCGGTGCAATTCCGTCCGAGGGCGAAAATTTATAATTATACCAAAGCGAGGTAAATCAAATGTACGAGGATAAGACTCTCATCTGCAAGGAATGCGGCACTGAATTTGTTTTCACAGCCGGCGAACAGGAATTTTATGCATCAAAGGGCTTCGAGAATGAGCCGCAGAGATGTAAGGCTTGCCGTGATGCAAGAAAGAACGCAGTAAAGCCTGAGCGTGAAATGTTCACAGGCGTTTGTGCATCATGCGGAAAGGAAGCAAGAGTGCCGTTTAAGCCACGTGAGGATCGCCCTGTTTATTGCAGTGAGTGTTTCGCAAAAATGAAGGAAGAGCAGGCTTGATCTGCTGCTGTTTCATCAGAAATTACAGGTATGGTATTTCGGATACCATACCTGTTTTTTTGTGCCTTTTAATGAATATTATATCGCTCCGTACATATAGATTAGGGTGAGGAACGGGGTGATAATGTGGAGGTAATTGTCAAGTTCAACGGCAATATTTATGATGTTGCAGAAAGTGTGGGCGGTTCGGCTGAACTGCTTTCGGCGGATTATGCTGTTATGAATATCGAAAGGAGCAGCATACCGCTGCTTTACGGATTTACTGAGATAGAGGATATAGAGCTTCCGAAAAAGCTTTTTATAAGTACAGGCTATAACCTTACATCTTCATGCATACGCACTGTTCAGAACAGAGAGGGACTTTCGGGAAATGGCGTAATAGTTGCTGTGATAGATTCGGGCATAGACTATACACATATAGATTTTCGTAACGAGGACGGTTCAACACGCATACTCTGTCTATGGGATCAGACGATACAGGGAAATGCTCCGTCAGGTTTTAATGAAGGTACAGAATATACACAATCCGATATAAATGCGGCACTTTCCGAGCCTGAACCGTTTGATATTGTGCCGTCAAGGGATATAGCAGGTCACGGAACAGCCGTTGCAGGAATAGCTGCCGGAAACGGCAGATCATCATCGGGAGAAAATACAGGTGTCGCACCGCAAGCCTATATAATAGCTGTGAAAGTCGGCAGCGGTGACAGAGAGTCCTTTGCGCTTACAACAGAGCTTATGAGAGCCGTGAAATATGTTATTGATAAGGCGCAGGAGTTTAAAATGCCTGTTGCAATAAATCTCAGCTTCGGTATGAATAACGGCTCACATAAGGGAGATTCTCTTTTTGAAGAGTTTCTTGGTGATATGGCTGATGAGTGGAAAACATCTATAGTTGTACCTACAGGAAATGAAGGCTCGGCAGGACATCACTACAGCGGAAAAATATCTTCAAATCAGACAAAGGAGATAGAATTTTTCAGTGCATCGGGAATTGAGAGCTTTTATATATCACTGTGGAAAAATTTTGCAGACAGTTTCGGAGTAGAGCTTATATTTCCTGACGGATATTCTTCGGGTGTGATAAATACAGAAAGTCAGATAAAAACAGTAAGGAATGATAATACTTTGCTGACGGTGATATATGGACAGCCGAGCAGATATTCCACAGGACAGGAGATATATTTTGATGTACGCACAGACAGCGGAACTATAAAATCAGGATTGTGGCGGCTCAGGATAATATCATCGTCTGTTGTTGACGGTAAAGTAGAAATGTGGCTTCCTACACTTGAAGAGGTCGGTGCAAAGACATATTTTACAGATCCGTCCATATCCAACACAATTACACTTCCGGCAACGGCGGAAAAGATAATAAGGGTATCGGGATATAATGACAGGCTGGGGAGTATTGCGGGATTTTCCGGTACTGGCAGCCGTGAGAACAATATTCTTCCCGATATAGCCGCACCGGCTGTAAATATAATCTCCGCACGTTCCGGAGGGGGCTATGATTCGTTCACGGGTACAAGCTTTGCAGCACCGTTTGTAACAGGTTCGGCGGCACTTATGATGGAATGGGGGATAGTCAATAAAAATTCGCCGTTTCTCTACGGTGAAAGGATAAGGGCATTTCTCAGGCTCGGCGCATCAAGATCTCAGGGTATAAGCTATCCTAATCTTACATTCGGTTACGGGCGGCTTTGTCTTGCGGAAACATTTGAATATATGAAAAGATATAAGTGGGGTGGCAGTGATCTATGGCGGATATCGTGACTGACGAGGACAGTCTTTCTCTTGAGGAGTATGTAAAGCTGCCGACAACGGTTGATTTTCAGGTGATAAACACAGCACGTTTCCGTGAATATGCAAAGGATAAACCGTATCTGCATTTCGGCACAGAATTTGCGAATAATTATATGATAGTATATACGAATGAAAAATATATACAAGGTCTGCTGATGGATCTGGGCAGTGACTTTCTTTCGTTTTATCCCAAGATAATGTCGCCGCTTGATAGTATAGGCAATGACCGCAGCGGAATAACACAGGTGCTAAACCAGCCGTTTCTTGACCTTACAGGGCGTGAAGTGATAGTAGGTATCATAGATACAGGAATAGACTATACAAAGAGAGCATTTCAGTTTGAGGACGGTTCAAGCAAGATACTGAAACTCTGGGATCAGACGATAGACGGCGAAAGAAGTCAGGGGATATATTTCGGTTCTGATTATAGTCATGAACAGATAAATGCGGCTGTAAATTCCGAAAGACCGTACACTGTTGTACCCTCTGTGGATGAGGACGGACACGGTACATTCCTTGCATCTGTTGCCGCAGCAAATGAAACGGGAGATTATATGGGTGCAGCACCGAAGGCAAACATAATAGCCGTAAAGCTCAGAAGGGCAAGGGATTATTATATAAACAGATATCTTTTGTCAAATGATGATCCTAATCTTTATGAGTCCTCAGATTTTCTTTTAGGTGTAAAATATATACTTGACAGCTCGGCTGAGTTCAATATGCCGGTAGTGATATGTATAGGCATGGGCTCAAATACGAGTGCACATGACGGAAATACGATGTTTGAGGACTATATATCCTTTGTTTCCCAGCGTGCAGGTGTAGCATTTGTAACAGCGGCAGGAAATGAGTCTAACGCCAGACATCATACTCAGGGAAAGATACGTGCAAGCAGTACAGTTGAGAGTATAAGCATAAAAGTGGGTGAACAGGGGGCATCGTTTTCAACTATAATTTTAGGCCCTGCATTTGATAAGTTGTCTGTCGGAGTGGTGTCGCCTACGGGAGAGGTTATTTCAAGACTTCCTTTCCGTTCGGGACTTGAATATGCCGAAAGGCTTGTGCTTGAAAACACAGTGATACACATAAGATATTTCAAGGATATCAACAATAATATAATTGTAGGTTTTGAGAATGCGACAGAGGGGATATGGGATATAAGGCTTTTCGGTGACTCTATAGTTGACGGTCAGTACTGGGCATGGCTGCCTATAACGGGACAGGTGAATGAATCGGTTGAATTTATGAAGCCTATACCGGAATATACAATAGTATATCCGGCAGCCGCTATGCGTTCAATAACATGCGGTGCATACAGTGCTGATGACGGCAGTCTTTCGGTGTCATCGTCATGGGGGCCTACAAGACTTCCGAGAATTGCGCCGGATTTTACCGCACCGGGAGTTGAGGTGCGAGGGATATATCCGACAGGTTACGGAACAATGACAGGAACGAGTGCCGCCGCCGCAATCACGACAGGAGCAGCCGCACTTCTTATGGAATGGGGAATAATACAGAAGAATATGCCGACAATAAACGGTGATCTGATAAAAAGTCTGTTTATAAGCGGATGCCGAAGGGATGAAAACATAGTTTATCCGAATATAAAATGGGGTTACGGAAAGCTTGATCTTTATAATACGTTTCTTTCTCTGAGGGAAACAGTAATAAATTATGATATGAATATTTTGTGACAGGAGTGAGTGTATGGCTGAAACAGACGGAGAGGATTTCGGTTTACTCAGGGTAAATGTATATCTTGAAAATATAGGATATCCTGCAAAAAATGTCAATGTCACTATATCCGATCCGGAAAGCGGTGAAACGATAGAGGAACTGAAAACCGATGACGAGGGGCAGCTCCCGCCGATAAAGCTTTCTGCACCGCCGTTTGAGTATTCACAGAGCAGTACTATGCCGAGACCGTTTGAACAGTATGATCTGAAAGCGTCACTGAGCGGCTATGAGGATGCATTTATCAGGAATGTGCAGATATATCCGCAGAGTACGGCAATACAGAATATATCACTGACACCGCTGTATGATAATGTTTTTATACCTTATCCGGCACTATGGGGGAATTTTCCGCCGAAGATACCAGAATCCGAACTGAAACGTCTGCCGTTTCCGGGTAATCTGTCGGTACTGCCGGAGCCTGTTGTACCTGAACTGATAGTTGTACACGCAGGTGTGCCTGATGATGTATCCGCACCCAACTATACTTTGGGGTTCAAGGATTATATAAAGAATGTTGCTTCGAGCGAGATATATGCGACATGGCCAAAAGAGGCACTGAAAGCAAATATACTTGCAATACTTTCGTTTACACTGAACCGTGTATATACGGAATGGTACAGGAGCAAGGGTTATGACTTTACAATAACAAGCTCAACGGCATACGATCAGGCGTTCACATACGGACGGAATATATTTCAGGAGATATCCGATATAGTTGACGAATTATTCACGCTTTATATTTCACGTACAGATATAACACAGCCGTTATTTACACAGTACAGTGACGGTATAAGAGTAGTGCGTGAGGGCTGGCTGAGTCAGTGGGGATCAAAGGCACTTGCCGAGCAGGGATATTCTGCGATACAGATATTAAAGAGCTATTACGGATATAATATTGTATTAAGAGAGGCAAAGAAAGTCGCAGGCATACCGCTGTCATTCAGGGGAGTTCTGAGTACAGGTTCAAGGGGTGAACCTGTACGCACGATACAGTCACAGCTTAATACTATAGCAAATAATTATCCACGTATAGGCAAACTTGCGGTTGATGGTATTTACGGCAGCCGTACAGCAGCTTCTGTACGCACATTTCAGAGTATATTTGACCTGCCGGTGACGGGAACGGTAAACTTTCCGACATGGTACCGTATTTCAGATGTTTTTAATGCAGTGAACAGCAGAATATGATGAAATGACAGAACAGGCATATCACATCCGGTATGCCTGTTTTTTGATGTACAGAAAAAATTTGCATTTATATTTTTGTATTTATTAATAAAAAATGTGTAATATTAATAATTAAGTTATTGAAATTTCAATAGCATATGTTGTATAATATTTATATAAATGAAAATATTGTTAAAAATCAATGTTGTTATGTGAAAAATGGTGTTGACCAGAGTTACAATTAATGGTATTATAGAATTCGTGATGTCTGATGTTTGGTGTAGGTAAGATCAACACCGAAGTATATTTAATATTATATTGAGGTGAAACAAAGATGGGAACTTTAAAGAAGATCAGATCCCGTATCCCGTGGGGACTTGTTTTTAATATTTTTATTGTAGGACTTACTATTTTTCTTATTGTATTTTTTATCTTTTCAAAAGATGGATTTATTGATCTTCTGAACAGCGGTGTCAAAATAAATGTTTTGTGGCTGTTGTTTGCGGTTTTTATGCACCTGTCGAATATAGCAATAGATGCAACTATAATTTATTTGTTTGTAAAGGAAAGTACTCCTGACTTTAGTTTAAAGGATGCTATTGTCGTTTCTATGGTCGGGCAGTTTTACTGTGCAATAACGCCGAGTGCTTCGGGCGGACAGCCAATGCAGATATTATCTATGACGAGAATGGGAGTCAGCGGTGCGAACGGAACGGCGGCACTTATACAAAAATTCCTTGTCTGGCAGTTTACACTGACTGCATACAGTGTTTTTGCAATGGTTGCAAAATTTTCTATGTTTGTCGGAAGTCTTGATTATGCCATGTGGGTGCTTACAGCAATAGGATTTACAGGTCAGATACTGACAATAGTTGTGCTGCTGCTTGCTTCATTCAATAAAAGCTTTACTTCAAAGCTCATAGGCGGTATATTCAGATTTTTAGGCAAGATACACCTGATGAAAAATGTTGACCAGAGAATAGTTAACCTTAATAAAACTCTTAACAGCTTCCATGAATGCAATAAGACGCTTAATAAGAATAAAGCACTTGTTGTAAAGGTCTATGTCCTTACGTTTATACAGCTCACTATTCTGTTCCTTGTACCGTTCTGTATAGCTATGTCTTTCGGCGTAGGTGAGAAAAACGGTAATGTCAATATGCTGGATATGCTTTGTGCCCAGTCATATGTAAGTATGGTTTCGGGACTTGTTCCGCTTCCCGGCGGTTCGGGTGCTGCCGAGTACTGTTTCAGCCAGTTCTTCGGAAGCTTCTTCGATGCACAGATGATAAAATCGGCTATACTTATCTGGAGAACTATAACTTACTATGGAACTATAATGGTATCACTGCCGTTTGCAGCAGTAAGAAAAAAGAAGAATGCAGCACCCGTTGATGACAGTGCTGACAATAATGATAATAATAACAGCAATAACGATAATGGACTTGCTGAAACAGAATAACTTTAATATCGGGGTGATAGCATGTATGAAGGGGTGCCTGAGGTCAGCGTAATAATTCCCGTGTATAACTGCGGAGATATGCTGAAACAGTGCCTTGAGTCTGTAAAGGTTCAGAGCTTTAAAAATATAGAGATAATATTGGTAGTCAATAACGGCTGTACTGATAACTCACTGGAAATAGCCGAAAGCTATTCTTCATCGGATGAAAGATTCAGACTGCTGAGTGTTTTCAGTCAGAGTGCAGGAGAAAGCAGAAATATCGGACTTGCACATGCAAGAGGAGAGTATATTTCTTTTATTGACGGTGATGACAGGATAGACGAAAGGTTTATTGAGAATCTTTATAATGCCGCAAAAGAAAATGATGCGGATATATCCGTCTGCGGATTTTACTACTATTTTCTCAATACACATAAGACAAGTAAGGCATCTCCGCCGCCGGATAAAATCTTTGAGCATGATGATGCAATGAGCTGTCTGCTTAAAGACAGGTATATGCGTTTCTATCTCTGGAACAAGCTGTGGAGAAAAAAGCTGTTTACAGAGAATAATATTCAGATACCGGATATGTATTATGAAGATGCGGTTTCTTCCGTAAAGCTTTTCTATTTTGCAAATAAAGTTTCTTCAATAAGCTACTGCGGCTATTACTATACAAGGGCATTTTCAAGATATACCGAAATCAGTATGACTGCAAAAAGAGCAAATGATTATGTGAATACAGTTCCGCTTATAAGGCTTTTCCTTGAAGAGCATGGATGCTATGATAAGTTCAGGAAAAGTTTCAATAATCATATCTTTCATGTATATTTTGCTATACCGTCAGTTGTAAAACAAAGCTCGGAAGGAAATAAAAAATCCGACCGTGAAAATATAAAAATGGCAAAGGCTAAAGTCAGACTTTGCTGTAAGGTGAGCTTTGAAAAGCTGAGCAGGCTTGATCTGAGCAAACCTGTTATAGAATGACAATGAGGTGATCTTTTGAACAGTACACCCAAAATATCTATTATCATACCCATATACAATGTTGAGAGATATCTGCCGAGATGTCTTAATTCCATAAGACATCAGAGCTTCAAAAATTTTGAAGCTCTTCTGATAGATGATGATTCGCCTGACAGAAGTGCAAGAATAGCACTTGCTTTTTGTAAGGCGGATAAGCGTTTCAAGTATTTCCATAAAGAAAACGGCGGACTTTCTGATGCAAGAAATTATGGTCTTGAGAAAGCAACGGGCGAGTACATATCGTTTATTGACAGTGATGATTATATCCATAAGGATTTTCTTAAAATCATGTATAATGAATGTGTCAGTAATGATGCCGATATGTCGTATTGCAGGTTCAAATATTCTTATTTCCATACAGGGCTGACACTTCCTATGCCTTTTTCTGCAAAGAAGGAGGTAATGAAGAAAGAGGATGCACTCAATATTCTTATAAAGGATAATTATCTTCACAGTTATGCGTGGAACAAACTTTATAAAGCAACTCTTTTTAAGGAGCATGATATAAAATATCCGGATATGTATTTTGAGGATATAGCAACAAGCGGAAGGCTTTTGTATAATTCAAACAGGATAGCTATAACCGATAAGTATCTTTATTATTATGCAAAGAGATTCGGCAGTATAATGAGTACTATGAATGCGGAGAAAATAAATGATTACTGGCTTTCAGTGCTTATTGTAAGGAATTATATACAGTATGTTGGTGAATACAAGAAGTATAAAGTATCTGTAAATTCCTTTGCAAGCAAGGCGCATATTGTAAATATTTATTCTATATTGCGTCAGCATCTTCTGCATCTTGATTTCAGAAATATGAAACGTAATTTTGATATAAACCGTGATATTTATAAATATATAATATCGGATGATTATAAACCGACTCCGGAAATGCCGGAGCTTCCCTGCCGTCTTATACAGCCGGGACGCAGACCGAACACAAAAAAATCAAAAAAATATCCTGAGGATTAAAAATCACAGGTGCGGTATTGTCTTTATAAAGATAAGCCGTATCTGTTTTTTTGATAAAAAAACAGCCGCAGACTGTTTCTTGCGTTCACCCCTTCATTGACCGTGAAAAACAGTTTTGCGGCTGTAATTTTGCAGCAATATAAAACCTGTTATGACTAACAATGTGATATATCGTGCAGCTATTATATTACATTATAGAAAATAAAAAGTCAATGAAAAAAATTACAGTCATTTTAAAATAAAAATTTTTTGGATAAATTATGAATAAAAAATTAAAAATTTGCTTGACATAAGAAAAATACAATTTGTTATTTCTGACTGTCAGAGATGAAAAAATATGGCAATTATTACAAATGTTGAAAAGGTCGAAAATGTTTTAACATCTGTAAAGGTTGATTTTTCAACGATTTCAACCAAGTTTTCAACATATTTTAACCTGAAATTCCACCTTTTAAACCGAGTTTTCAACATTTACAGATTGTATAATGCCAAAAAAGATGTATTTGAATAAAGTGCAGTAATAATGACAAATATGAATATATAAAAATAACGGAGGGCTGATATGATAAAAGGTATAAACCATACAATGATAGAACTCAGCGAAACGGGGAATGAATACTATGAAAGGGCACTGCTTATAGTAAAGCCTGAATATGCGTCTGTTGCAAGGGCTGTGCTTGAAGATGAAGCAAAAAAAATGCTGAGTGAGCTTGATGTTCCTTCGGCTATACGTGCAAAGAGAAAAAAATGGAAATGGATAGTATGTATGATAGTTTCTGCCGTTATAGGAAGTTTTTTAACGGCTCTGATATGCAGCCTTGCATAGATCTCAAATTTTATATACTGACAGTGCTTTAAGACCGCTGATCTTCATATTAATGAAGCAGCGGTCTTTTTTTTCGGGAGATGATATTTTGAAAAAGTTTTTCTGGCTGATAAGTGCTGTGTGTGTATTTTTGTGCGGAGTTGTACTTCAGATATCGTATGAAGCATCCGGTCATGTAGCGTGGAGTCTTGTGGTATCAAGTGTAAATAACAGTCCGTGGGAGCTTGTAAAGCCTTTTATCCTCACCTATATAATGTGGAGCTTTATAGAGCTTTCCGTACTTCGTCCGTCACTTCTGCATTTTGTGTGCAGTAAGATAATATCATTACATTTTTTTGTAATAGTGTCATCAACTGTACTGTGCTTTGTAATTGAGGAAAGTATAAGCTTTTCTGTGATATTCTCACTTATAATTATATCAGAGCTTTTATGTTATCTGATATACCGTTCAAAGTGCAGGATTGAGCTTTTCTTTATACCGATAATAATATCTTTCGGGATCCTGTTTTTCTGCATACTGTTTTGCAGCTTTTATCCGCCGTGTATTATGCATTTTTATGACAGGGTAAGCAGATCATATGGTCTTGCCGATGTTGACTTTACAGTTATTAAATGATAAAATCATAATATCACAATGATAATCGGAGTGCAGAATATGAAGGTATTTAAAAATATATCAAGGTTTGCAGTAATATGCAGTTCTGTGTTCATGGTGATATGGTATGTGATATCCAGAATAATTACTATCGGCAGTGTTTTCGGTGTTATTGTTTTTTCCGCAATCGGAACTGCGGCAGTATTCTATGACAGGATAAAAACCTTTTTAAAGAGAATAAGAAAAAATAAGGCGTTAAGGATAATTACAGATATAGCCGCAGGTGTGATTTGTCTTGCAGTTATATATACTGTCACCGTACTTTGCATGATGAAGTATTATTCTTCAAGGAAACCGTCGGAGAATGCGACAGTTGTTGTACTTGGCTGTCAGGTAAACGGTGAAACACCCAGCCTTATGCTCAGAAAAAGACTTGAGGCGGCATATGAATATCTTGAAGCACATCCTGATGCAAAATGTATAGTTTCCGGCGGAAAGGGAAACCATGAGGATATAAGCGAAGCGGAATGCATGTACAGATGGCTTACTGATAAAGGTATCTCAGCATCAAGGATATATCGTGAGGATAAGTCCGTGAACACAGATGAAAATATAGTTTTTTCGGGGAAAATAATAAAAGCGGAAGGGCTTGACAGTGAGCTTGCAATAGTAACAGACGGCTTCCATGAGATGAGAGCCTCTGTTATCGCTGAAAGGAACGGCTTTTCATGCGGTGCGGTTCCTGCAAAAACACCTTTTTATCTTGCTGCAAACTTTACGACAAGAGAGGTTTTGGCTGTAACGGCTGATATGATATTTCATTGAGCCGTATTCAAAGGAGCGTAAGAAATGAAAAGAGGAATTTTTTCAACAATGCTTGCACTGCTTCTTATTGCGGCAGTGTTTGTTATACCAATAGTTAATTCTAAGCTGACGCAGAGGGATGATTCCAAAGGTGAAGTAGTGGACAGAGCCAAGGATATAATAGTAGATCGTGATGATAACGGTAAAAGACCAATAATTATCCCCAGAGAGTCTGACGATGATGTTACATTTATAGTTGAACTGAAAAACGATTCTCTTATCGACACAGTAATATCCTCAAATGGAAAGTATAAAAGCGTTAAGGAACTTATACTTTCCGAAGACGGCAAATATTACTGTGATACTATCCGGAGAAATCAGGCTATAGTAAAGGCAAGCGTACAGAAGCTTATTTCGGGAGCGGATTTTGACGGCGGCAAGACATTTTCTGCTGTTATGAACGGCTTTACAGTGAAAGCACCGCTCAGTGCAAAAAGCAGGATTGAGAGCATAAACGGAGTAAGCAGAGTGCTTGTATCTGATAACAGGGATAATTTCTATATAGGCGAGGATGACGATATAACCTACGAGCCTGTGAATGAAGAAATAACAGATGAGCAGAGTGATAATGAAATAAGTGACGTTCAGACTGAAACTGAGGTTACAGATAATACCGGAACTGAAATCTATGATAATATAGCTACATCAGAAAAACTTTCATCGGCATTCAAGGAAGTTATAGGTGCGGATAAAGCCTATTCTATGGGAATGACGGGTGACGGCGTACTTATTGCTGTTATAGACAGTGAATTTAATGTAAATCATGAAGCTCTTTCCGCTGATCCGGAAAGTATAGTGATGAAAGCGGAAAATCTGGCGGCACTTACGGATATATCTTCTTTCAATATAGATAAGGGTACATCATATCTTCAGCTTTATGTAAACAAGAAGATAGCATTTGCCTATGATTATGCAAAGAACCGGACGAATACGACAGATATCAGTCTTTCACACGGAACAGCAGTTGCAGCGGCAGCGGCAGGAAATAACGGCAAAACCGGCAGTGATGAATATAAGGGAGTGGCATACGATTCACAGCTTGTACTTATGAAAGTAGCAGAGGGAAGGGACGCAGGCGGCAGGATATATACAAAGCCGTCATATGTCATTGCAGCGATAGATGATGCTGTTAAATTAGGCTCTGATGTCATAAACATAGGTTTCGGAGAATACAGAGGAAGTGAAAACAGCAGTATATACGACAGTGTTCTGAAAAAGGTCGCAAAGACGGGTGTATGTATCGTTTGTGCGGCAGGAAACGGAAGCTTCAACGGGCATGAGTACGGAGATACACTTCATCCGGATGATATTGATTATTCCGCCGGAAATTACATTTCATATACCGATGGCGTAATAACTGCGGCTTCTGTCGGTAATAAGGCGTATGAGATAAAATATTTCAATATAAATGACAATCATGTTTTTTACAGGGATATTTCTAAGAATAAATTCAGTGATTATCTGAGCAGTCTTGAAAATCCGCCCGAATATATCTTTCTTGATGCCGAGGGCAGCCGTGATGACTTCAGGAATGCAGGTACGGCAAACAAGCTTGTCGTTGTACAGAAGAGCAGCCTTGCCGCAGATAAGATATATAATAATGCGGAAATGTATGAAGCGGCAGCAGTTGCTGTTATAGATGACGGCAAAAACGAGGAATATATTCTTGAAAATGATGAAGGCAGTATCCCTTTCATAATACTTGATTCATCAAATGCAGGATTTTTCAAGCAGGAGCCGAGCGGAACTATAAGCAAAGAGATAGTTGGCATTATATCCGAAGGAGACGGAAAGACAGGCGTTTCGGAGATGACATCATATGGTGTATCGGACAGACTTATGCTTTCTCAGAGAGTGCTTGCATGCGGAGAAAGTGTGTATTCTGCATCGCCTGACGGCAGAAATGATTTTTACAGCGGAACTTCCATGTCATCAGCATGTACTTCGGGTGCGTGTGCTATAATCCTGCAAAGTATGCGTGAAGGCAATTTAAAGCACAGCCCTTCAATAAACGATAACAAATATATATCATCGATTCTTCTTGGAACAGCCGATCCTGTAGGATACGGAAAAAATGTTTCGGGAGGAAAGCTGTATATTTCACCGAGGTTACAGGGCGGAGGAATCATAGATCTTGGAAACGCTCTTACATCTGATTTTTATATAACAGGTACGGACGGAGGAACTCCGTCAGGCTCGATGGGTGACGGAGTATCCGGAGAATATGAATTTCCGTTTGTCATACATAATACTTCCGATGTAAGCAAAAAATATCAGCTTTCATACGTCATGCAGAATGACAGGGTAAAGACTGATGATGACGGTAAAATACTGAATACATTAAAGCCGGGTTCATTCAGCAGCACAAAGGTACAGTTCATACTTGATGGCAATGCAGTAGGAAATGTAAATGTTGATGCAGGAGAAAGCAGGCAGATAAAGCTTAAAATAAAGCTTGACAAGAATGAAGCCGACAGTATAATGAATGTATTTGAAAACGGATTTTATATTGATGGATTTGTTTTTGTCATGGATAAAGAAAACGGAAGAAGTCTGAGCATTCCGTTCATGTGTTTTTACGGTGAATCAGCAAAAATAGATCCGTTTGACAATATGATATATGATTTCAAAACGAGTGTCAGCGGACTTGAAAACGTACTTTGTGCTGTTGCGGAAAACGGTGTGAATTACCGGAGCTGTGATCTGATAAAGCATAATGATGTCATCATGTTTTCAAGGGAGGCTGTAAGAAATTATACAGAGAATGATTCATACGGAAGCTCTTTTATACTTCCCGATATAAATTTCCTTCGTGATGTTTATGACCTGACTGTTTCTGTAAGTGATAAAAGCGGCAAAGAGCTTTTTGCGTATAATTTCGGTATGCTGAGTGCATACAGGAGTAAGGATATACGTCCGTATGAAAAGCTGACAGCACATAGCTTTGAACTTGAAAAGTTCTTTTCAAAAATAACTGACGGAACATATAAATATACTGTAACAGCAAAAACAATGAAGCCTGACGGAAAATTGTCAGCACCATTCAAAAAAGAATTTACATTTGTTGTGGAAAGTCAGCCGCCGACATCTGTTTCGGCAAAGACATATACGGAAAACAACAGAGTATATCTTGATCTGAGTGCCAAGGATAGCTCCGGCATACAGGATTTTATACTTTATGCAACGGCATATAACAGCAGTGTCAGGAATTATTCGTATGTTGACAGGCTTACCGAACTGATAGCCGCAAATTATCTTTCAGGCAATGCGTATGAATTTACGGGAAAGAGAGAGCTTTCGGACGGTACGGCGGTATTCCGTTATGATATAACCGAACTGAATGCAAAACTCGTGCGTCTTAAATACAGGACGGACACATGGGCAAACGGTTCATCATCACTCAAAATAGCATATAAGGCTGTTGATAATGCCTATAATCACTCAGAGGCAAAGACTGCTGATACTATAGCCTACGGTACGGCAGAATTTGTATTCAAGGATAAAGAAGGCCGCCCTGCCTATGGCATTACGGTAGAGGTGGACGGTAAAAAGAAAGTAACCGACAGGGAAGGCAAGGCTTTGTTCAGCGGTCTTAAACCGGACTTCTATATTGTAAACATAAGCTTTGACGATAAAGACTATGAGTTTGAAAACAAAAGATTTATCATAGGACTTAATAATTCGGCTATTGATTACAAGCAGGAATTTGAAGTGGAAAGATTAAGCGAATATAAAGAGCCGAGTATTGAAGAACCTGAGGATTCCTCAGATGTATCTGAAAAAAAGCTTGCTGTTGTATCAGATGAAAGCGGCAGTGATGATGTGTCAAATTCTCCGTATGCACTTTTGTTCGTGGGTGTATTGCTGATAATATGCGGAGTGTCATTTGTTGTGAGAAAGACCAATATATTGCTCGGTGATAAATCAGATGATGGATTTTTTCCCTAATGTTAAAATTAACGGTTGACATTATTGATAAATTGAGTTTTAATAGTACTATCGGAAATTATGTATTCGTGTTTATATTTTCAAGATAATTTATGACAGGAGGAAATAACAATGGTATATGTTTTTCTTGCAGACGGTTTTGAAGAGATAGAGGCTCTCACACCTGTCGATATTCTTCGCAGAGGCAAAGTGAATGTTGTTACAGTCGGTGTCGGCGGCAGAACTGTAACAAGCTCACATAATATAACAGTTACAGCAGATATCGCAGACAGTGAGCTTTCTGATTTTGACGGAACAGAGGGTGTTATACTTCCGGGAGGTATGCCGGGAACACTCAATCTTGAAAAATGTCCGACTGTTATAAACGCAGTCAGATACTGTGCGGAAAAAGGACTTCTCGTTTCGGCAATATGCGCCGCACCGTCAATACTCGGACATTCGGGACTTCTCAAAGGTAAAAAGGCTGTATGCTTCCCGTCATTTGAGAGCGAGCTTGAAGGATATATAGAATGTGATGATTATGTCTGTCGTGACGGTAATATCATAACAGCAAAGGGAATGGGCGTTTCAGTTGATTTCGGTCTTGAAATACTCGCATATCTCAAGGGTGAGGAACTGTCCGAAAAGATAAGAGGAGCTATTCAGTGCCGATGATGAATCTTAAACATGAAAAGGAACGTCTCAGGAATGAATGCAAAAATCTGAGAGCTTCCTTTTCTGAAAAGCAGAAAAAACAGTATGACAAGGAAATATTCAAACGGCTGATATCTCTATATCAGTACCGTGATTCTTCGCTCATACTTACATATGTTTCAAAGGATATTGAAGTAGATACTATAAAGCTTATAGAAAAAGCACTTTCCGACGGAAAACAGGTTGCAGTACCGAAATGTATCGCAGGAACAAGAAATATGGAATTTTATTTCATAACAGGACTTGACTGTCTTGAAAAAAGCACGTTCGGCGTTCTTGAACCAAAAACTGATATATGCCGCAGGACAGAAAATTTTGACAACAGCGTATGTATTGTACCGGGAATGTCCTTTGACATAAGAGGCTACCGTCTTGGCTACGGAAAGGGCTATTATGACAGATTCCTTTCGGGATATAACGGAACTAAAGTTGGGCTGTGCTACAGTAATTGTGTGAAGTGGAAGCTGCCCAACGGCAAGTATGATGAAACTGTAGATATCCTTGTGACAGAAAGATATTTTCGCAAGATAAAAAACCCCATAAAATAAAGGAGGTCTTTCTCCGATGAGTGAAGAGCTTGAAAGAAAAAGACAGGAAAAAGTCGCTAATTTTAAAATAAATTTCGGAGATGCAATAACTCCCGAAGAAAAGGAAATAAGCAGTAATACAGTGCAGGGAGACGATACAGCTCCGTCTGCTCAGGCAAATAATAATGCTGTGCCGTCTGAATTTCAGGATATTACAAGCGGTGAATCAAATGATAATGATGACAGCGAGCTTAACAGCTACAGCGGTCCGCCCGAAAAGGGTAATGAAATAAAAAATATTGATAAGAAAAGTCTCCGCAAGGCAAAAAGAACGGATAAAAAACGTGCTAAAAGAAAAGCAAAGAAGAACCGTATAATATTCAGGGTTGTCTGGATAACTATGATACTCTTTGTTTCGATAATGATAGGCGAGTTTCTTATGGTCGGAGTAAATGACGTTCTCGGTGTCGGCAGAGAAGAAGGAAAGGCTACTATAACCGTTCCGGCAAATGCCGATATAGACAAGATTACCGATATACTTTATCAGAATCACGTTATCAATACAAAATGGTCATTCAAGCTTTTTGCAACACTTACAAAGGCTACATCAGGCTTTACTCAGGGTACGTTTGACGTAGATACAAACAAGGACTATCAGGCACTTATCAACTACATGCAGTCTGATATGAACAGAATAGATGTTGTTACACTGCAGTTTCAGGAAGGTCTTACTGTTGAACAGTTTGCCAAAAAGCTTGAAAACGGTAAGGTATGCAGTGCAGAGGAATTTCTTGAAAAGTGCAATTCAAATGACTTTGATGACTATGAATTCATAAAGAATATCAAGAATTCATCCGACCGTTATTACAAGCTTGAAGGATATCTTTTCCCTGATACGTATGACTTCTTTATTGATGAGGATGTAGATGACGTTATAAGAAAGTTCCTTGCAAACTACAGAAGAAAAGTATATGCTACCAAGTCGAGAACCGATGGCTTTGAAAAGAAAGTAACAATAGCCGAGAGAGCCGAAAAGTCGGGAATGACAATGGAGGAAGTACTCACGCTTGCTTCACTTATTCAGGCGGAGGCTGCAAATACCGAAGATATGTATATGGTATCATCAATACTTCATAACCGTCTTGATACCATTAAAACAGGCGGTGTTAATAAGAACGGTGAGCAGGGACTTGCATATCTCCAGCTTGACTCTACAAAATATTATCCTTATGCAAGTCTGAGTGATGTTCCATCTTCTATAAGAAGCAACTACAAGAGCAAATACAGCACCTATGAATATGACGGTCTGCCGGCAGGACCTATATGCAATCCGGGTATGGAGGCTATACAGGCAGCACTTTCACCCGAAGCTACAGATTATTATTACTTCTGTCATAAGGTTGCTACTGACGAAGAACCTGCTGTTGCTTACTATGCTAAGACTATGGATGATCATCTTGAAAATCTCCGTAAAGCAGGACTTATGTGATTCAATTAATAATTAATAATTAAAGGCATACACGGGATATTTTTTCAGAATATCTGTGTGTGCCTTTTACTTTTGCTTGTTTTTTGTGACCGTTAAAAAATAGTACAAATAAAATTAACAATTTGGTAATTAATAATACATGTTAACTATGTTAATATTAATGGAGTATATATTTGAATATCAGGGGGTAATTTTTTATGGAGTCGTATTCTAAGCTTTATACTAAAAAAATAGTGGATTCTATAATTCACGGCTTAGAGCAGAAACACAGCAGTATATTATTCGTCAAACATTACAATACACTTAATGTTCCGATAGATGATATTCAAACGGCAGTTTCAGAAAGCAGCAGCGACATAGAACTTCTTTATCATGAATTCAACGCATCAAAAATGCAGGAGGCTTATGAGCCGTTTCTGGGCTGGATAAAGCAGCTTTATTTCAAGTTTTATTCGGATGTACCGGTAAATGAATTCCTTGAAAAAGCTGATGTTTATTATCTCAGCCGTTCAGCAATAGAGTCGTACATATTGACAGGTGAGTGTAAAAGAAATGAAGATATAATAGTTGTAGAAGTAGGCTATGAGCGTAAACGACTTGCCGATTCTCTTACGAATCTGTTTTCGTATATCTCGAAGGAACATACTCTTTTCTTTGTTCTTAACAGACTCCATCTTGCAGAAAATTCAACTATCAATTTCCTTACTGAATTTATAAGTAAAACCTATGAAAATATTTCTTTGCTTGCAAATTACAACGAGGCATACGTTGTTTCTCCATATACTCAGGATCAGTGGTTGCTTCTTGTCAGAAAAGTAGAAGAATTCAACTATATGCTCGATTGGAATGTTCAGGATGTTCAGACGGATAAGAACCGCTCGGAAAGCTTCGATCCTGTTATGAACAGCTTTAATGATTACATTGTTCTTATAAACAATATGATACAGACTGTTGCAATAAAACAGGCTGTGTATTATCTGAAGATATTGTATAATAAGATAAATACCGAAAAGGTCAATATAAGTGCTAAAAACAAGGCTAAATTTTATGTGCTTTATGCAACCGCTTCACTCTATGAATGTAATATAACATATGCACTTATAATGTGTGAAAAACTCAAAAATGTAAACACAAGACATCCTAATATGAGATTTGCTTTTCAGTATTATTACCTTCTTGCACTTTGCGAAAGCTTTGAGGGACAGAGAAGCCTTGCAAAGAAAAACGGTGATAAGTGTTCAAAGATAGCAAAGAAAATGGGCTCGGATGAATATATCTTCCGCTCACAGCTTTTGTACTATATCTATTCTCTCAACAGCTGGAACAACACATATTGCTGTGACAGAAAATTTGAAGGCGAGGAAATGGATAACTTTGCAAAAAAAGCAATAGAATATAAATATTACAATCATCTTGCACATATAATGTTCTTCGGCTGCGGAAATGAAAAGGAAAACTATACCAGTGACAGCCAGACTCTTGAGGAAACAAAGTATTTCAAAAAAGCTATGGATCTTACAGTAAAGCTGAATAATGAAAGACTTATGATAGCTGCGTGGAGAAAAAATGTATTCATGGCTCAGGGTTACGGACTTTTCGGATTTGTAGATTATTATTACAAGCGATGTCTGGAAATAATCGAAAGACAGAATAACCCTGTTGAAGAAGCAAATATATACAATGGTCTCGGATTCAACCGTATCGTAAGTGAGCAGTTCACGCTTGCAAACGATTATTTCAATAAGGCGCTCAGTATTTTCCACAGCAAAAAGCAGTATTATTTAGTTGCCGAAACACTTTACAATATGGCAACCAATGCAATTCTTGCAGATAATTTTGAAACAGCTTTTAACAATCTTGTTCTTTGTATAAAACTTCTCAAAGCAATAAAGAAGAACCGTATGAATATCTGTAATATGTCAAAGGTATATGGTATGCTTGCATATTGCAGCTATAAAATGGGAATAGACTATAATGCACACTTCTATCTTAACAAGATGCAGAGAGTTCTTCATCATATCATTCATCCGACAGGAGAACCGAGTTATTTCCTCTGGGATGACGATATGTTCTTCTACTATTTTGTCAAGGGACTTCTTGAAAAATCGGATAGTCTGGAAACTGCTCAGAAATGCTTTGATAAAGCAAAATATCACATGATGCGTTCCGCAGGACTGCAGTTCTTTGTATATGAGCTTTTTGCTGTTGAACAGGCAGACCTTTATGATTATCAGAATATGCATGAAAAGGCTGTTGATATACTTGAAGAATGTATGGAGTTCTGTAACAGTCACGGCTATAAGCATAAGGAAGAAATTCTTTTTGCGAAACTTCACAGAAAATCCCTTATAACCAAACATACAGAGCTTCCTCTTACAGGTGCGGATAAATATAAGATAGAAGAGCTTGCACGTCTTGGCGAAATGGAAATGATGCTTGCGGATAAAACAAAGGGTGTTGATTTCCTTGTAGCATGGCAGGAGCTTATAAATAAAGAAAACTATTCTGCTGAGGAAATAATCGAAAATTCAATGGCAACTCTCCAGAACAACTATAATATCGACAGCATACTTTATGTTGAGATAGTCGACAAAAAGCCTGTAATAAGATTTGACGGCGGAAATATAAAAGTGTCCGATCAGGCACTCAAAGAGATAACAGCTTATTTCACAAAGCATAAAAAAGAGTTTGTTGTTTCGAGATATGACCGTGAGTTTTACGATTATTCGTTCATAACCTCATTGTTCGGTATAAATAATATTGTATCTTTTGGCTGTGTTCCGATATCGCACGAGGAGGAGCTTACAAGCTACATAATTGCAGCAATAGAGCTTCACGACAATATGACTTATAATATAACATTCCTTGACAGGAACGATATAACAATATTCAAGTTTGCACTCCGTCAGCTCAATGATATGATCTACAGAATAAAAGCAAGAGATGAAATAAGCCGTATGAACAAGCAGCTCCAGCGCAGCGCCGTTACTGATCTTCTTACAGGTCTGTTCAACCGTCAGGGATTTGCAAAGCATATAGAGGATCACGAGGAGCTTGTAAGACGTGGAAAACAGGACGATGTATGTGCAACGCTGCTTTATATCGACCTTGATAATTTCAAACGCTGCAATGATACATTCGGACATGATGTCGGTGACGCAATACTGAAAGCGTTTTCAAGACTGTTTGAACGTGTTGCAGAGGACAAGGGATATATAGTAAGATACGGCGGCGATGAATTCCTTATCGTAATGCCCGACCATAAAATTGAAGAAGGTATTGATATAGCAAAGGAGATATATGCCGAGATAACACGGTGTGATAATTTTCAGGCTGATATCGAAGCGGCAGTACACGGAAAGGTAGAAATTCCCGAAAATCATAAGGTATCTTGTTCGATAGGTATTGCCGACATGAAGAAGTACGATCAGGATTCTATGAACACCGCACTCAAACACGCAGACAGCAAGCTTTATATAGTCAAGAAAAATCAGAAGTCAAACTACAGTGTATGGACTGAGGAGGACGAAAAAGCCGCCTCTATAAGAGGTTCAGAGCAGACAGATTCATAAAATTAGAATCAAGTTAACAGAAAAGCACAGCAGCCTGATATGAAGCCGCTGTGCTTTTGAATTTACAGGTTTCTTGTATAGTGGAAGATATATTGTTGTGCGATGCCTGCATAACGTCCGAGGGAGCTTATATCAAGTCCGTTGAAAGTTGTTGAAAGAGCTTTTTTCATCCATACATCAACGGGAAATGCATCGAGCCTGTGCAGACCGTAGAGAAGTGTACATTCGGCAACCTTTGCGCCGACACCTGTTATAGTCATAAGCTCCTTACGGCAATCTTCTATCGGTGCATCATACATTTTTTCGAGTGATACACGTCCGTCAGCGACCTTTTGGGCAGCGTCAATTATGTACCTTGCACGGAAGCCTGCTCTGAGCGGTGCAAGGTCATCGGGAGTGAGCTTTGATATAGTTTCAGCCGAAGGAAAGCTGTAGCCGCTGCCGCAGGGTTCACCGAAGTTTTCACAAAGACGTGATACAATGCCCTTTATTCTTGGTATATTGTTGTTCTGTGAGATTATGAACGAGCAAAGAGCTTCCCACGGTTCCTGAGCAAGTATCCTTATACCGTCAATGCTTTGTACCGCACATTCAAGCGACGGGCAAAGCTCGACTATCTCTTTCCGTATGTCATCATAGACTGTGTCCGTATCAAAATAGTCTTTCCAGATATTTTCAAAATCTTCACGGCTGCAATCTTCAAGAACTATAACTCCACCGTCACGGTATATCCTTAACTGTTTGTTTTTTGCGATACCGGTGTATGAACAAACCGGACTGTCAGTATCTTCATTCCAGCGGAAACATTGTCCGCACTCAAATGTATTTCTGAGGTCAAAGCAGTTTCCGACAGTAAGCTCCGTACCTCTTTCTGTTATCCTGTATTCCATTTCAATGCACTTCCTTGTAATATTTGATATTTATTATATCAAAGTATGTCAGGTGTTTCAACAGGCAGATATTAATTGTTTCTCCATATCATTCCTGACGGGACATCACCTACAATGACTGTTTCACCGACAAGTACGGAGGTATCGACATTTGTTGAATATGAGCCGAGCGGCATAAGCACTGTTATCTCTGCTTTTATATTGACAGACAGTTTATGTACCGTCTGATTGATTCCGCCGCTTTCAAACGTACTTTCAAAATCACTTTCAACATTTCCTGACAAAGAAATGAACAGAGGTATCGAAGGTCCCTGACCGTTGAAAAGCTCACCGCCCATTATCGTTCCCAGAGGTATGTCTACACGCCTGTTTCTTATGCCTGAAATATTATCCTGTATTCTGAGAGTAACGGCATTTTTCAGCTTGTTTGTAACAATAGTGTCGGAACTTACTGCCGTTATCCTGTTGTCAGGGGAAAAGCTGAGAGTTTCAAGCTGCTCACAGGTTATATTGTTTTCGTCGATAACATCGGCTACGCTTTGGTTTATTATTTCCGTTGCAAGAGCTTTTGCCTGCATTTCGGAGATAGATTCTGCAACAGGTTTTAATCTGAATTCAAGAAATATAAATATGGCTGATATAAAGCCGCACAGTATAATTATCCTGTGCAGCTTTCTTTTGTTTTTGCGGGCTTTTTTGTACAGCATAATATCCCTCCCCTGATATAATATACATAAGGAGAATTATTGGTGTATATCGAGTTGTACAATGAGATGTAACTGAAGTATGCCATACTGTTTATTAACTGTTATTCGGTAAAGCCTAAAACTTGTAAACCTTGTCATTCCGAACGTAGTGAGGAATCTTTAAAGATCCTTCGCTTCGCTCAGGGTGACATTAAAATATCAGACTTTACAAAGTACTATTCTTTTTTTCTGATATCTTACAAATTGACTTGATTATTTATGTGTAAAATATTATAATATATTATGTATCGTTATGTGAAAATTACGTAAAATGAGCGAGGTGGTATAACTGTGAGTCCTGATCCTTATGGTAAACGAATAAAGAATATTACAAATAAAGGGACGCACAGTTTATCGTATGTGTCCCTGTAAGAAAGGGCGTACTTTATGATAAGCTACTACAAGACTGTTGACGGAAAGATACAGGAGATAAGGGAATATGAGCAGGGTTGCTGGATTAACTGTATAGCACCCGATGATGAGGAAGTGCAGTATCTGCTCGATAAATTTATGATACCGCCTGAGCTTATGCGTTCGGCACTTGACGAAGAGGAATCATCTCATATAGACAGCGAGGATGATACGACACTTATAATCATAGATGTTCCTGTTGTCGAAAAGGCTCAGAAGAACATAACCTATTCGACAATGCCTATCGGTATAATGATAACCGATAAGAATGTAATAACTGTTGCACTTAAAGACAATACGGTGCTGAGTGAATTTTCCGAAGGTGTTGTAAGGAATGTAATGACGAGCTTCAAGACGCATTTCGTACTGCATATAATGCTTAGAATGGCGACAAAGTATTTGCAGTACCTCAAACAGATAGATAAGATAAATAACCGAATTGAGCGTGAATTAAGACGTACCGCACAGAACAAGGATCTTCATCAGCTTCTTGATATAGAAAAATCACTTGTGTATTTTTCATCATCGCTGAAAGCAGACGAGCTTACACTTGAAAAGATAATGCGTGGAAGATATATCAAACTTTATGATGAAGATCAGGATCTCCTTGAAGATGTGCTTATCGAGATAAAGCAGGCTGTCGATATGGCTGCGATACATCTTAACATCCTTACAGGAACAATGGATGTTTTTGCATCTATCATTTCAAATAACCTTAACGTCATAATGAAGATACAGGCTTCTCTTACGCTTCTTGTATCAGTACCGACTGTAATATCAGGTTTTTACGGAATGAATATACTGAACGGTCTGCCGTTTGACAAATCATGGTGGTTCCCGATAATACTTTCGGGATTTCTTATGCTGATAATGTATATAATACTGAGAAAGAAGGGGATGTTCTGAGGTATGAATGAGAAAAAAATGTTCCATATAAATATAAGTCAAAGTCAGGGTGCTGAGTATGCCATAATGCCTGGAGATCCGGCAAGAGTTGAGCTTATCGCAAAATATCTTGATAACGCTGCACCGCTTGCGCATAACCGTGAATTTACATCTTTTGCAGGAATGCTTGAAGGTGAAAGGGTTATAGTCATGTCAACCGGTATAGGCGGGCCGTCTGCTGCGATAGCACTGGAAGAGCTTTGTATGTGCGGTCTTAAATATGCCATACGCATAGGTACATGCGGAGGTATGCAGGAATTTGTCGTTCCGGGAGATATAATAATACCGACAGCGGCTGTCAGAATGGAAGGCACTTCAAAAGAGTATGCACCGATAGAATTTCCTGCGGCTGCCGATTATGATGTTGTGTACGCTCTTGTAAAGGCGGCACAGGATAACCGCATGAATTACCATACGGGAGTTATACAGAGCAAGGATTCATTTTACGGTCAGCACAGTCCACAGAATATGCCTGTATCCTATGAACTTGAAAGCAAATGGGAGGCATGGAAAAGACTGGGAGTGCTTGCGTCCGAAATGGAAGCGGCGGCACTTTTTACAGTGTCAGCAGCAAGAGGAATAAAGACAGGCTGTGTGCTTCATGCACTATGGAATCAGGAAAGAAAAAGTCTGGGATATAATGATAATGATGTAATGGATACAGAGGCTGCTGTAAAGACGGCAGTTGATGCATTAAGGCTGCTTATAAGGAAATGAGATAATACTGTTTGATACAGGGTGAAGAAAATGGAAAAAAAGAAAAAAGTTTTGGCTGTAGTCGGACCTACGGCATCGGGCAAGACTGCACTTGCGGTACAGCTTGCTAAAAAATACGACGGCGAGATAGTTTCGGCTGACTCTATGCAGATATATAAGGGCATGGATATAGCATCTGCAAAGCCGACAGAGGAAGAAAAAGAGGGCATACCTCATCATCTTATGGATTTCCTTGAACCGACAGAGGAATTTTCCGTATCCGATTATGTAAAACTTGCATCTGATACCATAGATCAGATAATAACCCGTGGAAAGCTGCCGATACTTTGCGGCGGTTCGGGACTTTATATACGTTCGCTTGTAAATAACATAAGCTTTTCGGATGAGGAAAAAGATGACGAGCTTCGTGAGGAACTTAACGAAAGGTATATAAACGAGGGCGGAGAGGCACTTCTTAAAGAGCTTGCAGAATTCGATCCCGAAAGTGCTGCAAGGCTGAATCCGTCTAACGGTAAGAGAATAGTAAGGGCTATAGAGATATACCGTACAACAGGTGTAACTATGACTGAACAGATAGAACGTTCAAGGCTTGTTCCCTCACCTTATGATGTTATCGCAATAGGACTTACATTTTCAGACAGAGCAAAGCTTTATGAAAGAATAAATCAGCGTGTGGACAAAATGGTGGATAACGGTCTGCTTGAAGAAACAGAGAAATTCTATTCGGATAAAAAGAGTATAACTGCATCTGCGGCAATAGGCTATAAGGAGCTTAAACCGTATCTTGAAGGAAGGATGTCTCTTGAAGCTGCCATTGAAAAACTGAAAATGGAAACAAGAAGATATGCAAAGCGTCAGCTTACATGGTTCAGACGTGATGAATATATAAACTGGATAGAGGTAGATAATACTCCTGATCTTATGGAAGCGGCAGAAAAGATAATAAGGATGGAGGGGGATTAATGGACAGATCTGTTATCGTAAAGAAGATAATAATGGTCATAATAACACTGCTTGTTATAGCATATGTTATATTTCAGGTCAGCAGGGCGAGCTTTACACAGGTAAAGACGGTTACTGCCAAGGACACTATAGCCTATGATTCATTTACAGCGGATTGTTATGTTGTGCGTGATGAAACAATGATAGAGTATTCCGGCGACGGTATAATATCATACAATAATGATAACGGTGCAAAGGTATCTGTAAATGAAACAGTCGCAGGAGTTTTTGAAAATGCGGATTCCGCCGGAAAGAAAAAGGATATAGAACATCTTAAATCTCAGATCGAAGAACTTGAATGGCTGCAAAAAAATATAGAGAACATAACGCAGAGTCCTGATGAGCTTGATAAAGCCATAGGCAATAATCTTGTTGAAGCTAACCAGATACTCAATAAAGGAGATCTTTCGGGAGTAAACAGTAATGTTGAAAGGATACTTTATTATATAAATGAGCGTCAGCTTGTTACAGGGAAAACAACAGATTATAACGAAAGAATAGATAAGCTGAAGAAAAAGCTTGACGAGCTTGAAAAATCATCGGCAAAGCAGAAAAAGAGCATGGAAATAAAATCCCCTGTTACGGGATATTTCGTAGGCAGTGCAGACGGCTGTGAAAATATTATAAAGACAAGCCAGCTTTCAAGTATAAAGCCTGAGGACATTGAGGGCGACGCAATTTCTCCGATAAACGTTCCTGCAAAGGTTGTCGGAAAGACGATAAACGGTGTTTACTGGTATGTGCTTTGCAAGGTAACTCCGGATGAGATATTAAAGCTTAAAAATGCCTCGTCACTGAGGCTGGATATACCTGTCGTATCATCACAGAAGATAAATGTTGAGCTTTACTCCATAAATCAAAAGGACAGGAATTCAGATGGCGTGGCTATTTTCAGAGGTACACTTATGAATGATGAAATGGCATCGTTCAGACGTGGAGAGATATCTGTAATAATTGATGAATACAGCGGTATAAGCATACCGAAATCAGCAGTGCATGACCTTGAAATAACAAATATAAAAGAGGATAATGACGGCAATGTGACAACAGAGAGCAAGGTCGTTACAGGCGTATATGTAAAGCTTGGAAATTCCGTATCATTCCGTGAGATATTCCCTATATATTCGGGCGAGAACATAGTTATAAGTGAGGTCAATAAAAACCTTGAACCGTTTTCAAAGGATTTCGGAAAGCTTGAAGTATATGATGAAATAATAGTGGAGGGAGCAAATCTTTATGACGGAAAAATTATCGCAAGAAATGCGTGATATATTCTATTCTGTAGAGAAGAATTATAATGAGATAGCCGAAAACATAGCAGCTGCGGCTATAAAGTCGGGAAGGCATCCGGAAGACATAACATTTCTTGCCGCAACAAAAACCGTAGAGCCGGCTGTAATAAATCATGCGATATCTCTCGGACTGAGATATATCGGAGAAAATAAAGTACAGGAGCTTTTATCCAAGTATGATGAATATGACCTTGATAATTGTCAGCTGCAGTTTATCGGTCATTTGCAGACAAATAAAGTAAGACAGATAATAGGCAGGGTATCTATGATACAATCCGTTGACAGTCTGAAACTTGCGACAGAAATATCAAAGCAGTCTGTAAAGAACGGCGTTAATACGGATATTCTTATCGAGGTAAATATAGGCAGGGAAGAAAACAAATCCGGAGTACTTGAAGAAAATCTTATTGAGCTTCTGGAAAAAACAGCGGCTCTTGATAACATAAAAGTGCGTGGATTGATGACAATTCCGCCAATTTGCGACTCGAAAACCGAAAATTATAAATTTTTTGATAGAATGAACAAATTATTTATTGACATTTCGGCTAAAACATTAGATAATGTATCTATGGACTTTTTGTCCATGGGTATGTCTGAGGACTATCAGGATGCAATACTTGCGGGAGCAAATATGGTCAGAGTAGGCTCAAGACTTTTTGGAGCCCGCATATACAGATAATATTGGGAGGATAAACTATAATGGCAGGTTTTATGGGAAAATTCAAAAATATGCTCAAGCAGCCCGATGAGGACATGGAAGAGTATGAGGATGATTACAGTGAATATGAAGTTGAACAGGCAGAGCCTGAGGAGGCACCGGCTGAAGAAGAATCATATGACGAGGGACCTGTTCAGCAGCAGGCAGCAGCAAATAACAACAGCAATAATGACAATGTTATAAATATACACGATACTTCAAAGGTGAATTTCGTTCTTTTCAAGCCTGAGAATTTCGATAAGGATATTACATCAATGGCTGACGAGTTCATAAAGAGGAGCACAATAATACTCAATATGGAACAGACCAATAAGGATGTCGCAAAACGTATCATAGACTTCCTCAGCGGTGTTGCATATGCACATAACGGCAAGATAAGCAGGATATCCGAGGATACATATATAGTAATGCCGAGTAATGTCAAGCTTTCGGGTGATGATGTGATGGATGAGGTCGAGAGCGACAATATCTATTTCTGATGATACATTTATGGCAGAACAGAACGCTGCTTTTACAACGAAAAACAAAACCTATAGAGAGGGTGTAAAGAAATGCTTACGTTGGATGAAATAGAAAAGATAAGCTTTCGCAGGTCAGGACTTAGCGGCGGCTATAAGATCGAAGAAGTTGACAGCTTTGTTGAAGGAGTTATCGAAACGGTAAAAACTCTTGAACAGACAAACAAGGAGCTTGAAGTCCGTGTTGAACAGCTCAATTCAAGACTTATCCGATATGAAGAAAATGCCGCAAGTGTTCAGGATGCGATAATCACGGCTGAAATAACAGCCAAGAAGCTCGTGCGTGATGCAAACGAAAATGCCGAAAAGACAATACGTGATGCAAATGAGCAGGCAGAAAGAACTGTTTTCAATGCAAATCAGAGTGCAGAAAAAACTATAAATGATGCTAATGCTCAGGCAGAAAAAACTCTTGCCGAGGCTGACGAAAGTGCAGAAAAGACAATAAGCGATGCACACGAAAGAGCAGAACAGATACTTGAAGAAGCTACTGAAAGCTCCGACAAGACTATCATAGACGCATATGAAAAGGCCGACTCTATAATAGGCGATGCAAACGATAAGGCAGCAGCCATTGAAAATGATGCTTACGAAAGAGGATCATCATTTATTTACCAGTCAGAAATGAAGGCCGAAACTATACTCAACAGTGCGCTGAGAAGATCGGCAAGCAGTATCGAGGAAAACAACAGGATAATCGAGCAGCAGAAAACACTTATCATTCAGATACAGTCTGAGGTAACACGTTTCAGGGATGCTCTTATCGAATCATATAAAACTCACCTCAAGGTAATAAACTCATTGCCGAGAGAGGAAGAATTCAAGGCTTATCAGTCAAAGCTTGATGAAAGCTATCCGACTTCTGTGCCTGTTACACCTGCTTACGCAGGTCAGGATCTGATAGAGGAGGCTAACCTTGCACTTGAAATGGCTAAAAGGGATAATCATATACAGGTTGAGCTTGTAGATCCTAATAAGGTTAAGGAAATATCCGATGAGCTTAAAGCAAGCGCACAGGCAAGAGAAGATCATGCCGCTGATGAGAATATAAATAATGACGATGCTGATGAAACAGCACCGGAAAATAATGATGTACAGGTACTTTTTGAAGAAAAAGAACCTGTCAGCGAGGTAGAGAGTGCCAAGGAAACACTTTTTGATGTTATAAATGATCTTGATGATGTTTCCGGAGAAACTGAAAATACACTGAAATATGATTTCGTGTCCGAACATCAGGATGATACCGATGATGAAAAGGCTGACAGGAAGTCAAAAAAGGCACTCAAAAACCGCAAGAGCAAAAAGAAATAAACTAACCTTTCATAGCTTATCCGGCACCGGAGGTGTCGGATTTCGGCTTTAGAATATGAAGTAAGAAAAAGGAGAGAAAACCCATGCCGCAGGATTATAACAGTACACTTAATCTGCCAAAGACAGACTTCCCTATGAGAGCAGGTCTGCCCAAGTCAGAGCCTGAAACACTCAAAAGATGGCAGGAAACAGACGTCTATAACAAACTTATGGAGCATAACGAGGGAAAGCCGCTTTATGTTCTCCATGACGGCCCTCCGTATGCAAACGGTGACATTCATCTCGGTCATGCACTCAACAAGGTACTTAAAGACATTATTGTAAGATACAAGAACATGACAGGCTTTAAAGCACCTTATGTACCCGGTTGGGATACTCACGGTCTGCCGACAGAGCTTAAAGCAAGAAAGAAGGCCGGTGTAGGCAATTCGACATCTATATCAGAGGTCGAACTCAGAAAGATATGCCGTGACTTTGCACTCGGTTATATAGACGATCAGAGAGATCAGTTCAAGCGTCTTGGCGGTATCGGTGAATGGGATAATCCGTATATCACACTCAACCATGAGTATGAAGCAAAGCAGATACAGATATTTTCTGAAATGGCATGTAAGGGCTATATCTACAGAGGTCTTAAACCTGTTTACTGGTGTCCTGACTGCGAAACTGCACTTGCAGAAGCAGAGATAGAGTATGCCGAAGATCCGTGTCATTCAATATATGTAAAGTTCCGTGTTACAGATGACCTCGGAAAGCTTTCCGCTATGGGTGCTGATATAAAGAACACCTATTTCGTTATCTGGACAACAACAACATGGACACTTCCCGCAAACGTTGCTATATGCGTTGGTCCACGTTTTAATTACAGCGTTATAAAGTGTGACGGCGAGTACTATGTAATGGCAGAGGAACTCTATGTTTCCGCTATGGAAGCAGCCGGCAAACAGAACTATGAAGTTATAGGTACAATAAAGGGTTCAGAGCTTGAATACATGAAAACCGCTCATCCGTTCCTTGACAGAACTTCACTTGTTATAGTAGGTAATCATGTAACACTTGAAAGCGGTACAGGCTGCGTTCATACAGCACCCGGACACGGTGTCGATGACTATGAGGTATGCAGAAATTATCCTGAACTTCCTATGGTAGTGCCTGTTGATGCACACGGCAGACTTACAGAAGAAGCAGGCATGTTTGCAGGACTTCTTACAGAGGAAGCTAACAAGCCTATCGCTGAATATCTTGAAAAGACAAACGCACTCTTTGCATTGCAGAAGATAATCCATCAGTATCCGCACTGCTGGAGATGTAAAAAGCCCGTACTTTTCCGTGCAACAAAGCAGTGGTTCTGTTCTGTAAATGCATTCAAGGATGAAGCTGTCGAGGCTATAAAGAATATAGAGTGGCTCCCTGCATGGGGCGAGGACAGGATAACATCAATGGTTCGTGAGCGTAAGGACTGGTGTATCTCACGTCAGAGAAAATGGGGCGTTCCGATCCCGATATTCTTCTGCAAGGACTGCGGCGAGCCTATCATAGATAAGAAGGCAATGGATGCCGTTTCAGAGCTTTTTGCAAAGGAAGGTTCTGATGCATGGTATGCAAAGGATGCAAAGGACATTATCCCTGCCGGTATAGCTTGTCCGAAATGCGGCTGCAAGGAGTTCGACAAGGAAAAGGATATCATGGATGTATGGTTCGATTCAGGCGTATCACACGCTGCCGTATGTGAAGCACGTCCGTATCTCAAATGGCCGGCTGATCTTTATCTTGAAGGTGCAGATCAGTACAGAGGCTGGTTCCAGTCATCACTTCTCACAGCTATTGCAACAAAGGGACAGGCTCCCTATAAAACAGTTGTAACTCACGGCTGGGTAATAGACATGGAAGGCAAGAAGATGTCCAAATCTCAGGGCAACGGACTCAGCCCTCAGGCTATCATAGACCAGTACGGCGCAGATATACTCAGACTCTGGGTTGCTTCAAGTGATTATCATTCTGATGTACGTATTTCTAACGATATACTCAAGCAGCTTTCGGAAGCTTACAGAAAGATCAGAAATACAGCAAGATTCATTCTCGGAAATATCAGTGACTTTGATCCCGATAATGACAAGGTATCATTCGATGAACTTCTGCCGATAGATAAATGGGCACTCTTCAAGCTTGACGAGCTTAACAAGAAAGTACGTGACGGATACGATCACTTCGACTTTCATCAGGTATATGCAGCTATCCATAATTTCTGTGTTGTAGATATGTCAAACTTCTACTTTGACGTTCTTAAAGACAGACTTTATACAGAGAAGAAGGACGGCAAGCTCAGAAGGGCAGCACAGACAGCTATCTATACTATACTTGACGCTATGGCAAGGATGATAGCACCGATACTTGCATATACTTCCGATGAAATATGGCAGTTCATGCCGCATGACAGCTCGGCAAATGCAGAGAATGTAATGTTCAACGATATGCCTGAGCTTACAGGCGTAGAGCTTGATGACAGCTTTATCTCAATGTGGGACAGAATACATGAAACAAGAGATATCGTCAAGAAGGCAATAGAGCCTGAAATAAAGGCTAAGAAGATACGCACATCACTTGAAGCAAAGATAACACTGAAATGTACAGGCGAGCAGTACGATTTCCTGAAGGATGCTGAAAAAGAGCTTGCAAGCTCATTTATAGTTTCACAGGTAGATATCGTGAACGAAGCAGCAGACGAGCTTGAAGTAACTGTTTCAGCCGCTGAGGGCGAGAAGTGCGAGAGATGCTGGATATACAGCAAAACTGTCGGACAGCACCCTGTACACAAGACACTTTGTGCAAGATGCGCAGCCGTTCTTGAGCAGGAATAATAAAAAATAAAGGGAAACCCGTTCCAAAGGTTTCCCTTTTATGTTATGAATGTGGAATTTTAACAATCAGCAGACCGATAAATATAATTTATGAAAGGAGATAATGTGTAATGCTTGTTACTCTTGTTTTGGCTGTGTCGGCACTTATTGCCGGTATAGATCAGGCAATAAAGTATTTTGTAGTTCAGGATCTTATGCCCGTTAAAGAGGTCAAGGTCATAGACGGACTTTTTTCACTTGTTTATGTAGAAAACAGGGGAGTAGCCTTAGGTATGATGCAGGATCATGTATGGCTGTTTGCAGTAATAACAGTGCTGCTTATAGCTGTTTTGTTGTTCTTTATCATATCAAAAAAATTCACCGGAAAGTTATTTATAATATCAACAATGCTGCTCATAGGCGGCGGCATCGGAAACTTTGCAGACAGAGTTACAAAAGGATTTGTAGTTGATTATCTTTCAGTATCCTTCTTTCCGCCGGTGTGCAATTTTGCCGATTACTGTATAACTGTCGGTGCAGTCCTGCTTATCATATCAATGATAATGTCGGATATGAGAAAAAAGCCGTCCGATAAGCTCAAGGCAAAGGCTGCGGATAATGAAAAGACAGATAAGGACTGAGCCGGAATGGAATACAGGGAATTTGAAGTAGGCGGAGAGTATTCGGAAACGAGAATAGACAAGTATCTTGCAGAGCTTGACAGTGAGCTTACACGTTCAGCCGTACAAAAGCTGATAGATGATGAAATGGTCACTGTAAACGGTGCTGTACCCCGTAAAAACATGAAGCTCAAAGAGGGCGACAAAATTCTGCTGACTGTACCCGAACCTGTACCGCCGGAAGCCCTGCCAGAGAATATACCGCTTGATATAGTCTATGAAGATGATGACCTTCTTGTTGTGAATAAGCCGAGAGGAATGGTAGTACATCCGGCGGCGGGAAATCCCGACGGTACACTTGTGAATGCACTGCTTTATCACTGCGGAGATTCGCTTTCGGGAATAAACGGAATACTACGTCCGGGGATAGTACACCGTATAGATAAGGATACAAGCGGTCTGCTGATAGTTGCGAAGAATGACTTTTCACACAGACTGCTTGCAGAGCAGATAAAGGAACACAGCTTTACAAGAAAATATCAGGCTGTTGTGTGCGGAAATATAAAAGATGACAGCGGAACGATAAACGCACCCATAGGCAGACATCCTACAGACAGAAAGAAAATGACTGTAACACTGAAAAACTCACGGGAAGCGGTAACGCATTACAGAGTTATGGCACGTTACAGAGGATATACACATGTAGAGCTTACACTTGAAACGGGCAGGACACATCAGATACGTGTACACATGGCGCATATAGGACATCCCGTTGCAGGCGATCCTGTTTACGGCGGAAAGAATTATCTTAAAAAGCTTGACGGACAGTGCCTTCATGCGTATTATATATCATTTGTGCATCCCCGTACAAATGAAACGCTGACACTTTCTGCGCCCCTTCCGCAGTACTTTACGGATTTTCTGGAAACGCTTTCAGAAGTATAAAAAATCAGGTATGACAGAACTTTGAATGGTTTTGTCATACCTGATTTTATTTGTTATGAAAAAGATATTTTCGAGAGAGCTTTTATATATTTATCCTTGTCCTCGGGACGACAGCATATTGCCGTAAGATGATAGCCGTTTTTGACTATTTTGTATTTCTGGAGCTGACAGAATATGTTCCCGTCATTGTCTGTCATTTCGGCTTTGCAGATAAGCTCCTTTCTGTTATTTACGGTTATCTGCGCATCGGGATATTTTTTTAATATATATGCCCGTATCTGACGGTAGTTTACATCCTTTTCGGAAACAGCCTCTATAAGCAGAGTAGCGGTTCCTGTGTCATTCTGGAGATAAACACCGTATTCTGGAGTGTAGTCGTCTGATATGATATGAAATTCTTCGGGGAACGATACCGAAAGCGAAAGAATACTCGTTTTGTAACAGAGAGATTTCTTTGAAGCCCTTGTTATGCCATCGGGAATAATAAATGAGGTTTCAGAGTCGGATTCCTGTTCCGGTTCACTCGTATTACTTTCGTCTTTTTTAGCGTCCGAGCTGATTTTGTCGGATGTTTCGGATTTCTTGGAGCTTTCAGAAACTTTTGAGGTCTTTGAAACGGACTCGGAAACTTTTGATGATGTGTCCGGACTTTTTTCCGGTGTCTTATTGACAGCTGCGGTACAGGCACATAATATTAATGACAGCATAATTGCTGTGATAATGTGTATCGTATGCTTCATTATCGTTCACCCCGATAGATGATAAGAAATTTATATCAGCCTTTTCTGCGGCTGCCGTATGAACGGCGGCTGTTTTTCTGTGAAGTGTTTTTTCCGCTGTGCGACTTGAAAGATCTGCCCTTTTCGTGAAAGCTGCGGCTTTTCTGACGTGTGCGCATATAGCTGGGCTTTTCCTCAAATACTCTTGTTTTTACAGGTTTACCACATACCTTTGCACCGTACATCATGTCTATGACTTCTTCTATCGACTCGGAAGGTATAGAAATAACCGAGTGATCGTCATATATTTCTATTTTGCCTATATCAGAGCCGTGAAGCGTACTTCTTTCGGTTATGGATGCAACTATGTGGTTAGGTGCGGCATGTGAAGAACGGCCTATATCAATTATTATCTTTCCGAAATCAACATCCTTGTTTTTGCCGTACTGTCTGCGTTCTTTTTTAATGTCTGCGACTTTTATTTCCTTGTCGGAGAAACTCATCTGCAAAGCTGCCGCCGCTATGTCAAAGAGTGAATATCCCTTTTGCAGAAGAAGATTTGTCATATCTTTATATGACTGGCTTATTTCGCCTTCAAGGACGGATATAACATTTCCGGCATTGGTTTCATTCATGCGGCTGCGTATATCGTCACCTGTCGGAACAGGTATTTCTGTTATCTTGCATTTAAGCGCACGTACTATTTCGGTAAGTGCAAGTATCTGCCGCCTGCCGCTGCATATAGTAACGGATGTACCGTTTTTGCCTATTCTGCCGGTTCTGCCTATTCTGTGGACATAGTATTCGTTGTTCTGGGGAATGTCGTAGTTGAAAACGAACTCAACATCATTTACGTCAATACCTCTTGCGGCTATATCCGTAGCGACAAGAACGGATGTAGAGCCGTACCTGAATTTATCCATAACTGCTGTACGCTGTGACTGTTTAAGGTCACCGTGAAGCACTTCGGCGTTGAAGCCGCTTTTTTTGAGTTCCTCGGAAAGCTCGTCAGCCATTTTTTTGGTATTGCAGAATACCATTGAAAGTTCAGGCTCATAATAATAGAGAAGAAGCTTTAAAGCGTCTGTTTTTCTGCCCATAGGAACATCAACATAATTCTGTACGATGTTGTCAAGAGTTATCTGCTTGCGGCTGACCTCGACCATTTGCGGATCTTTCTGGAATTCCTGAGTAATAGCAAGTATTGACGGCGGCATTGTTGCCGAGAAAAGGACTGTCTGACGTTCAGAAGGTGTTTCACGGAGAATAGTTTCCATATCCTCTTTGAATCCCATGCTGAGCATCTCGTCAGCCTCATCAAGTACGGCAAGCTTTACATTGTCAAGCTTTAGTGTACGCCTTCTGAGATGATCCATAATACGTCCGGGAGTGCCTATGACGATGTTTGCACGTTTAAGACGTGTTATCTGCCTGTCCATAGGAGCGCCGCCGTAGACTTCAACGGCTCTTATGCCGTGAGAGTATTTTGTAAGACGCTTTATCTCGTCGCTGCACTGTAAAGCAAGCTCTCTTGTCGGGCACATTATAAGCACCTGTACAGAGGGAACATCCTCTTTTGTGCAGATCTTTTCAATAGCGGGTATGGCGAAAGCCATAGTTTTGCCCGTACCTGTCTGTGAGCGGCCGATTATATCCGCACCGTTTCTTATGAGCGGAATAGCCTGAGCCTGAATTTCGGTAGGCTGTTCAAAGCCCATATCCTCGATTGCTTTCTGAAGCTCTTTACTGAGCCCCATTTCATAGAACCCCGATAATTTTTCTTTTTCCATTAAGTACCTCTTTCTTTTTCCTTATACATTTTTCTCTTATTCTATAATCTCATAATTATATCAGAAAAAATATGCTTTGTCAAATTATAAGAAGTGACATTTCAGGGTTTTTGGACAATTTTTAATGCTGAAAAAAGCCTCCCGCCGTGACGGGAGACCGGGAACAATATAATTATTCTTTATATTCTGACCATTCGCCTTTGAGGTAGACAAATTTTGTTGCTTCAACACCTCTGCCTTCTTTGGGCTTTTGTGACATATCTATTTTAAATACCTTGCCTGTACATTCGTTTGTTTTGTAAACAATGTCGTATGTCTGATATGCGGTAACACCGGCTCTTACTTCATCATCGGTTACACCTGAATCAAAAATAATGCTTGTTGCGCCTTCGGGAGCGATTATCCTGTAGATATCCGTATTACCTATTTTTTCCATCTTCATTCCGGGCCACATAGCTTCATAGAAACCGCCGGAAATTATATTTGAAGATATCTCGTCATCACTCCACCAGAAACCATATACATTTTCCCATTTGGTTTCGCTGTTGTCAAAATATACATAGTTGTTTTTGTCAAGCAGACGGGGATCATTTTCATCAATTTTTATTTCAGTCATTGTCTGGGTTCTCATATCGGATTTATCCTGATATTCGATCTCAGCACCGAACTCCAGAGCTTCAACTTTTTGGAGGAAAAGTGCCTGAAGAAACTCGGAAAAGATGTTTCTCCAGTAGACCATAAGATGAGTACCACGTTCATACTTGTCATAGACAAATTTATCTTTGGGATAGCCCATTTTTGTAAGTCTGTCGTACATTTCTTTTGTAACATCGCCGTTATCAAAGCCGTATTTTCCGGCGTACATATACAGGAACGGTGCATTTTCCATATTTACCTTGTCGGCAAGGAATTTTTCCCATGTCTGTTCAGCGTATGTTCCGAAGGTCGATGACAAAACACCGCCTGTGCCGAATTTATCGGGGTGAGTAAGAACTGTATAGAAAGTTTCCAGACCGCCGAGTGAAGAACCGAAAAGTGCGTTATGACGTGCATCTGTATATACATTATAGTTTTTCTGTACATACGGCATTATGGTATCACATATAAAGTCAGCAAAGTCATTTCCCTTTTTGGAGGTTTTATATTGGAATTCTGCCGGCATACCGGGAGGATTATAAAGCTCGCCTATATCGGGTATGAGAACATCTTCTCTTGTTTCGTCACAAGTGCAGACAGCAACTACAATAGCCTTATTGTCTGTAACGGACATCATGCCTGTAATGCTTTCGGCGGCATTAAGACATTCCTTATCGCTGTTCATACCCCTGTCAACACCTGTTGCAAGAACGCCTTCACCGTCAAAGAAATAGATGGTAGAATATTTATCGGCTGATTTTGCATCGTAATTATCGGGAGTCCATATAAATACAGACCTGTCCTTTTCGTCAAAGCGGAAAGTTTTGGTTTCAAATTCCGGATCATATTTTACATCCATTCCCTCAGCGTATGGAAGAAGCGGATCATAGCTGAAACGTGAATCCTCCATAAGATACCAGCCGGCTGTAAAGCTGTTAAAGGATACATCTTTACTTTTGATATTATTGCCGTAATTAAGGTGTACCATATTGTAGAGGTTTGTGTCAGCCTGACAGGTGTAGATAAAGCTGTCATCAACTTCTCCGGTTTTTGTCATTGGTACGTCAACAGTTTTTCCGGAAACGGAATTAATGAATGTAGCGGTTATTTTGTCGTTTTTAAGGCTGTCCCTTATGTAAAGGGTATGCATTTTTTCTGATTTGGTATCTTCCGGTTTGCCGTGAAAGAGCTTTCCTGTTTGGTATCTTCTGTTTTGCTCTCTGCGGAAGAGCTTTCTGTCTGTGAACCTGCGGCGGATGTTTTATCACTCTTGTTATTCTGACTGTTTCCACAGGCAGTCATAAGAGAAATGGAAAAAACTGCTGCAAGTATAAACGCAATGCTTCTTTTGGCTTTCATGTATGATCCTCCTTAGAATATATTTTTTATTATTTTAACATATAAATATCTTTTTTTCAATTATATTGAAAGCAGTATTTCAATAAATAATGTGTATGTATGCGATACAACAAATAGGATAGATATTTATATCCGATACAATATATAGTGTTTTGTGCTGGAAGTCAAAGAAAAAATGTACATACGTCAGGTTAAATAAACGATATTAATTGTTTATAAAAACGATAATTATTATCATTATGAACAAATGGTTGACAAATCTTTAAAACAGCTATATATTAAAAGCATGGGAAATGAATGTTGAATTTTTTATCAATAACAGTATTTCTGAAATGCTGTTATACTTTTGCAGAAAGAGGTGTATTCTATTGATGAACGGAAACAATGAAGCTTGGGAAGGGTTCAGCGGCAGAATATGGAAAATGGAGATAAATACGAGGGATTTCATACAGAAGAATTACCGTCAGTATGACGGCGATGAATCATTCCTTGAAGGTACAACAGAGGCTACAGACAAGCTCTGGACAAAGGTACAGGAGCTTCAGAAGCAGGAAAGAGCAAAGGGCGGAGTTCTCGACATGGAAACAAAGGTTGTTTCGGGACTTACAGCCTATGGTGCAGGATATATAAGCGATGATCCGTCGCTGGAAAAGGTAGTCGGTATACAGACAGATAAACCTTTGAAGAGAGCTTTCATGCCGTTCGGCGGAATAAAGATGGCAGAGCAGGCATGTCAGACATACGGCTATACTCCCGATGAGGAGATACACAGAATATTCAACGAGTATGTCACAACACACAATCAGGCTGTTTTTGATGTCTATACACCTGAAATAAAGGCTGTTCGTCATAATAAGATAATAACAGGTCTTCCGGACACCTATGGCAGAGGACGTATTGTAGGCGATTACAGACGAGTTGCACTTTACGGTATTGATTATCTTATAGAACAAAAAAAGCATGACCTTGCAAACTGCGGCTGCGGAACTATGACAGAAGATATCATAAGACTCCGTGAAGAAATAGCAAAGCAGATAAGGGCGCTTAACGGTATGAAAGAAATGGCTAAGATATACGGCTATGATATATCAGCGCCTGCAAAGAATGCAAAAGAAGCTGTACAGTGGCTCTATTTCGGATATCTTGCCGCTATAAAGACACAGAACGGTGCAGCAATGAGTGTCGGCAGAGTTTCGACATTCCTTGACATATATATCCAGAGAGATCTTGACAGAGGCATACTGACAGAAAAAGAGGCTCAGGAGCTTATAGATCATTTTGTAATGAAGTGCAGGATAGTAAAGTTTGCGCGTATACCTTCATATAACCAGCTTTTCTCGGGCGATCCTGTATGGGCAACACTTGAAGTTGCAGGTATCGGCTGTGACGGCAGACACATGGTAACAAAGAATGACTTCCGTTTTCTCCATACACTTGAAAATATGGGACCTTCTCCCGAACCTAACCTTACAGTTCTTTATTCTTCTGCTTTGCCGGATAATTTCAAGAAATACGCTTCAAAGATATCTATAAATACAAGCTCGGTACAGTATGAGAACGATGATGTAATGAAGCCTGTATGGGGCGATGACTATTCTATATGCTGCTGTGTTTCAGCTACACAGACGGGCAAGGAGATGCAGTTCTTCGGCGCAAGAGCAAACCTTGCAAAGTGTTTGCTTTATGCTCTTAACGGCGGTGTAGATGCAAAGACACGTGAGCAGGTAGCACCTCCGTACAGAATGATAACCTCCGAATATCTTGATTACTATGAGGTAGTTGAAAGATATGAGGATATGATGGACTGGCTGGCAGGTCTGTATGTAAATACACTTAATCTTATCCATTATATGCATGATAAGTATTATTACGAAGCAGCCGAGATGGCTCTTATAGATACGGATGTACGCCGTACATTCGCAACAGGTATAGCAGGCTTTTCACATGTTGTGGATTCACTCAGTGCAATAAAGTATGCAAAGGTAAAGGCACTCAGGGATGATGCGGGTATATGTGTTGACTTCGCTATCGAGGGTGATTTCCCACGCTACGGAAATGATGATGACCGTGCTGATGATATAGCCGTATGGCTGCTGCGCACATTCCTTGAAAAGATAAAGAAGCACCA
>Ga0310695_10002090_pt1 | contig 43347 bp, 35 predicted proteins | sample RumenRJG_04DNA_FD_203882 | JGI IMG/M metagenome (GOLD analysis project Ga0310695, IMG submission 203882) | Bovine rumen microbial communities from Lethbridge, Alberta, Canada - RJG_04 (v2) (version 2) | ecosystem: Host-associated > Mammals > Digestive system > Stomach > Rumen | place: Canada... | reverse complement strand
AAGAATTCTTCTGCAACAGAAACCGAATCAGTGGCACGGCAATGACCAACCTGGTCAACAGTTTGCCCACTCGCACGGCCAGCGACCCTGGCACCTTCCGCGTTTTGAGCAACGCCAACGAGAACAACGTCATTACCGCTGCACAGATCGCCGTTGCACGGAGCAAATACTGGAATCCCAAGATGTGGAACGGCAGCACCTGGGTTGACCTGGCGGCCTCGTTGCGCGGCGATGTGACTGGCGACGGCACCATCGACATCAACGATGTTACCCGTCTGATTGATGTCGTGCTGGGTAAGAGTGTAACGTATGACGCGGTAGCCGCTGACTGCAACACCGCAACCGGTAATGGCAGCGTGGACATCAACGATGTCACCGCACTGATCAATTATGTCCTCAGCGGTTCGTGGTAATCCCGCGCCCCGGCTGTCGATGCATAGCATCTGCTGACAACAACTTGTTCCTATAGTTCAACTCGAGGAGTGGTGTCCCGCAATAGGCGAGGCGCCACTCCTCGCAGTAGTTCTTATTATAATATAATGTGGCGCGGCCGGGTGCCCCGCTGGCACGAAAAATGCAGTGCTTTGTGGCCTTGTGGAATAATCGGCTGACTGACTGGTTTTTATCGTTGTTTTCGCGGGGTCGTTGAAAACTTTTTTGAAAAAAAAGTGAGAAAAAGTTTGCCAGTTCAAAAAATGGTCGTAATTTTGCACCCGCTAACGAGAACGCCCCGTATCTCATAGCGCAACGATAGATGCCTCTTTAGCTCAGTTGGCCAGAGCACGTGATTTGTAATCTCGGGGTCGTTGGTTCGAATCCGACAAGAGGCTCAAAGAACATAACACAATGGGTAGATTCCAGAGTGGCCAAATGGGGCAGACTGTAAATCTGCTGCGTCATCGCTTCGGTGGTTCGAATCCATCTCTACCCACATGTTTTGCGGAAGTAGCTCAGTTGATAGAGCATCAGCCTTCCAAGCTGAGGGCCGCGGGTTTGAGCCCCGTCTTCCGCTCAAGAACAAAACTTATTGCCTATGTAGCTCAGGGGTAGAGCACTTCCTTGGTAAGGAAGAGGTCGCGGGTTCAAATCCCGCCATCGGCTCAAGAATGTAGACGCTTCGCCTCTCACTGATTGCGGGTTAAAGTTATCATAGGAGGTGAAGTGATTTACGCAATAAGGTAGAGTAATATTATCATTCAATTTCAATAACAACTTACAGTTATGGCAAAAGAGCATTTTGAAAGAACAAAACCGCATGTTAACATCGGTACTATTGGTCACGTAGACCACGGTAAAACCACCCTGACCGCTGCTATCACCACCGTGCTTGCTAAGGACGGTGACATCGCCGGCGACAGCGTTCGTTCGTTCGACTCGATCGACAACGCTCCCGAGGAGAAGGAGCGCGGTATTACTATCAACACCGCTCACGTTGAGTATGAGACCAAGAATCGTCACTATGCTCACGTTGACTGCCCGGGCCACGCTGACTATGTAAAGAACATGGTTACTGGTGCCGCTCAGATGGACGGTGCTATCGTAGTTGTTGCTGCTACCGACGGCGTGATGCCGCAGACCCGCGAGCACATCCTGCTCGCCCGTCAGGTGAACGTTCCCCGTCTGGTGATCTTCCTGAACAAGTGCGACTCCCCCGATGTTGACGAGGAGATGATCGAACTCGTTGAGATGGACGTTCGCGACCTGCTCTCTGAGTATGAGTTCGACGGTGAGAACACCCCCATCATCCGTGGTTCTGCACTGGGTGCCCTCCAGGGCGATCCCAAGTGGGAAGATACCGTTCGTGAACTGATGAACGCAGTTGACGAGTGGATCCCCCTGCCCCCGCGTGACCGTGACAAACCCTTCCTGATGCCCATCGAGGACGTGTTCTCAATCACTGGCCGTGGCACCGTTGCTACCGGTCGTATCGAGACTGGTGTCGTTAAGGTGAGCGACGAGGTTCAGATCATGGGTCTGGGTGCCGAGATGAAGTCGGTAGTTACCGGCGTTGAGATGTTCCGCAAGATCCTCGACGAGGGTGAGGCTGGTGACAACGTTGGTCTGCTGCTCCGCGGTATCGACTATAAGACTATCAAGCGCGGTATGGTTATCTGCCACCCGGGCGTTATCAAACCCCACGACCACTTCAAGGCTTCGATCTACGTCCTGAAGAAGGAAGAGGGCGGCCGCCACACCCCGTTCCACAACCACTATCGTCCCCAGTTCTACATCCGCACCCTGGATGTAACCGGTGAGATCATGCTCCCCGCTGGTGTCGAGATGGTAATGCCTGGTGACAACGTCGAGATCGACGTCAAACTGATCACCCCGGTTGCTTGCAGCGAAGGTCTGCGTTTCGCTATCCGCGAGGGTGGCCGCACCGTAGGTTCGGGTCAGATCACTGGCATCATCGAGGACTAATCTTTTAGTCGACAAACGCCGGCCGCCGCAAGGCGCTGGCAACAAAACAAAGGGTCTGGCGCAAGTCAGCCAGACCCTTTTAAATACGGGAATAGCTCAGTTGGTAGAGCGACGGTCTCCAAAACCGTAGGTCGTGAGTTCGAGCCTTACTTCCCGTGCAAGAAATAGAACTAACTGGAAAATGAAGAAGTTTTTTTTAAATAGGCTTACGGATATCAAGGAATCTTATAACGAACTCGTTCATAAGGTTTCTTGGCCTACTCAGAGTGAACTGCTCAGCAGCACTATGATCGTGATGGTTGCTTCCGGCATCGCGGCAATGGTGATCTGGGTTATCGACTGGTGCATCAACTATTTAATGCATTTGGTTTACGGCGTGAGCGTGAGCGCCTGATGGCGTCACGATTGACTCGCGCAACCGCGCTCTGCGCGCGGTAGTTTTAACTTCCAAAACATCGTTTAACAAACTGTCACTGCACTGTACACTGCTATGTCTCAAGCGAAGCATCAATGGTACATCCTGCGCACCATTTCGGGCAAGGAGATGAAGGTCAAGGAGATGATTGAGGGATACAGGAAGAATAATCCTGTGTTCGCCGAGAACATCTCTCAGATTCTTGTCCCCACCGAGAAGGTGTACACGACGCGCGCCGGGAAGAAGGTTCTCAAGGAGAAAGTCATGTTCTCGGGCTATGTGTTCGTGAAACTGGAACTGACAGCCGATATCGAGGTGACCCTGCAGGACACCACCAACGTGGTGAACTTCGTGCGCTCACGCGAGGGTGAACGGCGCCCCGAGCCCGTGCCCGAGCAGCAGATCCTGACCATGCTTGGCCAGGCCGAGGTGCGCGAGATGCAGGCTGCCGATGCCGTCAGCGACTATGTCGTGGGCGAGTCGGTGAAGGTGAATTTCGGTCCCTTCAGCGGTTTCATTGGTGAGATCAAGGAGATCAATCGCGAGAAGCGTGAACTGACGGTGATTGTCAAGGTGTTTGGACGTGAGACTCCGCTCAAGTTGGATAATTCGCAAGTCGAGCGTGAGTGACGCGGCGGTCGATGTTACGCAGCCGCTGCGCGCTTACAACATTTTTTTAACACCATATTTTTAATTGAATTTGTACAATGGCTAAAGAAATTGCTGGACAGATCAAATTGCAGATTAAGGGTGGGGCAGCAAACCCCTCTCCTCCCGTAGGTCCCGCTCTGGGTTCTAAGGGTATCAATATCATGGATTTTTGCAAGCAATTCAACGCCCGCACCCAGAACAAGGCCGGTAAGGTGTTGCCCGTAGTGATCTCTTACTACGCCGACAAGAGTTTTGACTTCATCGTCAAGACCTCTCCCGTGCCCGTTCAGTTGCTCGAGGCCGCTAAGGTCAAGAGCGGTTCCGGTGAGCCCAACCGCAAGAAGGTGGCATCGGTAACCTGGGATCAGGTGAAGGAAATTGCCGAAGACAAAATGCCTGATTTGAACTGTTTTACATTAGCCTCGGCTATGCGTATGGTGGCCGGAACAGCAAGAAGTATGGGTATCACTGTAAAGGGTCAATTCCCTGAGAACGTTTAAAAACTTTATTGATTATGAGTAAGTTAACGAAAAATCAGAAGTTGTACAACGCGAAGGTAGACACGGGGAAAGCGTACACCCTTGAGGAAGCTGCAGCATTGGTTAAGGAAATCACTTTCACCAAGTTTGATGCTTCCACCGATATCGACGTGCGTCTTGGCGTGGATCCGCGTAAGGCCAACCAAATGGTCCGTGGCGTTGTATCGTTGCCTCATGGCACCGGCAAGCAGGTTCGTGTCCTGGTTCTTTGTGGACCGGAGGCCGAGGCTGCCGCTAAGGAAGCCGGAGCAGAGTATGTCGGTCTTGATGAGTATATCGACAAGATCAAAGGCGGATGGACTGACATCGACGTGATTATCACTCAGCCCCAAATCATGGGCAAGGTGGGTCCTCTGGGACGCATCCTGGGTCCCCGTGGCCTGATGCCGAACCCCAAGAGCGGCACCGTAACCCCTGACGTTGCTAAGGCTGTGAAAGAAGTGAAACAAGGTAAGATCGACTTCAAGGTCGATAAGGGTGGTATCGTGCACACCTCGATCGGTAAGGTGTCTTTCAGCCCCGAGCAGATTCGCGACAACGCTGCCGCGTTCATCAACACGCTCATCAAGTTGAAACCCGCTGCCGCTAAGGGTACGTACATCAAGAGTATTTATCTTTCGAGCACCATGAGCAAGGGCATCAAGGTTGATCCCAAGTCGATTGAGGCTTAAACATTTTTAAAACGATTGAAACGAAATGAAGAAGGAAGATAAAACCTTAATGATCGACAAGATCAAAGAGACTCTTGACCAGTACAGCGTAGTATATCTGGCTAACACCACATCGCTCAACGCCGAGAAGACCGTGGACCTGCGCCGCGCTGCTTTCAAGGCTGGCATCAAGATGATGGTTGTCAAGAACACCCTGTTGAAGAAGGCCATGGATGCTTGTGACATCGACTACAGTGGCCTCTATGACTCCCTGGCCGGCCCGACGACCCTGTTGCTCAGCGACACGGGTAACGCGCCTGCTAAACTCATCAAGGAATTCCGCGGTAAGAAGGAGACTATCCCCGCTTTCAAGGCTGCTTATGTCGAGGAGACCGTCTATGTTGGCGAGCAGAATCTCGACGCCCTCGTGGCCATCAAGAGCAAGAACGAACTCATCGCCGATGTTGTGGCATTGCTGCAGTCGCCGGCCAAGAACGTTATCAGCGCTCTCCAGTCGGGTGGCAACAAACTCCACGGAGTCCTGGAAACCTTATCCAAAAAAGAAAATTAAACAAAAACAAACAACAACCAATTTTAAATCCATACTATTATGGCAGATTTGAAAGCATTTGCAGAACAGTTAGTGAACCTTACCGTAAAGGAAGTTAACGAACTCGCTCAGATTTTGAAAGACGAATATGGCATCGAGCCCGCCGCTGCAGCCGTTGCTGTTGCCGCTGGTCCCGCTGCTGGTGCAGCCGCTGAGGCCGAGGAGAAGACCTCGTTTGACGTTGTCCTCAAGGCCGCTGGTGCTCAGAAACTCCAGGTGATCAAGAAGGTTAAGGAACTCCTTAGCCTGGGTCTGAAGGACGCAAAGGACCTTGTTGACAAGGCTCCCGCTACCCTGAAGGAGGGCGCATCCAAGGACGAGGCCGAGGCTCTGAAAGCAGAGATCGAAGGTCTGGGTGCCGAGGTTGAACTGAAATAATAGCACCTGTTAACGGGTGTTTGGGTTAAGAATCACCACCAGGAGTGGGTTCTTAACCTTTTTGTGTCAAATTTGACCTGCATAACATGATTCATCGGAGTTGCCCGCCCGGCGGGGACTTCCTGCCGGGCGGCAACCCCTCCGATGGATATTGATCCTCAAGTGTTTACGCCATTCAGGACTCCACGGCGACCTGATGCAAGACAGACTATTATTTCGCTTACCAACAATCTCATTTGAGTTCACAAATCTTATTGTCAATGTCAGTTTCAAAAAAAGAACGAGTCAATTTTGCACGCGTAAGGAATCCCTATCCCTATCCCGATTTCCTTGACGTGCAGTTACAGTCATTCAGGGACTTCCTCCAACTGGACACCCCGACTGAGAAGAGAAAAAACGAGGGACTCTACAAGGTTTTTGCCGAGAATTTCCCCATCGAGGACACTCGCAACAACTTCAAACTCGAATTCCTCGACTATTATATCGACCCGCCTCGCTACTCCATCGATGAGTGCTTGGACATCGGCTTGACTTACAGCGTGCCCCTGAAGGCAAAACTCAAGCTTTACTGCACCGACCCTGACCACAATTTCCCGACCGAGATCCAGGACGTGTACCTGGGTTCGATCCCTTACATGACCGAGAAAGGCACCTTTGTCATCAACGGTGCCGAGCGCGTTGTGGTGTCACAGTTGCACCGCTCGCCCGGTGTGTTCTTTGGCCAGAGTCTGCATGCCAACGGCACGAAGTTGTATTCGGCTCGCATCATCCCCTTCCGCGGTTCGTGGATTGAGTTTGCTACCGACATCAACAACGTGATGTATGCCTACATCGACCGCAAGAAGAAATTACCGGTGACGACGCTGCTGCGCGCCATCGGACTCGAATCGGACAATGACATCATCCAAGTGTTTGGACTCGCCGATGAGATCAAGGTCAACAAGACCAACCTCAAGAAGGCTGTCGGACGCAAACTCGCCGCACGCGTGCTGCGTGCCTGGAGCGAGGACTTTGTCGATGAGGATACCGGCGAGGTGGTAAGCATTGAGCGTAACGAGGTCATCGTCGACCGTGATACCGAGTTGCAGGAAGAGAACATCGCCGAGATCATCGAGTCGGGCGTGTCGACCATCCTGCTGCACCGCGAGGACGTGAACACCAGCGATTATCAGATCATCTTCAACACGTTGAGCAAGGATACCTGCAACAGCGGCAAGGAGGCTGTGAACTTCATCTACCGCCAGTTGCGCAACGCCGAGCCGCCCGATGACAATAGCGCCCGTGAGGTAATCACCAACCTCTTCTTCAGCGAGAAGCGCTATGACTTGGGTGAGGTGGGCCGTTTCCGCATCAACACCAAGTTGGGTCTTGATACTGACCCCGACAAGCGAGTGCTCACCAAGGAGGACATCATCGAGATCATCAAGTACCTCATCGGCTTGATCAACAGCAAGCAGGATGTGGATGATATCGACCACCTGAGCAACCGCCGCGTGCGCACCGTCGGTGAGCAGTTGTACAACCAGTTCGGCGTCGGCCTGGCACGTATGGCCCGCACCATCCGCGAGCGCATGAACGTGCGCGACACCGAGCAGTTCGCTCCCATCGACCTGATCAACGCCAAGACCATCTCGAGCGTGATCAACACGTTCTTCGGCACCAACGCCCTGTCGCAGTTCATGGACCAGACCAACCCGCTGGCCGAGATTACCCACAAGCGCCGTATGAGCGCCCTCGGTCCTGGTGGTCTGTCGCGTGAGCGCGCCGGCTTCGAGGTGCGTGACGTTCACTACACCCACTACGGCCGTCTGTGCCCGATCGAGACCCCTGAGGGTCCCAACATCGGTCTGATTTCGTCGTTGTGCGTGTATGCCAAGATCAACAATCTGGGCTTCATCGAGACCCCTTACCGCAAGGTGGCCGACAGCAAGGTGAACCTCAACAACGACGAGATCGTCTACCTCACCGCCGAGGACGAGGAAGACCGCATCATCGCCCAGGGCAATGCACCGCTCAACGAGGACGGCACCTTCGTGCGTGACCGTGTCAAGGCCCGCAAGAACGCCGACTTCCCCGTGGTGGCTCCCGAGGATGTGGAACTCATGGACGTGTCGCCGCAACAGATCGCTTCGATTGCGGCAGCGCTCATCCCCTTCCTGGAGCATGACGACGCCAACCGCGCCCTGATGGGTGCGAACATGATGCGCCAGGCTGTGCCTCTGTTGCGCAGCGAGGCTCCCATCGTGGGCACCGGCATCGAGCAGCGCATGGCCTATGACAGCCGCACTCAGTTGCAGGCCGAGGGCGACGGCGTTGTCGAGTTTGTTGACGCCAGCGTAATCCGCATCCGCTACGACCGCACCGAGGACGAGGAGTTTGTATCGTTCGACAGCGCTGTCAAGGAGTACAAACTGCCCAAGTTCCGCAAGACCAACCAGAGCACGACCATCGACCTCAGGCCCATCTGCAACGCAGGTGACCGTGTGGTCAAGGGTCAGATCCTGACCGAGGGTTATTCCACCCAGGACGGTGAACTCGCTCTGGGCCGTAACCTCAAGGTGGCTTACATGCCCTGGAAGGGTTACAACTATGAGGACGCTATCGTGATCAACGAGCGTCTGGTGCGCGAGGACATCCTCACCAGCGTCCATGTCGACGAGTACACCCTCGAGGTGCGCGAGACCAAGCGCGGTATGGAGGAACTCACCAACGATATCCCCAACGTCAGCGAGGACGCTACCAAGGACCTCGACGAGCGCGGCATCATCCGCATCGGTGCCCACGTCATCCCCGGTGACATCCTGATCGGTAAGATCACTCCTAAGGGTGAGAGCGATCCCACTCCCGAGGAGAAACTGCTGCGCGCCATCTTCGGCGACAAGGCAGGCGACGTGAAGGACGCTTCGTTGAAGGCCAATCCCTCGCTCAAGGGCGTGGTAATCGGCACCCGTCTGTTCACCCGTGCCGTGAAGAAGCGCACCCGTGGCGTGGATCCCGAGATCGAGGCCCTCGACAAGGAGTATGCCGCACGACAGGAAGAACTGCGCGGCATCCTGATCGAAAAACTCACCACCTTGACCGAGGGTCGCATCTCGCAAGGTGTGAAAGACTATATGGACAGCGAAATCGTGCCCAAGGGCGAGAAATTCACCCGCGAGTCCATCATGGGTATCGAGAACTTCGACAGTATCAACCTGAGCCGCTGGACTGCCGACAGCCACCGCAACGAACTCATCCGTGCCATCGTGATGAACTACCTGCACAAGAGCAAGGCCTTTGAGGCTGAACTCAAGCGCAAGAAACTCGATATCAGCATCGGTGACGAGTTGCCTTCGGGTATCATGCAGTTGGCCAAGGTCTATATCGCCAAGAAGCGCAAAATCAGCGTCGGCGATAAGATGGCAGGTCGCCACGGTAACAAGGGTATCGTTTCGCGCGTTGTGCGTCAGGAGGATATGCCGTTCCTGGCCGACGGTACGCCTGTCGACCTGGTACTGAACCCCCTGGGTGTGCCTTCGCGTATGAACCTGGGCCAGATCTTTGAGGCCGTTCTCGGTTGGGCCGGTCGTGAACTTGACGTCAAGTTCGCCACGCCCATCTTCGACGGCTGCAGTCTGGATGACCTGAACGCCTGGACCGACAAGGCTGGTCTGCCGCGTGCCGGCACGACCCAGTTGTTTGACGGTGCCACCGGTGAGCCCTTCGACCAGAAGGCCACCGTCGGCGTGACCTACTTCCTGAAACTCGGTCACATGGTCGAGGACAAGATGCACGCTCGCTCGATTGGCCCGTACAGCCTCATTACCCAGCAGCCCCTCGGCGGTAAAGCCCAGTTTGGTGGCCAGCGCTTTGGTGAGATGGAGGTTTGGGCTCTCGAGGCCTTCGGCGCCAGCCATGTGCTCCAAGAGATCCTCACCGTCAAGAGTGACGATGTGGTGGGCCGCAGCAAGGCCTACGAGGCCATCGTCAAGGGTGATCCCATGCCCACGCCGGGCATCCCCGAATCGCTCAACGTGCTCCTGCACGAGTTGCGCGGACTGTGTCTCAATGTGAAACTTGATTAATAACGCTTTCTACTATGGCTTTCAAGAAGGATTCAAAGATAAAGAACAATTTCACCACCATTACCATCAGTCTGGCTTCGCCCGACGAGATCCTGGATAATTCGCGTGGTGAGGTTCTCAAACCCGAGACCATCAACTACCGCACCTACAAGCCCGAGCGTGACGGCCTGTTCTGCGAGCGCATCTTCGGTCCTGTAAAGGACTACGAGTGCCATTGCGGCAAGTATAAGCGCATCCGTTACAAGGGCATCGTCTGCGACCATTGCGGCGTAGAGGTGACCGAGAAGAAAGTGCGCCGTGAGCGCAGCGGACATATCGAACTGGTGGTGCCCGTGGCACACATCTGGTACTTCCGCTCGCTGCCCAACAAGATCGGTTATCTGCTGGGCATCCCCACCAAGAAACTCGACATGATCATCTACTACGAGCGTTATGTCGTGATCAATCCTGCCGGCGTCAAGATCGGTACTGGTAACGAGGCCCGTGAGTTGAAGAAGTTTGACCTTCTCACCGAGGACGAGTATGTGGCCATCATGGAACAACTCCCCAAGGAGAACCAGTCGCTGGAGAATGACAACCCCGACAAGTTCATCGCCAAGATGGGTGCCGAGGCTATCTATGACCTCCTGGCTGAACTCGACCTGGACTCGTTGGCCAATGACCTGCGCGACCGTGCCTACAAGGAGAACTCGCAGCAGCGCAAGGCCGAGGCCCTCAAGCGCCTTCAGGTGGTGGAATCGTTCCGTGCCAGCAAGGGCATGAACCGTCCCGAGTGGATGATCCTCAAGGTCATCCCCGTGATTCCGCCCGAACTGCGTCCGTTGATTCCGCTCGATGGTGGACGCTTCGCCACCAGCGACGTGAATGACCTGTATCGCCGCGTCATCATCCGCAACACGCGTCTGAAACGACTCATCGAGATCAAGGCTCCCGAGGTCATCATGCGCAACGAGAAGCGTATGCTGCAGGAGGCTGTGGACTCGCTGCTGGACAACTCGCGCAAGTCGAGCGCCGTCAAGAGCGACTCCAACCGTCCCCTCAAGTCCTTGAGCGACAGCCTCAAGGGTAAGCAGGGCCGCTTCCGTCAGAACCTGCTCGGTAAGCGTGTCGACTACTCGGCCCGTTCGGTTATCGTTGTCGGTCCCGAGTTGAAGATGGGTGAGTGCGGTATCCCCAAGGATATGGCAGCCGAGTTGTACAAGCCCTTCGTTATCCGCAAACTCATCGAGCGCGGCATCGTCAAGACGGTCAAGAGCGCCAAGAAGATTGTGGACCGCAAGGAGCCCGTCGTTTGGGACATCCTCGAGAACGTGATGAAGGGACACCCCGTACTGCTCAACCGTGCACCGACACTGCACCGACTGGGTATCCAGGCTTTCCAGCCCAAACTCATCGAGGGCAAGGCCATCCAGTTGCACCCGCTGGCATGTACGGCATTCAACGCCGACTTCGACGGTGACCAGATGGCAGTTCACCTGCCCCTGGGCAACGAGGCCGTTGTCGAGGCTCAGATGCTGATGCTCGAGCCCCACAACATCCTGAATCCCGCCAATGGCGACCCCGTGACCGTTCCTTCACAGGATATGGTACTCGGTCTCTATTATATCACAAAACTGCGCAAGGGCGACAAGGGCGAGGGTCTCAAGTTCTACGGACCCGAAGAGGCCCTGGTGGCCTATAACGAGGGCAAGGTGGCCATGCACGCCATCATCAGTGTCGTCGCCGACGTTGTCAACGCCAACGGCGAACACGAGCAAAAACTCGTCGAGGAGACCTCTGTTGGCCGCATCATCTTCAACGAGACGGTGCCCTACGAGATCGGCTACGTCAATGAGTTGATTTCCAAGAAGTCTCTGCGCAATATCATCACCCGCGTCATCCGCAGTTGCGGTGTGCCCCGTTCGGCCAAGTTCCTTGACGACGTCAAGAACATGGGTTACTACATGGCATTCAAGGGCGGCCTGTCGTTCAACCTGAACGATGTGCTCATCCCCGACCGCAAGGCAGAGATCATCGCCGATGGTGACGCCAAGGCCGAGCAGATCAAGATGGACTATGACATGGGTGCCATCACCGATAACGAGCGTTACAACCAGGTCATCGATATCTGGACCAACGTCAATACCGAACTCACCAACGAGTTGATGAAGCAGATTACTGCCGACAAGCAGGGCTTCAACTCGGTATTCATGATGCTTGACTCGGGTGCTCGTGGTTCTAAGGACCAGATCCGACAACTTTCGGGTATGCGTGGTCTGATGGCCAAGCCCCAGAAGTCTGGCGTTGAAGGTGGTCACCAGATTATCGAGAACCCCATCCTCGCTAACTTCAAGGAGGGTCTGTCGGTGCTCGAGTACTTCATCTCGACCCACGGTGCCCGCAAGGGTCTTGCCGATACCGCATTGAAGACCGCCGACGCCGGTTATCTGACCCGTCGTCTGGTCGATGTGGCCCATGACGTGATCATCAACGAGGAAGACTGTGGCACGCTGCGCGGACTCGTTTGCCGCGAGGTGCGCAACGGTGACCGCGTGGTGGCTACGCTGGGCGAGCGCATCCTGGGCCGCGTGTCGGTTCACGATGTGGTTGATCCCACGAGCGGTGAGGTCATTGTCAAGAGCGGTGAAGAGATCACCGATGCTGCCGCCAAGCGCATCGATGAGTCTCCCATCGAGTCGGTGGAAATCCGTTCCGTCCTCACCTGCGAGGCCAAGCACGGCGTGTGCGCCAAGTGCTACGGACGCAACCTGGCATCGCACCGCATGGTTCAGCGTGGCGAGGCTGTCGGCGTGATTGCCGCACAGTCCATCGGTGAGCCGGGTACACAGTTGACCCTGCGTACCTTCCACGCCGGTGGTGTGGCCAGCAACGCTTCGGCTGTATCCAACATCACTTCCAAGTATAACGGCCGTATCGAGATCGAGGACCTGCGCACCGTCAAGGACAAGGACGGCGTCGACATCGTCGTTGGTCGTATGGCCGAGATGCAGATCAAGGATCCCAACACCAATATGGTGCTGACCCATGCGCCCATCGAGTACGGTTCCAAACTGTTCTTCAAGTCGGGCGATATGGTTTCGAGCGGTGACAAGATCTGTGAATGGGACGCATTCAACGCTGTTATCGTCAGCGAGGCCGAGGGTACCCTGCGTTTCAAGAACCTTAAGGAGGGCGTAACCTATCGCGAGGAGTATGACGAAATCTCAGGCAATACCGAGATCTTCATCATCGAGACCAAGGACCACAACAGCATCCCCGAAGCCGAGGTAGTGGACAGCGAAGGCAATGTCGTGAAGTCCTACTCGTTGCCCGTGCGTGCCCACCTGATGAAGAAGGACGGCGAGGAAATCACCGCTGGCGAGGTATTCGTCAAGATTCCGCGTTCGTTCTCGGGTGGTGCCGGTGATATCACCGGTGGTCTGCCCCGTGTAACTGAGTTGTTCGAGGCCCGCAACCCGTCCAACCCCGCTATCGTCAGCGAGATTGACGGTGAGGTGACCTTCGGTCGCATCAAGCGCGGTAACCGCGAGATCACGGTCAAGAACCGCATCGGCGAGGAGAAGAAGTACCTCGTGCCCCTGTCCAAGCAGATCCTGGTTCAGGAGAACGACTTCGTGCGTGCCGGTACACCGCTTTCCGACGGTGCCGTCACCCCCGCCGACATCCTGCGCATCAAGGGCCCCACGGCCGTTCAGGACTATATCGTTAACGAGGTTCAGGACGTGTACCGCACCCAGGGTGTGAAGATCAACGACAAGCACTTCGAGGTGATTGTGCGCCAGATGATGCGCAAGGTGCGCATTATCGATCCGGGCGACACCCGCTTCCTCGAGGAGCAGACGGTCGACAAGCGCGACTTCATGGAAGAGAACGACCGCATCTGGGGCAAGAAGATTGTCACCAACAAGGGCGACAGCGACGAGGTCCAGAACGGCCAGATCCTCACCGCACGCAAGTTGCGCGACATCAACTCGTCGCTCAAGCGTCGTGACATGAAACTGGTTGTCGTGCGCGATGCCGTGCCCGCCACCAGCGAGCAGATCCTGTTGGGTATCACGCGTGCCGCACTGCAGACCAGCAGTTTCATGTCGGCAGCATCGTTCCAGGAGACCACCAAGGTCCTCAACGAGGCCGCCATCAATGGCCGCGTTGACTACCTCGAGGGTATGAAGGAGAACGTCATCTGCGGTCACCTCATCCCTGCCGGTACCGGCCTGCGCGACTACCAGACGCTCGTTGTCGGTGACAAGAACGAAATGGCATTGGCCGACCAGGCCCGCCAGGAACGTGAACTCATCGAGAAAGAAGAAGATTGACCCTTTTGATTTGCCGTCAACTTCGACTTTGAATGATAATATACTGAGATAATCGTATATATTTTCCATAGTTAATTTGTTTATTGAGACTCCAGTCCGCAGCGATGCGCACTGGAGTTTTTTTTGTTTTTATAGTTCGGCAAATATTAAATGTCATAAATATGTAGCATAATTATTTTTCTTGTATCGGCTGAAAATAAGTAATTTTGCCTTTGCTTTAATTATTTATTGTGCATATTTAATTGCTTGCGGGACTTTATGATGGATATTCAGTCGGTATCTATTGTCATGTGTACCTTCAATGGGCAGCAGTATCTGGCCGAACAGATCGACTCGCTATTGAAGCAGACATATCCTGTCCACGAGATCATCATCCAGGATGATGGCTCGACCGATGGGACGATGTCTTTGTTGCAGGACTATGCCGCCGCTCATCCCGTCATCAAGTTGTTCAATAACGATGGTGAGCATGGCGTCAACAACAACTTCTTTAGTGCCCTGCGCCGTGCCAGCGGGGACTATATTGCCATCTGTGACCAGGACGACATCTGGGAGCCCGCCAAGGTCGAGAAGCAGGTGGCAGCCATCGGCGACTATTTGTTGTGTACCTGTCGCTCCAAGCCTTTCTCGGACGACGGCTCGCCCGTCAATTATGACTCCCGCACGCCCAACTATAGCCTGCCTCGCATGCTCTACACCTCGATCGCTGGTCACACGATGCTCCTCAACAGGCGTCTCCTTGACCTGATACCCGATCAAGCCAGTGTGGGGGGCTTGTACTATGATGTTTATCTGGCCCTGGCCGCTGCCGCCAACGACAGTATTGTGCTTGTCAACGAGGTATTGGTGCATCAGCGGCGTTATGACGGGGCGGCGACCTATTCCACGGCCGACAAGCACCGCACCCCATCGGCCATGAATGGGCTTTATACTCTGTGTTGGTCATTGAAGCATTACCGTGAGGTAAGGCCATACCTGCACGAGTATTTTCAGCGCCGTTACCGTCTGCTCAAGGGGATTAAGGCTCAGGGCGAGACCTATGAGGACGTGACAGCCATGGCAGCGCTTGAGGGCAGGCAGGGTGCGCTCAACATGCTGCACCTGTGCCTTTATCACGTCAAGTACCGTCATCGTCTGTTCTATACCGAGGGGCATGGCCTGGTCAACTACATGCGCTCTGTCTTGTACTGCATCATGCAGGTCTATTTCTATCGTCACCTCCTGCCCAAGCAATAGGCTTCGCCTCAACAATGCTCAAATAAATTTGGCATTGTCTTCGGGTTGGATAAATTCCTCACGCTCGACAATGAAAACTTATTTTCATTGTTCTCGCTTAATCGGAATTTTGCGCTATCTTTGGCGGTTGCCGAAGATGGGCTTCGCCTCAACAATGCTCAAATAAATTTGGCATTGTCTTCGGGTTGTATAAATTCCTCACGCTCGACAATGAAAACTATTTTCATTGTTCTCGCTTAATCGGAATTTTGCGCTACTTTGGCGGTTGCCGAAGATGGGCTTCGCCTCAACAATGCCAAGAAAAAAGACTTTTTCTTGGCATTGTCTTCGGCTTGCGCTATCTTTGCAGCGAGATTTGGTGCCTGGGGCTTTTGCCTCGGGTGAAAAGGGAACCGGGTGGGAATCCCGGACAGACGGCGCTGCTGTGTGCCCCAATAATGTTCCCGCATTTGGCCACTGCGCCTTGCGCCCTGCTACATGGGACGGCGTGGGAAGGAAAAGTGCAAGAAGGGTAGGGGCGAGTCAGAAGACCTGCCAAATCGCAATTGATTGAAACCCGGTAGAATGCGTAAGACTTTTGTCATAGCGTTTTTTGTCTTGTCGTGTTTCCTGTGCGCCCATGCTCAGGAAGGCGTCCTTGCACACCAGGCCGACTCGGTGATGGCTGCGGTCGGTCATGGCCGCCTTGACTCGATGCAGTACATCCAGAATGTCATCATCTACGGACGGCGCCCCTACGAGGACGTCATCCCCGCCCAGGAACTCACCGGCAAGCAACTCGAGGGCCTCAACAGCCACTCGGTGGCCGATGCCGTACGCTACTTTGCCGGCGTGCAACTCAAGGACTACGGTGGTGTAGGCGGCCTCAAGACAGTCGACATCCGCTCGATGGGCACCAATCACATGGGCGTCTTCTATGACGGCATCCAGATCGGCAATGCCCAGAACGGTCAGGTTGACCTGGGCAAATTCTCGCTCGACAACATCGAGGCCATCTCGCTCTACAACGGCCAGCGCAGCAACATCTTCCAGAGCGCCAAGGACTATGGCTCGGCCGGCACCATCTACCTGCGCACCCGCCGCCCCAAGTTCAAGGAGGGCAAGCGCGACAACCTCAACGTGTCGTTCAAGACGGGCTCCTTCGGCTTGGTGAACCCCAGCGTGCGCTGGGAGCACAAGTTGAGCCGCTCGGTGAGCCTGTCGTTCAACAGCGAGTTCACCTATGCCACTGGAAAGTACCGTTTCCGCTACATGCGTCACTACAGCGACGGCAGCGTGGCCTGGGATACCACAGCCGTGCGGCAGAATGGTGATGTGCGCTCCTATCGTGTCGAGGGAGCCGTCTTCGGTGTGATGCCCAGCGGCAAGTGGCACGCAAAGGCCTACTTCTACGACAGCAACAAGGGCATTCCCGGTGCCATCGTCAACAACGTGTGGAAACACGCGCAGCGGCAATGGGACAGCAACTTCTTCCTGCAGGGGGCCTATCAGCGCAAGTTCACCGACCGTTACGAGATGATGTTCAATGCCAAGTACTCGCGTGATTACCTGCACTACCTCAACCCCGATACCACGTTGATGTACATCGACAACAAGTTCTGGCAGGACGAGATTTACCTCTCCACGGCCAACAAATACACCATCCTCACCGATTGGGACGTGAACCTCTCGGTCGACTACCAGTGGAACAGCCTCGATGCCACACTGACGGGGTTTGCCTATCCCATCCGCCACACCGTGCTCACCGCACTGGCCACGGCCTGGAGTTGGCACGGTTTCAAGGCACAGGGCAGCCTGCTCTACACGATGGTCAACGACCGCTCCTCGGCGCGCTTCGACGGCCAGGTCGTGGGCAAGCGCAGCAAGTACATGAACAAGGTCACCCCCGCCGTCTTCCTCAGTTGGCAGCCTTGGCAGGAGCGGGAGTTCAACCTGAGGGCCTACTACAAGCGCATCTTCCGCATGCCCACGTTCAACGACCTCTACTACACCGACATGGGCAACATCACGCTCGAACCCGAGTACGCCACCCAGTACAACGTGGGCTTCCTCTACCGCCTGCTCAGCGACCGCGGAGTGCTGGCCGGCATCAAGTTGAGTGCCGACGCCTACTATAACTACATCACCGACAAAATCATCGCCGTGCCCAAGGGCACGGGACAGTACCGCTGGATGATGATGAACGTGGGCATTGTGAAGATCCGTGGTATCGACGTCAGCGCGCGCACCACGTTGAATCTGCCCGCCGATGTCATCCTCGACATCAACCTGAGTTACACCTACCAGAAAGCCCAGGACTACACCAACCCTGCCGACAACGGCGATGGCGGCACCTACAAGGGGCAACTGGCCTACATCCCCTGGCACAGCGGGTCGGTTGTCGGCCATGTGAACTGGCATGACCTGGACGTGAACTACAGTTTCATCTATGTGGGCGAGCGTTACCACACCAGCGCCAACACCCGCGAGAACCACGAACAGCCCTGGTACACCCACGACCTCTCGGCCGGCTATCAGTTCCATCTGGGAAAAACGGCCCTGAAGGTGTCGGGCGAGGTCAACAACCTCTTCAACCAGTACTATGACGTCATCCTCAACTATCCCATGCCGGGCCGCAACTACAAACTCATCCTCAAATTCGACATCTGATGAACTCACTTAGAAAATACTGGGACACGGGGACGGTTCTTTTGTCCCATTTCGTGGTTTTGCTGATGGTGCTGACATCATGCCGCGAGGAGGTGACCATCTACCTCCCTGAACATGTGGCGGTGGCGCAGCCCGAGTTTACCGACATCGAGGGTTTCTACCTGCTGTGCGAGGGCAATATGGGTTGGAACAAGGCCACGCTCGACTATTACGACTATGCCTATGGCGAGTATCTGCGCAACATCTTCTCCTATGCCAATCCCACCGTGCCCAAGGAGATGGGCGACGTGGGCAACGACCTGGGCATCTACGGCAGCAATCTGTATTGCGTCATCAACTGTTCCAACAAGATTGATGTGCTCGACAAGCACTCCTGCAAGAAGAAGTATCAGATCAACATCCCCAACTGCCGCTACATCCGCTTTTACGGCGGCTATGCCTACGTGACGAGTTATGCGGGCCCCGTCCAGATCAATCCCAACTATGAACAGCGCGGCTATGTCGCCAAAATCGACACCGTGACCATGCAGGTGGTGGATACCTGCCTCGTGGGCTTCCAGCCCGACGAACTGGAGATTGTCGAGGGCAAGATCTATGTGGCCAACTCGGGCGGCTATATGGTTCCCAACTACGAAAACACGGTGTCGGTCATCGACCTGGCGACCTTCAAGGAGGAGCGCCGCGTCCCCATTGCCATCAACCTGTCGATGGTCAAGGGCGACAGCCACGGCATGCTCTGGGTGGCATCGCGCGGCGATTACTACACGCGTGGCAGCAAGATTTACGCCTATGACACGCGCAAGCAGCAGTTGGTCGACAGCATCGATTGCCGCGTGAGCAACATGTGGCTCGATGGCGACTCGCTCTTTGTCGTGAGCACCGAGTGGAGTTACGTGTCGATGAACAACTCATTCTCTTATGCCATCATCAATACCAGGACTCGGCAGGTCGTGTGTGACAACTTCATCACCGACGGCACCGACAAGGAGATTGTCATCCCCTATGGCGTTGCGGTCAATCCCATCACCAAGGATATCTATGTCACCGATGCCAAGGACTACGTCTCGCCGGGACGCCTGTACTGCTTCGACCGCTACGGCGTCAAGAAGTGGGATGTGCGCACCGGTGACATTCCGGCCCATTTTGCCTTCCTGGGCACTAATATAAATGAACGATAATTCTAAAACGAGAAAGATATGAGACGAGTAAGAAAAATGCTGTTAGCGGCCTTTGCCGCAATGACCGTGTTGACGATGTGGGCCAATCACCCCTGGCTCACGCGTGTCTATGAGTATAGGCCTGCACCGGGCCAGTTTATCAACACCCTGCCTGTGGCCAGGCTAGGGGAGCCTCTCGACAGCGTGCTGGCTCGTTGCCAGGTGAGCCTGTGCGGCCGCATCGATACCATCACCCAGGTCTTCCACGGGGAGACAATCACCACCATCGACACGGTGTGGGCCGGCAGCATGGTGACCCTGGGAGGCTATGGCGGCTATGTGATCGTAGGCTTTGACCATCCGGTAGTCAATATGCACACATGGGACTTCGATATCTTTGGCAACGCCTTTGTCAGCGAACTGGAGTCATCGGGCGGCAGCAGCGAGCCCGGCATCGTCATGGTGGGCGTTGATGAGGATGGCGACGGCGTTCCCAGCGACGGCGACAAGTGGTATGAATTGGCTGGCAGTGAATACTACCATCCCAAGACACAGCACGATTATGAGATCACCTATTACCGCCCCAACGAGAACAAGCCCCGCACGCCCAGCATGGTTGACCCCGACTTGATTGACACCACCTACATCCAGTGGACAAGCAACGATGTCAACCCCGACAGCGTCAGTGGCTACATGAGCCGCAACAGGTACCACATGCAGCCCTATTGGCCCCTGTGGCTCCAGGGCGAGGAGACGCTGACCTTCACGGGCGCCAAGTTGCGCTGCAATGCGGTGGACCTGGGCAATAACGGCGGCAATTCCTATTATGTGCAGTATTTCTTTGACTGGGGATATGTCGACAACCTGCCCAACAATCCTTACCGCTTGCCCGATGTCGAGGGCTATAACCCTGGCTTTAAGATTGATTGGGCGGTGGACGAGGACGGTCGTCACGTCGACCTGACCCACATCGACTTCATCAAGATTTATAACGCTGAGAATCACTATTGCGGATGGCTGGGTGAAACCTCGACCGAGGTGGCTGGTGCCGTGGATTTCCATCCCGATGCAAAGATGCCCCCCGCTCCGGACCCCCGTCCCCGTACGGGTGACATCAACGGCGACGGTGAAATCAACATCGCCGACCTGAACGCCCTCATCGATATGATTCTTGCAGGGGTATCAATAGACGTCGGCGATCTCACCATTGATGGCGAGATCAATATCGCCGATGTAAACGCTCTGATTGACTTGATATTGAAGATGTAAGGCCGAGTCACAGCGCTATACGACATAACACACGGGAGGGAAACGCAACCAGATGGCGTTTCCCTCCCGTGCATGTAAGCCGATGTGCCGCATGTGGGCCTGGCTTATTGAATCATGTTGAACGGGTTTTCCACCACTACGTGTCTTGGGGCAATGACTACAACAACCTGGTGAAGTTCTTGCCCAAGGCTAATTTCGTTTACCAGAGTGCTGCCCAACTGAAGCGTGGTGATGTAAATGGCGACGATAAGGTTGATATCGATGACGTGACGGCGCTCATCGATTGCGTCCTGCAAGGTACGCCTGCAAGCCCCGCATCGGACTGCAACGTCGAGGATGGCGATGGCGTGGTTAACATCAACGACATCACTGCTTTGATTCATAGGGTATTGACCGGCGAGTGGGAAGAGTGATTCCTGCGCTTTCGACCCATTGGAGGCGTATTAGCCCCCTAAAATAAATAGAGGATGTGCACAGAAATTTGCACATCCTCTGTTTATGTTGATTATTTTGTTGATGTTTTTTTTGCTATTTCCAAATGAAATAGTACTTTTGCAGTGTGAAATAAGATATATACTATAGTTTTCAATAGGATATACTTTTTTTATTAACTTTAAATACGTTTTTATTATGAAGAAATTCTTTACTTTGATCGCAGTTGCCGCTATGGCATTCGCTGCTCAGGCTAATGTTCTCTCTGTATGCCAGGGTGAGTATCAGTCATCCTATGCTCCCGTTTATGGTCTTTGGTATGACACCCCGGGTGTTACCCAGATGATCTATTCTGCCGACATGCTCGCTGAGATGGCCGATGGCGACATCACCGAGGTTTCCTTCCTGACCCTCGGCAATGTTGATGGCACTCCTTACGGACAGGACTTCAGCAGTTACACCCTGAACTTCTCTGGCGGTCTGCTTTCGTTGGCACTCAAGGAGGTTGACCAGGTCGGCTTCACCGAGACCGTTTTCGTCACTGACGCTACTGTTGTTTCCACCCTCGTTCCCGAGGCTGGTGGTTATTTCTTGACCTTCGCCCTGGACGAGCCCTTCCACTACAATGGTGGTAACCTGATGGTCGAGGTTAAGGTTCAGGAGCCCGGTAACTATGCATCGACCTACTTCTGGGGTACTGCTATGTATGATGAGAACGACCAGGTTATCTACACTCCCACCTACATGTACAACGAGAACTACAGTGGTGAGGCTAATGTAAACCAGTTGAGCGCCTTCCTGCCTGCTGCCGACTTCACCTACACTCCTGGTACCACTCCCCAACCCACCGAGAAGACTGGTGCTCCCGTATTCAACGGCTACACCACCGACGGCATCCACGCCTACTTCATCGAGATCCTGGAGAGCGAGCCCAGCACCATCTACTACCGCGTACAGTACGGTCAGGACGGTGAGTTCACCGAGTGGGCTGAGTACGAGGACATCCTGAGTTTCACCCAGGACGGCTGGTACCGCATCGAGGCTTACGCTGTTGCTGATGGTAAACTCCCCAGCGATCCCATCGCTTATGAGTTCATCGTTAATCCCGCCACCGGCCTGAGCGAGATGGTAGGCAGCAAGACCGTTGCCAACACCCGCTACTTCAACGTAGCCGGTCAGGAGATGCAGGAGGCTAACGGTCTGACGATCGTTGTTACCACCTACACCGACGGCACCACCAGCACCGTTAAGGTGATGAAGTAAGCCATTCGGCAGTTAATAGTTAAGAGTTAACAGTTAATAGTTATCGATTAGCCATTAGCAGACAATAAAACGGGCGGCCCAATGCGGGCCGCCTGTTTTTGTTATATACTGCACGTGTCATCTCGCCCTGCGGGCCTGGGACCGTGTTGATGCAGTCAGTTTTTGTCGCTGTTTCCCTTCGTGGGCCATCTCGCCCAGCGGGCGAGCCTTTGAATGCCCGTGGTAATGCTGGCTATCGAGCGAAGCGAGTAAGTCAGCATCACCACGGGCTTTGGCACACAAATGAGTGTCGCCCGAGGCGACCCCTCAGTAACTTGTATCGTACCCTGAAAAAGTGATTTTGCCGCTACCGCGAAACGGTAACGGCAAAACCACACGTGTCTCCAATAATAACTCTATAAATACTTGGTTATGAAAATGGTGAAAAACACTAAATCCATTTTCAGTGCAACATGGTCGCGTGAAGGATTAAAACCCTAAAAAATCTTTTCCCTTAATCTGCTTACTGTTTTATAAAGCGTTGTCGCTATTTCTTGCTGATGTGCTGCGAAATTACTACAGTATGCTGTATGGTGCAACATTAGTAGACTAAAGGGTGCATTTTATAGACAAACGGCGAGTAGGCGGGCGTTGACTGGGGTCTGAACCCCGATGAAACCCTATTATGGCAGCCTTACCGATGTTAGGGGGGCTCGGGAATCCTCAATTAAATTTGGATAATTTTGGCTGCGCCTCAGCCCTTGAAAACAAGTTTTCATGGCATTTGGCTTGCTCAAAATTTGGCATTTCGCTCTACTTGCACTATCTTTGCGGTCGCTAAATGATATCAGCATTTTATTACTAACCAAAAGTTTAGAACATTATGTATATTGAAGAGATTCATGCCAGAGAGATTCTGGATTCGCGTGGCAATCCTACTGTTGAAGTTGAAGTAACCCTCGAGAGCGGTGATATGGGCCGCGCATCGGTGCCCAGTGGCGCTTCGACGGGTGAGAATGAGGCTCTTGAACTGCGTGACGGCGACAAGAAGCGTTACGGCGGCAAGGGCGTCCTCAAGGCTGTCAAGAACGTCAATGAGGTGATTGCCCCCGAGATCGAGGGCATGGATGCCTTTGACCAGCGCGCCATCGACATGGCGATGATCAAACTCGACGGCACCCCCACTAAGAGCAAACTCGGCGCTAACGCCATCCTGGGCGTTTCGCTCGCCGTGGCTCACGCTGCTGCCAACTACTTCGGTGTGCCCCTGTACCGCTACATCGGTGGTACCAATGCCCATGTGCTGCCCGTGCCCATGATGAACATCATCAATGGCGGTGCACACAGCGATGCCCCCATCGCCTTCCAGGAGTTCATGATCCGTCCCGTTGGTGCCAAGAACGAGCGCGAGGCTGTTCGCATGGGTGCCGAGGTATTCCACGCACTGGCCAAGTTGCTCAAGAAGCGCGGCCTGAGCACTGCTGTGGGTGACGAGGGTGGTTTCGCTCCCGCACTCGACGGCATCGAGGATGCTCTGGACAGCATCGTTCAAGCCATCAAGGACGCTGGCTACAAGCCCGGCAAGGACGTAAAGATTGCTATGGACTGCGCTGCCAGCGAGTTCGCTGTGGTCGAGAAGGGTAAGTACTACTACGACTACCGTCAACTCAAGAGCGGTCAGCCCAAGGATCCCAAGGGCAAGAAACTCACCTGCGCTCAGCAGATCAAGTATCTCGAGGAACTCATCACCAAGTATCCCATCGACTCTATCGAGGACGGTCTCGACGAGAACGACTGGGAAGGCTGGGTGAAACTCACCAAGGCCATCGGCGACCGTTGCCAACTCGTGGGCGATGACTTGTTCGTGACCAACGTGAAGTTCCTGGAGAAGGGTATCAAGATGGGTGCCGCCAACTCCATCCTCATCAAGGTGAACCAGATTGGCTCGCTCACCGAGACCCTCGACGCCATCGAGATGGCCCACCGTCATGGCTACACCACCGTGACCAGCCACCGCAGCGGTGAGACCGAGGACACCACCATCGCCGACATCGCCGTGGCCACTAACAGCGGCCAAATCAAGACCGGTTCGCTCTCGCGCACCGACCGCATGGCCAAGTACAACCAACTCATCCGCATCGAGGAAGAACTCGACGAGGCTGGCGAGTACGGCTACCAGAAACTCATCTGATCTAACCGCGTTTAGACACTCACCCATGACAACCGGGACCCCAACAGGCGGCCCCGGTTGCTTTTTTGCGTGGGTGAATGAACAGGGCAGGTCACTTTTCTTGAATGGCATATTAAACTTTAGGCCATTTTTTCAATCTATGAACATTGAAAGTTGCATTGATAACGTGCTTGGACTGTTCAAAAACACGTTAGATTGTGATTTGGATTTAAAAATATGATTATCTTTGCACTGGAATCAAAACCAATTTATTAGTTATGAAAAAGATTTTATTTTCTCTTATTGCCCTGATGGCGGTCATGACCGTACAGGCACAATCCATCTGCGCTTCCTGGCGCACCGTTCAACCTGTTGTTCAAACCGTCGAAGATGGTTCCTTGGTAATCCAGACTTTTATGTATACCTTCAATGAGGACGGAACCTTCTCAATGGCCGACGAATTCACAATGTCATCCGAGCCTGCACCCACAATGGCTATGGAGATTGCTACAAACATCGCTATTAAAGGCACCTACACCCTCGAGGGTGACAAGTTGACGCTCACTCCTGACGCCAGCACCTACAAGGCCGAGGTCCTGAGCCTGTCGATGAACGGTAAGGTGACTTCCAACCCCATGATCACTTCTCAGGTCAAGAGTATGCTCAACTCCGATGAGGTTAAGTCCCAGTTTGCCGAGGCGCAGGATTTCACCGTCAAGGTCAACGGCGATATGCTCGAGATGAATGATGGCGAGGAAACGCTCTCGCTGGCGCGCTTCTCCACCATCCAGAACTGATCATCGTTTCCTGACGAATCATCCAATCCCGCAGGCCGGCAGTGGCTTGCGGGATTGTTGTCTTGAATGCACATCCGGCGCCAAAATAACAGATTTTGAAATAGTAATATCAACAAAAACCACGTTGATGTTAGCATTTATAGAATAAATGCTTATCTTTGCAGTGTTATATAAACCTTTATGTTATGAAGAAGATCTTAATTTCACTTTTTGCCCTGATGGCGGTAATGTCCGTGCAGGCTCAGATTTGTGGTACTTGGCGCACTGTGCAGCCTATTGTTGAAAATGGTGCAAATGGCTCATTCACGGCTCAGCATCTCACCTATACGTTCAATCCCGACGGAACCTTCACGCTCTATGATGAGTACACCCAGGCTACCAAGCCCGCTTCCACGATGGTTCAGGAAGTTGCTTCAGTCATTGAGTTGAAAGGCGCCTATACCCTCGTTGGTGACAGACTGATTCTGAACCCCAACATGGAGACCTACAGCACCGAGGTACTTAATGTCTCGCAGAACGGCAAGGTAACCAACAATGCTAAAATCAAATCCAACACCAATGCCAAGATCAATGGCAAAGAATTTAAGGCCCGTTTCAACAAGATGATGGACTACACTGTGAACGTGGACGGCGCTACGCTCGACATGAAGCAGAACGGTAAGACTCTCAACTTTGTGCGTCTCACGACCATCAAATAGTAGAACTTAACGAGTCTCTGAGGTAATCAAATCCCGCAAGCCTTAATTGGCCTGCGGGATTTTGTTTTTGGGTTGAAAAGCCGCGTTCAGATGTGCAGCAGGTTGCGTGCAATCCACCAGACGCAAAACAGGACGACATAGGCCTTGAGCGTGATGGGGTGGAGCACGATGCGCTTCAGTCCGTCGAGCCGGTGCCCGAAGTTGTACCACGACACCAGCACGACCGCCAGCGCTAAGGGGATGGAGATGATGAAAAAGTAGTTGTAACTCCAAGCCTCGGCCAAGTGGCCGTGAACCAGTGCGTGCAAGGCCCGCTGAGAACCGCAGGCTGGGCACAAAGTGCCCGTGAGCAATCGCCACGGGCACTGGATGAGGTGCGTCTCGGATGAAGGGTCAACAAAATGATATGTCACACATAGCAAGATAACAATGACCGGAAAGGCCAAAGCCATGACTCTGTCAACCTTGACTGTCATAGCAGATCAGAAACCTCCCATTGAAATGCCAAAGACGGCGAGTGCGATAAAGTAGAGAACCACGAAAACGATGCTGATGATGGCGCCCCACATGGCCCATTTCTTGGCATTGTCGGCGGCTTCTTGTGCGCCGGCATAGTCACCCTGGTTGTACAAGCCGTCTACCTTGGAGGCATAGACGATGGCAACGATACCCAGGGGAAGGCAGCACAAGATGGTGCTCAGGATAGCCCACACGAGATTGTTGTCGGGCTTCATAGGCGGTTGTTGACCGGGCTGATAGGCCTGTTGGTAAGGCTGCTGATAGGGCTGCTGATACTGCGGCGGCTGTTGTTGATACTGCGGCGGCTGCTGTTGATACTGCGGCGGCTGCTGGTACTGCGGTTGCTGGTACTGCGGCTGCTGCTGAGGCTGGTAATCTTGGTTGTTATCCATGTCAGATAAATGATTTAGAGTATTAATAATGCTAATAAGAATTTTCGGTTCAAGTAAAAGCACTGCAGGGCATCTTGCCCTATCGACGTGACAAAGTTATATAAAAAATGTGAAAATCCAATAAAAAAGTGGAATAATTATATGCTGACTTGCACTATAGATTAGAGAGTACAAACAAGATGAACGCTATACCGATGAAGACGAGTCCACAAATCGCTCCCATAACAGCATATTTCTTGGCATTGTCGGCGGCTTCTTGTGCACCACTGTAATCTCCGGAATCGTATAATGTATTCACTTTGTTGGAAAACACGATAGCAATGATGCCTAAGGGCAGACAGCAAAACACTGTACATAAGATTCCCCACAGCATATTGTTTTCGGGCCGCATGGGAGCACGTGGCTGTTGATACCCTTGCTGCTGCGCTTGGTACGGTTGCTGCTGCGGTTGCTGGTATGCCTGCTGCTGCGGTTGCGGTGGCTGCTGGTATGCCTGCTGCTGCGGTTGTTGCGGTTGCTGGTATGCCTGTTGTGGTGGTTGAGGCGGCTGCTCGTAGGCCTGCTGTTGCGGTTGAGGCGGTTGTTGGTATGCCTGCTGTGGTGGTTGAGGCGGCTGCTGGTATGCCTGTGGCTCTGGCGGTTGCTGGTATGCCTGCTGTGGTGGTTGAGGCGGCTGCTCATAGGCCTGCTGTTGCGGTTGTTGGTATGCCTGTTGCTGCGGTTGAGGTGGCTGCTCGAAGGCTTGCTGCGGTTGAGGCGGCATTTGTCCGAATTGTGGATTGATCTCCGGGACGGGTTGAGTCGGGTCATTATATGCCGTTTCCGGCGGATAATTTGCCAACGTTGTGGACACGGCACTGAGAATCTTGTTCACGTTTTTCCTGTTCTTGCCGTAGTCAATCAATGTTGTGCTCACCGAGGCTCCTGACTTGACAATCATCTGGGTTCTCGTGGGTCCGAGTTTGACGAAATCCACTCTGATGTTCTCACCCCAACTGGCCCAAGATATGTTGCTTGTAATCAGAATATAGCCATTCATCTCATCGGCACGCCCCATCTTCATTCCCTTGACGAGGGGTATCGACTGGACGGCCGCTCTAAACACCGTTTGATAGGAAAAGGGGTATTCAATCATCCCTTCTTTGTCAACTGCACTCATAATTCTACTGTTTATAATGTGTTATTTGGATGTTGTTAGTTTCTGGAGAATAAGATTAGTTCCCAAAGGTAATATAAATAATGGGTTTAGCAAAATAATATACAGTAGAAATGCCTGCCTTTGCCCATTTTGACGCTAAAGCCCTCGTCCAGAGCCTTGGCATCAGGCTTGGGGCAGTTTGTGGATGAGGGTGAGGCCGTCGCGCAGGGGGATGATGACCTTCTCGACGCGCGTGTCTTGCTTGACGTGGTCGTTGAAGGCGATGATGCCGCGGGTCTGGGCCTCGCGCTGTGCCTTGGGGTCTACGACCTTGCCGGCCCACAGGGTGTTGTCGGCGATGATGAAACCGCCTGGTTTCAAGTATTCCATCACCAGGTCGTAGTACTCGACATACTGGCGCTTGTTGGCGTCGATGAACACGAGGTCGTAGCGTTCGCCCAGCGTGGGAACGATGTCGCGGGCATCGCCGATGTGCAGGCTCACGCGCTGGCCGTAGGGCGACAAGGCCAGGTGCTCGCGGATAAAGTCCTCCTGCTCGTCGTTGATCTCGATGGTGTCGACGCGGCAGTCGTCGTCGGCCATACCCTCGGCCAGGCACAGCGCCGAATAGCCGCTGAAGGTGCCCAGTTCCAACACGCGGCGCGGCTGTATCATGCGCGTCAGCATCTTGATCAGGCGCCCCTGCAGGTGCCCCGAGCACATGTGCCAGTAGTAGTTCTGCACGTGGGTGTCGTGGTCGATGCGTGCCAGCGCCGCCGGCTCCTCATCGATATGCCCCAAGATATATTCCTCTAACTCCTCATTCATAAAGACAACGTTTTTTCAAACAACTGGAACAACCATGAACAATAGAAACAACAAATAATATATTTAATGAGTTCGATGACCTATAATTGCCTTATTAGCAGGAACGATAGCGCGCTTTTCCTCATCAAAGAAATATCGTTCAATTTCTGCGTATTGTGGCAAGAAGTTCACTAAAATTCCGCAGGGCATTTTGAGCAGTCTCATGTAATTGAATAATTGCGCCCGATGGTCGGCAATCAGTTTGGGCACGGCTTTACATTCGATGATGATATCGCTTTTACATAAGAAATCAATACGGAATGTCGCCTCCATAAGATGCCCTTGATAGGTCGGATGAAATGAAACTTCCCTTTTGAACGGTATATTATTCTGAGTTAATTCTATCTGTAGCCCTTCCTGGTAACACGACTCATTTAATCCTGCCCCCAAAACCTTATGAACATTATGAATGGCACCGATAACATCAAATATGTGCTCTCTTAATTTGGCTGTGTCAATCATATAAGAACGTTGTTTTTGTTGTTCAATGTTGTTCAGGTTGTTTGAAGGGGGAGGTGGGGGAGGAGGGAGTGGAGGGCGAGGCGGTAACTGTCGAGGCCGAAGCCGGCGATGATGCCCTTGCAGACGGGAGACAATAAAGACTTGTGGCGGAAAGGCTCGCGCGAGTAGATGTTGCTGATGTGAACCTCGATGACGGGGGCGGTGATGGCGGCAACGGCATCGGCGATGGCCACCGACGTGTGGGTGTAGCCGCCGGCGTTGAGCACGATGCCGCAGTCGTCAAAGCCCACCTGCTGCAACCGGTCCACGATTTCGCCCTCGATGTTGCTCTGGAAGACGTCGATGGTGTGCTGCGGGAAAAGGGCTATCAGCTCCTGCAGGTACTGGTCGAGCGAACGGTTGCCGTAGACCTCGGGTTCGCGACGGCCCACGAGGTTCAGGTTCGGGCCATTGATGATGTGGATGACCATGCTATTTCTTGAAGTAGTACAGGAATGAGGCGATGCCTTGCAGGGCGGGCTTGCGCTGGCCTTCGATCTCCATCTTGAAATCGATTTCGGCCTTGCAGATGCCGCGCAGGTCGGCGATATTGTGCAATTTGGTCACCAGACGCACCCGGCTACCGGTGATGACGGGCTGTCCGAAACGCATCTTGTCCATTCCGTAGTTGACCTGCATCTCCAGGTTGTTGACCTCGATGATCTGGTTCCACAGGTGGGGAATCAGCGACATGGTCAGGTAGCCATGGGCAATGGTGCTATGATAGGCGCTCTCGGCCTTGGCGCGTTCCACGTCAACGTGGATCCACTGGTGGTCGAGAGTGGCGTCGGCAAACAAATTGATACGGTCCTGGTCGACGGTGAGCCAATCGCTCGCGCCGAGTTCCTCGCCCAGATGCGAGGCAAATTCTTCGTAAGAGTTGATGGTAAGCATAGTATATCGTTGATAGTTAATAGTTGACAGTTGATAGTTAGGTGGACAGCATCATTCCTAATTACTCATTTCTAATTCCTCAGGCGGCGGCGCATAATCAGGGCCGTTACCATGCTGGTGAGCAGTCCCACCGCGGCAACGAGGCCCAGCGTGACAAGCACGTCGGTCCACTGCACCTCGACAGGATAGGCGCTGACAATCATGTTGGCGGGGTCTCCGCTGAGCCTCAGCCAACCGAACTGCTGCTGGCACAGGCACAGCACGAGGCCGATCACCACGCCCGTGATGGCACCCATCAGCGTGATGAGCCATCCTTGCAGGACAAAGATGCGGGAGATTTGTCGGTCGTTGGCGCCCAGTGCCCGCAGGGTGGAGATGCTGTCACTCTTCTCGATGATGAGCAGCGACAGCGTGCTGATGACGTTGAACGTGGCGATGACCAGGATGAAGGCAAGCAGCAGGAATGCCATCCACTTCTCGATGTTGACCAGGCGGTAGGCCTCGCTCTGCTGCATCAGGCGGTTCTTCACCTGATATCCGTCGCCCAGCGCACGGGCTATAGCGCTCATCACCTGTTGCTCATCGGCCGTCGGTGAGAGTTTCACTTCGATTTGGGTGGCCTCATTCTCGTAGTCGAACAACTGCCGCGCCACTTCGAGCGGCACATAGATGAGGTCGGCATCATAACTGTTCTGCTGCAATTGGAAGATACCCGACAGGAACAGCGAGTCCTGCCTGAAAGCACCCATCGGGTTGGCGATGTTGACACGGCCTTGGCGCTGTGGCGCGTATAACTGTATCATGCCCAGGAAACCGGGCCTCACACCCAGCCTGATGGCGGGTCCGGCACCGGTAACGGCATAGCGCGACACCTGGTCGCGCAGTTGCCACACGCCATCGACGATGACCGAGTCCATGTCGTTCATCGTGTTGTAGTCGTCGGGCACGCCCTTGATGCGCACCGGCATCTGCAATTCGACATAGACGGCCAGTGCCTGGTCCTCGACGACGGGCACAGCGCGCTCCACGCCCGGGATGGTGCTGATGGCATCGATGACGCTGTCGGCATCGGCGACCGTCTTGCCCATCGTGGCGGTGATGGCCACCTGCGGGTCGAGCAAGGCCAGGCGGCCCATAATCAGTCCGCGGAATCCGTTGAAAACGCTGAGCACGCAGATGAGCGCGGCGGTCGACACCACGACGCCACACACGGCGACAATCGAGATGATGTTCACCGCCTGATGCCCCTTCTTGGACATCAGGTAGCGCCACGCTATCTTCAACGGAAGACCCATTGTCAGTTAGGAGTTAGGGGTTAGGGGTTAGGGGTTAGGGGTTAGGGGTTAGGAGTTAGGAGTGTCGTTCTCCTTCTCGTCGTCTTTGTTCGCAACCTTGTCCTTGGCGAGGAGTTGGTCGATGTGGTCGATGTAGTCGAGCGAGTCGTCGATGTGGAACTTGAGTTCCGGGCAGCGGCGCAACTGGTAACGCACCTGCTGGGCCAACTGGTGGCGGATGCCGCGCTCGTTCTGGTTGATGTTGTCCATGATGGCTTGGGCATTCTCGCTGGGGAAGATGCTCAGGCGCACGTTAGCCACGCTCAGGTCGGGCGAGACGCGCACGCTGCTCACGCTTACCAGGGTGCCGTGGGTCTTGGCGGTTTCGCGGCGGAAGATTTCGCTCAGTTCCTTCTGTACCAGGCGGCTGATTTTTTGTTGTCTTGTTGTATCCATTGTGTTGATTGTTATTCGTTTTGTGACTGCAAAGGTACAACTTTTTCTAGAAACTGCAGTTATTCTAAGCGTTCTAGATGCTCTAGATGTTCTGGTGGTAAAAGAGGAACCGGGGATAGCCTTGCCGGCCAATCCTCGGTTCCTTGAATCATTGGCACCGTTGTGTGGCGCTATTGAATGGGTGGATTACTCCTCGGGGAGCATTACGACCTCAACCTTGTTGCCGGCAGCGAGAATCTGCTTGGCAAAGGCAGCGATGGTCTCGGGAGTCTGGGCGTTCACGATCTGCTCGTAGCCCGTGTGGTCATCGAGACCGCGACCCACGTAACCCCTGAGGACGCCCATCCAGTAGGAGTTCTCCTTGAGTTCGGTGCCATGGTCCTTGATCATGAGTTCCTTGATCTCCTTGAGGCTGGTAGCGTCGATGTTCTTGCAAGCCTCGACAATCTCATCGTTCATAATCTTCACAGCCACATCTGCCATCTCGGGCTTCATCGGGCAATAAGCCACGACTGCGGTGTAGGGACGGTCGCCGTTCAGCGAAGCGTAGCCACGTGCACTGGCCGAGTAGGCAGCACCGGCATCCTCACGGATCTTCTGCAGGTAGATCTTGGCGAGCACCTGACCCAGCATGCTGGCCTTGATGTCATTCTCCAGGCTGTAAGGGGTCTTGGTGTCGTACCAGTAGATCTGTGCGATGGCCTTGGGCGTCTCGCTCTTGTTGGTGAAGTGGTTGATGACTTGGCCCTCGGGACGGTCGTCAACGTTGACCCAGTTGCTCATCTTACCCTTCTTGCCGGGCAGGCTGGCGATGTACTGCTCGATGAGGGGACGGATAACGGCCTCGTCGAAGTTGCCGACGAAGTAGAAGGTGTAGTCGGCAGCGTTGGCGGTACGCTCCTTGGCAATCTGGAGCACGCGGTCATAGTCCACTTTCTGCAGATCCTCAACATGGAAGGGCTTGTTGCGCCAATTGTGGTTGCCCAGGGTAGACTGAACAGAGTCGTTGAACACGGACTCGGGCAGCAGACCTTGGTTCTTGAGCAGGTTCTCGAGTTGGCTCATCGTCTGGTTGTAACTCTTCTCATCCTTACTGATGTCGGTGAACTTGAGGTAAGTGAGTTGGAACAGGGTCTCCAGATCCTTGACGGTGGACTGGCCGCTGACCTCATCATAATAGGTGCTCATTGACAGGTTGGCGCTGGCCTGCTTGCCGGCGGTGGCCTTCTGGAGTTCGTTAGACGAGAAGTTACCCAGACCGCTGATCATGGTGAGGTAAGAGTACAACTCGGTGTTGGCCCAATCCTTCTCGCCATAGAGAGACTGGCCACCGCGTGCACGGGCGCTCATCTGAATCTCGTCCTCCTTGAAGTCGGTCTTCTTGAGGATGACGCGGGCGCCATTGCTCAGTTCAAGTTCCTTGTAGTCAAACTGGCTGTTGTATTTCTCCTTAGTGATCTTGCCGGGCTTGGGCAGGGTGGCAATCAGGGGCTCCTGCTTCACGTTGTCGACAAATGCCTCGACCTCGGCGTTCAGGCCGGCGTCAACAGCGCCCTTCAGGCTCTCGGGGGTGGGATAAACGGCACCGTCCTTCTCCTGGTTGAAGTTCACAATCACGAGGTTCTTGCCATCGGTCGTGATGAGTCCGGGAATGATTTGGTTCACGATCTCAACGTTGAGCATGGGCACTATCTGGGTCATGATCTGATATTCCTGCTCGATTGAGGGGATGGGCTCGTTGTCGAGGTAGTTGCGGTAGTACTGGGCGGCAAGGCGTCCGTTGGAAATCTTGTTGCGCTCGTTGTACTGACTCTCAAGGTTGCTCATGTATTCTTCCTTGGCACGCTCATACTCGGTAGCGGTGAAGCCGTGCTTTGCAGCACGCATAGCCTCGGTGACAACAGCCTCGGTAGCGGCCTCGATCATGCCCTCCTTGGGCAAGGCAACCAGCGTGAAGGCCTCGGGATCGTTCGACAGCAGATAACCGCCGTCGAAGGCCATGGCCTGGATGTAGGGACAATCAGGTTCCTGTCCCTTCTCTTCGAGACGTGAGTTGAGCATGCTGCTCATCATGCTGGTGAGGTAATCCACGAGCATGTAGGACATATCGCCCTTCATCTCCTTGGGGAAAGCCTCATGCTTGAACATCACCATCACCTGGCTGTTCTGCTGCTCCTTGTCCTTGTCAACAACCACGATGGGCTGCTCGTTGTCGGGAACGGGCTCGGGAACTACCTGTGCGGCATTGGGATCGGGAGCGGGCATATCCTTGAAGAGGTCCTTGATCTGGGCCTCGACATGGTCAACATCCACGTCACCCACGATCACCAGGGCCTGGTTGTCGGGACGGTACCACTTGTGGTAGTAGTCACGCAACTCGTTGTACTTGAAGTTGTCGACCACCTCCATCAGACCGATGGGCATGCGGCGGCCATACTTCGAGCCCGGGTACAGCGCCTCGAGTTGGTTCTCGAGCATGCGCTGCTGGGCGCTGCGGCGCAGGCGCCACTCCTCGTGGATCACACCGCGCTCCTTGTCGATCTCCTCGTCGGTGAGCAGCAGACCGTTGCTCCAGTCCTTGAGGATCAACAGGCAAGAGTCGATAGCGCTCTGGCGGGTGCTGGGCACGTCGTTGATGTTGTAGACGGTCTCGGCGATGCTGGTATAGGCGTTCAGGTCCTTACCGAAGGCTACACCCAGCGAGCGGGTATAGTCGATGATACCCTTGCCCTCACCGTTGAAGTGCTCACTGCCGTTGAAGGCCATGTGCTCCAGGAAGTGGGCAAGACCACGCTGGCTCTCTTCCTCCTGGATGGAGCCCACGCGCTGTGCGATGTAGAAATTCACACGGTTCTCGGGATAGTCGTTGTGGCGGATGTAGTAGGTCAGTCCGCAATCCAACTTGCCGATGCGTACGTCAGGGTCAGTGGGGATGGGACCCATCTGCTGAGCCTTGGTAACATTCACGCCGAATGCCATGATCATCATGAACAATACGGCAAAGATTTTTTTCATCTTCATGTGGTTGAAAAATTAGTTATATAAAATGATTATAATGATTTGTCCTGTTAGACTTCTCAAAGGCCTGTTTGTTTCATTGCAGGAAGATAAAGCCTGCAAACTAACCCGCAAAGATAGTCTTTTTTTTAAAATGAATACTTATTAGCCTCCATTTTTCTCGGATTCAGCCTGTTCCGATTCCTCTGTAAGCGTTTAGATGTTTTTGTTTTGCAGGAATGAAGTCCCGGAATGGTCGATGTCGTCACTGCTCGCGGGTGAGTTCGTTGATCTGGTCGATCATCTCATCGTTGGTGCGTTGCATCTTGTTGAAGATGCGCAGGCCGATGAATCCGCCGACGGCAGCGCCGATCAGAACGCTGGCTACGGAGCCCCAGGCGAACTCGGGTCCATAGGCGCTGTTCACCGTGAAGTACTCATAGCAGAACCATACGAGCCAGATGAGTGCCACGCCGATGCCGATGCGCTGGCCGATAACACGGTTTCTCTTCATCTTGACCAGTTTGTTGGCCGTCTCGACCAGGTCGTCACCCATGTGGGAAACGTCGATGCGGTTGATGAAATAGTCTGCTGCAAGGGCGCCGAAAAGCATGATGAATGTAATGGCGACGAGAATCCATGACAGACCCGCCGAATAGTGCAGGTAGATGTAGAGCGGTGTGCTCACGAGAGCCAAGATGGCCATCTTCCAGATGATGCTGTGAACACTTCTCATCTTGCTCTGAATGGCCTTTTTTACCAGGTCCTCGTTGAGACGGCCTTGCTGGTCGACTTTATTCTTGAGGTCGTTGATTTGGCGGCGCAGGTCGTCGAGTTCTAATTCGTTGAAACTGTTGTTCTGTGTTTCCATATCGATTGTGCAGATTTAGTTCATTTGTTTAAGTTGTTCCTTGATGCGGTAGAGGCGCACCGACACGTTCTTGACGTTGATGCCCACAATCTGGGCAATCTCGTCGTAACTCATGTTCTCGAGCCACAGCAGAACGATGGCGCGGTCAAAGGGTTGAAGCCGCTGGATGCGTGCGTGCAGCATGTCGGTCTGCTTGTTGTCGGCGTCATTCTTGTCGAACAGGTCGATGCCCTCCATGAGCGGTTGGGTCTTGCGGCTCTTCTTCTTGCGGTCGATGGAAATACAGGAGTTCAAGGTCACCTTGTAAATCCATGTCTTCAAGTCGCTCTTGCCTTGAAAAGAGGCACAACCCTGCCACAACTTAATGAGCGCTTCCTGGAAGAGGTCATCGACCTCCTCCTTGTCCTTGGAAAACATATAGCACACGGTGTAGATGGTGCCCTTGTTCTCGCGGATGATGCGTGCAAATTCGGCTTCGTTGATTTCCATTTCTGAATCGTTTTTTGCCCTTTAGACGCAGCGGGTAACTAAAAAACTACACAATATTCTTATTTTTTTTCTAACTTCTAACTCCTGACTCCTAACTTCTAACTCCTAACTTTAAAACGACTGCATGTCCACCAGGTGCTTGTAGGCGCCTTCCCGGGCGATGAGTTCGTCGTGGGTGCCACGCTCGATGATGCGTCCGTCCTGCATCACGCAGATCAGGTCGGCATTCTTGATGGTGCTCAGGCGGTGGGCGATGACCAGTGTGGTGCGGTTGCGCATGAGATTGTCCAGGGCTTCCTGCACCAGGTGTTCGCTCTCGGTGTCGAGGGCGCTGGTCGCCTCGTCGAGGATGAGGATGGGCGGATTTTTAAGGATGGCGCGGGCGATGCTGATGCGCTGGCGCTGGCCGCCCGAGAGTTTGCAGCCTCGGTCGCCGATGTTGGTGTCAAAGCCCTGCTCGCTTTCCATGATGAAGTCATAGGCATTGGCGATGCGCGCCGCCTCCTCGACCTGTTCACGCGTGGCACTCTCGACACCGAAGGTGATGTTGTTATAGAAAGTGTCGTTGAACAGGATGGCCTCCTGGTTCACGTTGCCCATCAGGGCACGCAGGTCGGTGATGTTGAACTGGCGGATGTCGGTGCCGTCGATGCTGACGGAGCCCTCCTGCACGTCATAGAAACGCGGCAACAGGTCGGCCATCGTCGTCTTGCCGCTGCCGCTCTGTCCCACGAGGGCCACGGTCTGGCCCCGCTTGATGTCGAGCGACACGCCGTCGATGACCCATGCGTCGCCGTAGCGGAAACGCACGTCCTTGTACTGGATGCCGTGCTCCATGGCGGTGAGGGCGACAGGGTGTTCGGGGCTCTTGATGGGGTTATCGGCGCTCAGGATCTTGTCGATGCGTTCCATCGACGCCAGACCGCGCTGGATGGAGTAGGCGGCCTTGGACAGGTCCTTGGCGGGGTTGATGATGTTGTAGAAGATCACCATGTAGTAGATGAACTTGGGCGCGGTGAGGCTACCGCCATGGCCGCCCAGGATGAGCGTGCCGCCAAACCACAGCACGATGGCGATGGTCAACGTGCCCAGGAACTCGCTCATGGGGTGGGCGAGGACGTAGCGGCGGTTCATGCGCGTCTGGATGGAGCGGAACTTTTCATTTTCGCCCTCAAAACGGCGGCGCACCTTGTCCTCGGCATTGAAGGCCTTGACGATGCGCAGGCCGCCGATGGTCTCCTCGATATTGCTCAGCAGCACGCCCCACTGGTTCTGTCCCTCGAGCGAGACGCGTTTCAGGCGCTTGCCCACACGGCCCATGATCCAGCCCGCGATGGGCAGCAGCACGAGCACGAACAGCGTCAACTGCCAACTGATGACAATCATCATCACCAGGCAGGCGATAATCATGATGGGGTTCTTGAACAGCATGTCGAGCGAGGTCATGATGGAATTCTCGACCTCGGTCACGTCGCCGCTCATGCGCGCCATCACGTCGCCCTTGCGCTCGTTGGAGAAGAACGCGATGGGCAACGAGGTCATCTTCTCGTAGATCTGGTTGCGGATGTCACGCACTACGCCCGTGCGGATGGGAATCATGTAGAAGAAACTCAGGTAACTGCTGCCTGTCTTCAGTCCCGTCATGAACACCAGGGCGGCGGCAATGCACGCCAGGGCCGTCGATTGGCCATAGCGCTCGATGATGCACTGCACATAGTAGTAGAAGTCGTTGACCACCACATCCTGCAGGCTGCCACTGCCCAGCGCCATAAAGTCATAGTGGTTGGTGTTCAGCCCGAACAGCATCTCCAGGATGGGGATGATGAGCGCAAACGAGAACAGCGTCAGGAACGCGGCGAGCAGGTTGAACACGATGTTCAACACGATGTATTTCTTGTAGGGCGGCACAAACCGCTTCAACAATTCCCAAAAACCTTTCATGCCCGCAAAGGTAGGAAAAAGTTTCTAGTCCCTAGTTTCTAGTCCCTGGTTTTTTGAGTTTTCAGTAGATTGGGGGCGGGCTCAAATTAATCCTCGATTCTTGGAGTATGGTTTTTCTTTGATACTTTTGTAAAAAAAAATCAATGGAAACGGGTTTACATTTTCTTGGCCTGAAACGTCTATCAAGTGTAATTGACCATGACTATGACAAAAAGTGAATTGGAAATACTGTTCAAGACACACTACGCGGCAATGTACCGCCTGGCGGTGTCGTTGCTCTACGATGCCGACGAGGCGCGCGATGTCGTGAGCGACGTGTTTGCCTCGCTGCTCGACGGCGGACTGGCCATCCGCAGTGACAATGCTCAGGGTTTCCTGCTGACGTGCGTGCGCAACGGCTGCATCAATGTCATCCGCCACAAGCAGATGCGGGAACGCTTCATCAAACTCTACTCGACAAAAGCCGAGCCGCTAGCCGATGGGCCCGATGACTCGATGATGCTTGCCGAATTGCGCAACTACATCAACAACCACTTGCCGCCGCTGTCGCGTCGCATCTTCACCCTGCGCTACCTGCAGGACATGACCTGTCAGCAGGTCGCCGATGCCGTGGGCGTGAGCCGCGTGACGGTCCATCACCACTTGTCACAGTCACTGGAGAAAATCAACGCTTACTTCACAAACAACAAATAATATAATAGTTATTTTAACTACGAATTTCACGAATTAGACTAATAGATTTTTACGGTCTTTGTGCAATTGGCGTAATTCGTAGTTCTTGAACAACTCAAAACGATAGACGTTATGGAACAGAACGATAAAATCCGTCTTTTGCTCGACATGCACGAGCATCCCGAGAATTACACCGACGAGCAGTTGGCCGCCATGCTTGATGACGAAATGCAGGAGCAACTGGCCACTGCCAAGCGCGCGATGACCGATATCCCCGAGCCCGATGTCGATGCCGAGTGGCAACGCTTTGAACACGAGCATTTCGCGCCCACACGTGACCGCCGCTGGCTTAAGGTCGCCGCGATGATTGCTGGTGTGCTCATGCTCTCGGCCTTCACCTATGCCGCCATTCATGCCGTGCGCCACAGTGTTAACGATAAAGCCAAAGAACCCACCGAAACCGTCGCCCCGGCGCCGCAGTCCGAATCAACCGTAGGGCCTCGCCTTGGCGTGGCCGACACTGCAACAGTAGCGGAGGAGGAACCCATAGTCTTTGACAATCTTCCCCTTGACCAAATGCTGGAACGTATTGCGCCGCACTACGGCATGCAGGTCGAGTTCCGCAACGAGGACGCCCGCGCGTTGCGCTTCTACTTCGTGTGGGAGCACGATGAGGACTTGGATGCGGTGCTCGAGCGCCTCAACCTGTTCGAGAGTGTGAATATCAGTAAGGAGGGCAATACAATCGTGGTGGAATGATGGCAAGACGTATGATATTTATCGTGGCGTGCTTGTGCATCGTCACGGCTGCCTTCGGGCAGCGGATGACTCGGACGTTCAATGACGTGTCGATGAGCGAGGCGCTCAAGTGGCTCAACGAGCGGAGTGGGGAATACAACATCAGTTTTCTTTACAACGAGTTGGAGGACTTCAGGGTGACGACCTCGGTCAAGAACAAGTCGGTGCCTGACGCCATCCAGCAACTGATCGGCTTCTATCCCATCAAGATGACTGTGCAAGGCAAGGAAATCGCCGTCGAGTGCCCGCAGAAGGCCTCCACGCGTTACAAGGGCACCGTGCTCGACGAGTCGGGCCTGCCCTTGCCCTATGCCAACGTCGCCCTGCTCTCGCCGCGCGACTCCACCCTCATCACCGGCGGCGTGACCAACGAGAGCGGCCTCTTTGTCATCCCATGTGATCAACAGGGCGTGCTCGCCCGCATCACCTACGTGGGCTACCGTCCCGTCTATCGCCACTGCAAGACCTCCCACTTGGGCACCATCAAAATGCAGCCCGACCAATACGCCCTCGACGGCGTCACCGTCAAGGGGGCCAAGCAACTTGTCCGCGCCACCGATCGTGGCATCCTCGCCAACGTGCAGGGCACAGTTTTGGAACAATTCGGATCTGTGACCGAGATGCTGACCCACCTGCCCTTGATGATGGCGGACGGTACCATTGCTGGCCATGGCACGCCTGAAATCTATATCAACAACAAGAAAGTGCGTGACGCCTCTGAACTCGACCGCTACCGTGCCGACGAAATCCTCTCGGCAGAGATCATCACCAACCCAGGTACCGAATACGGCCAGGATGTGAAATCTGTCATCCGCCTCAAGACCGTAAAGAAACAAGGTGAAGGATTGAGTGGAAATGTTGCCCTCACTTATCGAAAGGCCAATAAATCGTCTGGGTGGGCAAGCTTCTCACTCAATTACCGCCTAAAAAGCGGTATGGATTTTTTTATTCGCGAATCGTTGAGCAGAGGTACTAACTATTTCTACAATGGGGGAAAGGAAGAACTGATTACATCAAATACTTGGAACTACGAAAGAGTCCGCAGAGCCTACAGTCAATTCAGATTTAATTCCACTGATATCGGATGGAACTGGGACATTGGTGAGAAACATTCGTTGGGTTTGACTTATACTTTTGACACGCATATCGGCAACGTCAGAACAACTGATGAAGAAGATGAGCGCGTGTGGCGTGACTCAGAACTTATTGAGGACGGGCACACAACTACCATAACGACCCGTAAGCCAAGACCGGATCATAGCGTCAACGCTTACTATATAGGCGAATTCGGAAAATGGAAATTTGATTTCAGCGCTGACTATTATGGTGGAACGAGCAGTTCACAGATGATGTCATCAACCAGTAACGAAATCGTTGCGACAAGCACCACCAAGACTAAAAATCATCTTGTGGCTGAAAAACTTACAATCACGGCCCCTGTCCCAACAGGTCTGTTGACTTTTGGTGAAGAGGTGACCAATGTAAACCGCCACAGCAATTTCAAGCAGAGTGGTTTCTCTGCTGATAACCGTACGCACCAGCAAACCAGCACATGGTCCCTGTATGCCAACTACAGCGCGCAAGTCAAGCAATTCTCGTTTGATGCTGGCTTGAGGTGGCAGAACGAGTTGACGCACTATGATGTCAATGGAAAACGAATGGAGGAAATGAGTCCCGACTATCATGTGTTCATTCCACAGTTGTGTGTATCTTATCAAGATGGAGACTGGAGCCATTCATTATCATATCAGGTTTACCGTTTCAATCCACCGTATGATATCTTGAAGTCATCCATTTCTTACCGCGGTAAGTACTACTATGAAACCGGCAACCCTTTCCTGCAGCCACAAACGCAACAAGGAATTTCATGGGAATCGTCATGGAAATGGATATATGCTCAAGTGGCATATACACGCATGAAAAACGGCTATACAAGTTTTCAAAGCGCATATGATGATGTGAACCATCCCGGTGTGATGCTGATGGATTTCAGAACATGGCCATCAGGAAATTACTATTCAATGACTTTGAACTTCTCTCCCAAAGTCGGTATTTGGCAGATGAATTACTCGGCAAATTTTTACATTATGGATGTTGACTTGGAAGCAATAGGCATCGACCCTGCCCACAACTGGAAAGGAATTGTGTCCAGTTTCACGTTTGACAACACTTTTAATTTGCCGTATTCATGGCGTTTTAATGTTCAAGCCAGTCTGAATCCATACCATAAATCCATGTACATGAAAAGCAGAACACATGGTTCAATCAATCTCAGACTTAGCAAGAGTTTCCTGAAAGACAAGAGTCTTAACGTAGCCGCTAGAGTGAACGACCTCTTTTATACAACCAAAGAGCGAGGCCTGGTTTATGAGGGCATCAATTACTGTAATGATGGTGATGTCTATCGCGATAACCAATATTGCCAGTTAAGTGTCTCTTGGAAATTCAACGCCACCCGCAGCCGCTACAAAGGCAGCCATGCCGGTCAAGACGAACGCAACCGCCTGTAATCAATGTTATGCAGGTAATAGCTTCAACATATCACCCAATGCAATCCACCCTCTCACCAGCGACAGCGAGAGGGTGGAATAAGGGTGTTGCTCAAACGCTATTTGTCACCATAATGCCCGTAGGCGGTGAGAACAAGCACAATGACTTCAGTATCTTGAATTTCGTAGACCAATCGGTGCCTCTTGCTGATTCGACGGCTCCATTGGCCCGAACGGTCACCAGCAAGTGGCTCGGGTTTACCTGTTCCCGTTCGTGGATGCTCATAAAGTTCACCAATGAGGGTGATGGCTTTCTGATAAGCCTTTGGCTCATTAGTAAGCAGGCGTTTCAGGTCTTCTTCAGCTTTGGGAGCAATGATTACATTGTATTTCATAGGCTGCGGATGTGTCGGTCCAACTCTTCAATATTGGTAAATGAGCGGCCCTTGCCATCGGCTATTTCTTGCTTGGCTTCATCCACACGGGCAAAAAACTCCTCTTTTGTCATCTGTGAATCTTCTTCTTGCTTTTGGGCTGCTAGTTTCTTCAGATACCTTACAGCACGTTTAAGCAATGCTTCGTCTTCAGCAATCACGCCCATAGCACGATATATTTCTGCGTTTAATTGTATTGGTGTCATAATTGGAATGGCTTTGATTATGAATACAAAGATACATGAAAATTTTCTATTGTCAAATAAAAACTTAGATAAAAAAGCATGAATCGATTATATACGTTATTCTTTCTATCAGTTCTATCTTTGTTTTCTCCCGTCTTTGGGCAGCGTGTGACGCGGACATTCAATGACGTGTCGATGAGCGAGGCGCTCAAGTGGCTCAACGAGCGGGGTGGGGAATACAACATCAGTTTTCTCTACAACGAGTTGGAGGACTTCAGGGTGACGACCTCGGTCAAGAACAAGTCGGTGCCCGATGTCATCCAGCAACTGATCGGCTTCTATCCCATCAAGATGACTGTGCAAGGCAAGGAAATCGCCGTCGAGTGCCCGCAGAAGGCCTCCACGCGTTACAAGGGCACCGTCCTCGACGAGACGGGCCAACCCTTGCCCTACGCCAACGTCGCCCTGCTCTCGCCACGAGACTCAACCCTCATCACCGGCGGCGTGACCAACGAGAGCGGCCTCTTTGTCATCCCCTGCGATCAGAGCGGCGTACTCGCCCGTATCTCCTACGTGGGCTACAAGACGGCCTATCGCCTGTGCAGCCGCGACAACGTGGGCACTATCAAGATGCACCCCGACATTACCGCCCTCAAGGAAACCGTGGTGACCGCCGCCAAGATGCAGATTGAACGCGACGGTGCCAATTACACCCTGCGCAACCTGGGCGGCACCA
>Ga0310695_10002089_pt1 | contig 43356 bp, 29 predicted proteins | sample RumenRJG_04DNA_FD_203882 | JGI IMG/M metagenome (GOLD analysis project Ga0310695, IMG submission 203882) | Bovine rumen microbial communities from Lethbridge, Alberta, Canada - RJG_04 (v2) (version 2) | ecosystem: Host-associated > Mammals > Digestive system > Stomach > Rumen | place: Canada... | reverse complement strand
ATGATGAGCTTGCCGCCTGGCTTGATGTAGGTCTGGACTTCTGGATTGCCTGCAGGAATCTGATATTTCTTTGGCTTGTCAGCCTTGTCGCTGATATAGAGACCTGCTACATTGAGCGTCATGTCGGTTGGGTTGTACAGCTCAATCCAGTCGTTCTTCTTATATTGCTCGTTCACGTAGATGGTGTTGCCTGCACTTACTTCGTTGATGCGGATGGGTGCATAAGGTTCATCCTCGCGATTGGCGATGATTTCCTCGTCTGTGATGGGCTCGAAGTAAGCTGTGATGATGGTGGTAGTGGTGCCTGCCACAACGTCCTTCAGGTTGAGTTTGTCTTTTCCTACATTCACGAGATTGGCCTTTCCCCCGATTTTCCAGCCCTTGAACTCATAGCCAGCAGGAGCGATTGCAGAGATGACAGCTGGTGCGAACACGGTGCCCTTGAGCTTGCCTGTAGGAATTGTCACGTTGTTGAGTTTCAAGACTGCCTTGTCGAGGTTGCTTGAGATGTTGACTTCGTAGCTCGTGGTGAGTTGGAAGAAATTCTTCAAGGCATTCATGCGAGTGGTGCGCTTCGACTTGTTGGTGATGTCATCGAGCAAGTCCTTACCTGAGATGCTGTTGCCAGCAAGGTTGTGTTTATCTTTTGCTGTCCAAGGGTTCAAACCATCAAGCGCCAATGCTGCTTCGCTGTAAGCTGCCATGCTGTTGATGATTTCGGTGGAGCGGTTGATGTCGAACACACTACCATTCACAACGCAATATGTGTCGATGAAATTCTTCTTGAATTCAGCTCGGGTGAGAAGGTTGGAGAGAAGGTCAGTGAGGGAGGTGTCGTTGAACCAGCCGCCGCCGCCACCCCAGCCGCCCCAGCCGCCCCAGCCGCCGCTGCTGCTGCCTTTGTTGGCGTTGAATTGGTTGAAGAGGTCGGTGCGCTTGAAGGCTTCATCCACATCGAAGAAAACGAAGTGGAACTTGCCATCGTTGCGGTCGCGGAACAACTTGGTGTTATTGTTGTTGGTCACCCAGTCTTCAGAACCTACGTAAAGCTGGGTGGCGAAGTAGTTGCACACCTCGTCAATGTCGCAGAGGTCACAGATTTGTTTCCAAATATTGTTATCTGTAGGCTTGGATGAGAGGTCGTTGCAGAGGGTGGTCCACTTCTTATATGTGGTGTCATCACCAGCCTTCACAGCATAACCTCCGCTGTACTCGATCTGGTCAACTTCGTCTGTGTCGATGCCGTAGTTGGCGTAGGCGTAGTTCTTGTTGGTGGTCTCACGAAGATTGAACATGAACTGGTATTTACCATTGATGAACACGTGGGTTGGCTGATAAACCTGACAGTCAAGATAGAATCCGCTGCTTGAGAGGATTTCATTGATGGCTGCATCCACAATGCGGCATTCACAGTCGTTACCACCATTGCGAACGATGATGGCCTTGTTTCTGATATAAGGCTTTTGGGAGAAGATAGGGTAGGAGAAATATTTCGCACCATATAACTTTCCGGCTTTCAGCTTGAAGGAGGGGGAAGGTGGGAAGTGACGGCTCCATCCACCGCTCACCTCTAAGTCAACGCCTTGGTTGAGTGCCACACTGTATTCCTTTTCTGAATTGGGCACAATCAACTCGAAGTTAACGGGACGTTCCCATCCACGGTTCTTATTACTTGTCCCGTCTTTTCCATGAACATACCTATAGCCGCCATTTCCACCTATACCGTTTGTTCCATCAACGAGAACACCTGTCTTGTCGCCGTAAAGATTGTCAGGATTGGTGACAATCGACACAACAGGGAGGTAGTAGTTGCTGGAGTTATAAATATAAGAATGTGTAGCTACGTCGCTGGGGAGGTAACCGTCCTTGTAAAGACGGAAACGATAAACATAATTCTTCTGTTCGCCGATGTGGAACACGCCGCTCTCGCTGGTTGAGCCGTTCTCAAGGTCGGGTGTCGTGCCGTCAGTCGTATAGCGGAGTGTGGCTCCTTCAGGAATCTCAACGTGGATGTCGAAATCGGTGGTGTAAACAGTTCCTGTCAAATCAACCACAGGAATCTCCAATTGTTCCTTTGCAAAGATACTACCAGCATTTGTTTTGCCCTGAGTAGGTGTGTAAGTGTAGCCCCATTCGTCACCTCCATCGGTTGTGCGTGCATAGCTGCAGCGTGCAATGGCTGCCGGACAGATTTGCTCGATGAGTTTGTTGCCGTTCCTGTCTGAAATATAGAGTGTGTCGCCTTCGACATCAATTTTGAAGTCAATCTGATTCTTGGCATTGTTGCTATATTCATTTCCTGTATCATAGTGGTCGAACCACAAGGTTTTGAACCCTTGGGCAGGTACAGAGCCATTTCCTGATGGGATGGCCACCTTTTTTAGATTGTCTTTATCCCAACTGATATACAATCCATTCAGACTGATGGCAGAACTGGTGGGATTGTATAATTCAATCCATCCACCATAATTGTAGGATGGGTCGAGCATCATGTCGATGTTGCTCGCCATGATCTCATTCACTACTAGTTTTGATGCGGTACTTTGTGCACTGACAACTTGGAAGCATGACATCACAGCCAATGCAACCAAACTTATACTTTTCTTCATTTGATTTGATTAATAATACTTTCCCTTTGATGTATTAAGTTGGTAAGAGGTTTAGTTTGCTTTTACTATTTTACCCTTTCGAGCGGTAAAATTACGCATTTTTTTGTGAACAGAACTTATGAATTCTCCTATTTAAATATAAATGAGTGTCAAAAAGACCATAATGAACGTAAAAGCGGGGTGGTGGAATACAAAAATCGCTCGTTTCGGCGTCGTTTTACCTTTTTTATGAAAAATTTTCAACTTAATCCCAAGAAAAGGATGTGGGTAATGATTTATTTTGTATCTTTGCTGGCTGAAAACTAACAAAACGATCAATATCTTTATTATTATCAATTTTACTACTAAATCAATTACTAAATCATGAAACAGAAAATCAAATGGTTCATCGCCTCTCTGATGGTGATGGTCAGCTTGCAGGTGGGTGCACAACCTGAGGGCAAGTTTTATCTGTACAGTTCTTACAAGGCGTTCCTTAGCCGAGCGGCTAATGGTGATGCCACAATCGACAACTTCGGCATTCCTGTGGAGATCACGAAAGGAAGCACTGAAGGCTCTTATTCAATGAGGTTCCTCGACAATGGTCTCTTTCTGGCTCTGAGTGGCACAACGGTCAAGTCTGATCAGTCGAGTGCTGCCTATGTTACCATCAAGGCCGATGGTGAAGGAGGCGACTATAGTGTCGAAATGAAGGAAGGTCAGTTCCTCGGCATTGAAGGAAACACTAACAAGCTGGGCGTTTCTGATGACCCGACTTCTGACAGCTTCAACGCAGGATGGAAGTTGCTGACTCAGGCAGAGCGCGATGCTATTGTGGCAGAGATGAAAGTGGCGCAGATTGAGGCCATTGCTAAGGCTGCTGGCATCACGTTGGCTGCTGATGGCAACAAGTTGACCCTGTTTGAAGAGGCTTTGAAGGCTTATACAGTGGAAGATGCCACTGAGTTGGTGTCCAATCCAACGTTGGCTACCAGTCAGGACGGTTGGACGGTGAATGTGATGGCTGGACTCAACAACATTGATTACAAGTCGCAGTATCCGATGACGCTGTATCAGAATTCTGCGATGGAGATTTCCCAGACAGTTGAAGTTCCTAATGGCATCTATAAGGCTACGATCCAGAACACCTATCGTTCATCCAAGCGTGAACATCTGTCAACGCTGGCTGAGAAAGATGGCATCAGCATCTGTAACGCTTACTTCGCTGCCAATGACAATCAGGCTGAGGCTGTGGAGTGGTCAAAGATTCGCACTTCAGCCACTTTGCCTTACTCTCGTGGCGACTTCGATAAATTCACCACAAACACCAAGTACACCACAACGGTTTGGGCATACGTGAATGATGGCAAGCTGACCCTGAAGTATGCTATCCCATCCCTCAACAATACAGGTGGCGACTATGACCTCGACTGGTTCACTTTCGCTAATGTAACCTTGACTCGCTATTTCAAGGCTGCAGTTGGTGGTGATGATCAGTTCAACCTCTACGACGAAATTGCTGAGCAGTCGTCAGATCCATCTTCCTACTATGCTGTTCGTGACGATTTTAGTAAGCAGTTGGCAGCAGGCAGCCTGTCCGACGAGGATGTTGCTAATGCAAAGGTTACCTTGCGTGCTGAAATCTTCAAGCTGATGAAGAGTGTTCCTGCCATTTCTGGTCAGTACGACATCACCAGCTTCATCACCAACCCAGCATTCGATCGCGGTGTCAATGGTTGGAAATCTTCTCCTGTGAACATCTTCAAAAATGCAAGCAAGAGCGTTGAGTGCTTCGGCACCAGGTCTGCTGCCCGTTTCTATCAGGTGATCAGCGATATGCCCGCAGGTGAATATACTGTCAAGGTTCAGGGCTTCTATCGTAATGGCGAGTGGAAGCAGGCATTGGCTAACTACGAGCGTGGCAAGGATGATGTGAAGGCAAGTATCTATGTCGATGACATTGCTAACGCACAGCCTTTGAAGAGCATCTTTGCTGACGGTTGCTATATGCTGGAAGGCAAGCATCACAAGTCTGCCGATGTCTTTGCAGTCGTAAGTGGTAAGGGTTATCCTCATAGCCACTATATCGATGCCAACAACCGTTCGAATTCCATCAAGACTCCAGACATTGCTAAGCAGGCCATCGATCATGGTCACTACTGGAACGTGATGACAGCTACTCATGCTGAAGATGGCGACCTCACCATCGGTATCTCCCTGGCTGCAAGCGCTCCTGCCGAGTCATGGATTATTGCTGACAACTTCAGTCTTTACTATGGCGCTTCTGCTCCTGTCGAGATTTCTGACAACCCATCAACTGGTCCAGCAGTAAAAGACGACACCTATGCAGGCGTTGTGCTGAAGAAGCAGTTCAAGGCTGACGAGCTGACTCCATTGGCAGTTCCATGCGACATCCCAGCTTCGAAGTTCAAGGCTGTTTATGCCATCGGTTCGCTCAATGAAGAGACTAAGACCGCTGTGCTTTGTCCTGTTGACCACGTCAGCGCAAACGTTCCTTGCTATGTAGTGGCGAACGAAGATGTGGATGAAATCACCATTGAAGAGAACACCTATATCGCAGCTGCTCTCGCAGACCAGATTCCTGTGATGTGGGATGGTGGACTTGTTTACCGTGTTGATGGCACTTTCACATGGAAAACTGCTACCGTTTCAGAGAAGGAGCTTGATCCATCCTACTTCACCAATTTCGAATTTGTCGATGCAAAGAACATGGAATTCGTTGCCAACATCGAAAACTTCCGCGCTCGTCAGTATTTGGAGAACACCAAGTATCCAGAGCCAGAGACTACATCCGTGATTGGCAACTATTTCAAGCCTGCTCCTCCACGTCTTGACATTCCTCACAACATTGGTGTGCCCGTTCCTGCCGACAAGGTGAAGGACGCTGTTGTGAAGTTCGGTTTCAAGAGCGACTTCAGCGATGCACAGAGCCGTATGATTCTTGATGGCTCAGATATGGCTTACATGCCAAACCTCATCCCAGGCAACACCTACTACTTCAAGGTTGAGGCTGGCGAAGAAGTGCTGACTCAGGGTAAGTTCCAGGTGGAAGGCCCAGTGCGCATGATTTACGCACCAAGTATCAACAACATCCGAGACATCGGTGGTTGGACAGTTCAAGACGGCAGAACAGTTCGTTACGGACTCATCTATCGTGGTGGTGAGGCAAATGGTCTCCATCCATCAGTGGCAGAAGACCGCCAGACCCTCATCGACCTTGGCGTAGGTGCTGAAATCGACCTCCGCAAGGACAACAACTATGACAGCGGTAACGGTCAGGTAGGTAAGTGTGCCTTCGGATTCCCCAGAGCTGACTACTTCTTCAAGGAAGGTGGTTACGACTGTAAGCTCGAGCACCTGACCAACACAGCCTCCAAGAGCCGCTACAAGCAGTGGTTCCCATTCATCGTCGACCACATCAAGGAAGGCAAGGCCGTTTACTACCACTGTGTATGGGGTGCCGACCGTACAGGTCTCGTTTCCGTATTGCTCGAAGGTCTCCTCGGACTCTCTCAGGAGCAGATGAACCTTGAATATGAGCTGACATCACTCTCATTCGCAGGTCTCCGTCCAAAGAGCGGATATGCCGATGGTGACCACCAGAAGCTCATCGAGAAGATCAAGACCTACGAAGGTGAAACCCTCCGCGACAAGTTCGACACCTACTGGACAAAGGAAGTGGGCATCAGCCAAGAACTCATCGAAGAGTTCCGCAGCATCATGCTCGACGGCGGTTCAGAGGAGCCCGATGACATCCAGGAATTGAGTCTCCAGAACAACTCTGAAATCAATGCCGTTTACAGCATCACCGGTTCCCAGTTGCCTCTCAACTCACTCGACGAACCAGGCATCTACGTGGTGAAGTACAACGATGGCACATCCAAGAAGATCGTTGTGAAATAAACCATCCACAACGTGATGGAACCCCATCACACATACAAAAGGGCTGGCAGACACCTCGTCTCCAGCCCTTTCTCATTAGTCACACCCCGAATGGCTCCCTCCCCATCTACGGGGGAGGGCAGGGGAGAGGGTCTTAATCTCCGTCGTCAATCAGCTGGCCATTGCCACCACCGTTGTCGTTGCCGCCACCGTTGTCACCAGTGTTATCACCTGTGTTGGTGCCAGTATTCTCGCCGGTGTTGTCACCCGTGTTGTCACCCGTGTTGGTGTTCTCACCTTCAGGGTCTTCCACTGTGCCTGAGTCGGCAGAAGTGACGCGCTTGACCTCGTTTCCGTTGCGGTCATAGCAGGTGATGACCACGCTGGTGTTGGCCAGCTCGTTCTTCAGTTCCACGGCTGGCGTGAAGATGATACGACGGGTCTTGATGAGTCCAGTCTTCACATCGTTCACATCTGCCACCGTCTTGGCTGAGAGACCGAAACGCATGGTGCCAAGTCCTGGCAAAGCCACACTGTGACCTTCTGTTGCCCAAGCCTTGATCACTTCGCCGGCAGCATCCCAGCAAGCATGCATTACGCCCTCAGAAACGCCACTTCGCAAGGCAGCCTCCCTGATGACCTTCTCCTGCGTAAGTGCCGAATACAACTCTGGCTGCATGACATAGCGCCACACACCCTCGTCTGTCTTGGAGAACTTGATGAGTTTCTCCCGTGCTTTTACTTTCAGTGCCATAATAACTCTGTTTTTTAGTTGGGTTTCACATTTTGTTAACTAACTCCTGTAGTCTCCGATGACCTTTTTCCCAGAACCCGTCCCAGATTTTTCTCCTCCGCGGCGCAGAAATATTTAGAACGCGTCCCCGTAAAAGCTCCTCCTCAACTACACCACAAAGTTACGACTTTTTCCAGACATATGCAAGAGAAAACTGATTTATTTTCAGTGAATTATGAAGAAATTTGAAAGAAATAGACTATACACTTGTTTGTTTTCGGAAAAAGACGTACCTTTGTGCTGATGAATAGAGAAGCCTACGAAAAGCAGAAAGCCTTTGCTGGCGAGAAGAAACCCTCCATGCTTCGCCGTGCCGTGGATCATGATTACTCCGATCGAATGATCTACATGGTGACCATGACTACCGAGGGGCGCCTTCCCCTCTTCGGTCAACTTCGTGGTCATAGTGATGCTCCTTTCGGCAGCCCCGATGCGCCACGAGTGGAACTCACGCCCCTTGGGCAGCGAGTGCATGATGAATGGTGGGGCATTCCTCGCTACTACCCACAAGTGAAAATCATCGCCCTCCAGATGATGCCCGACCACCTTCACGGTATCCTTTTTGTCCAGAAAAAGATGGACAAAGACCTCAGCCGCATCATTCGTGGCTTCAAGACCGGCTGCCACCGTGCCTACCGTGAGCTGTTCCCCTCAGTTCAGTACGTTGCGACTCAGTCGCAGCTAACTCAACAGCAGGCGCCCCAACAGCCCCAACCCAGAGACTCCCATCCCACCCACGGCTTCCTCTTCTCCATCGGCTTCAACGACAAACTCCTCCTTCGACAAGGTCAGCTCCAACGATGGCTCGACTACCTTTGCGACAACCCTCGCCGTCTCCTCATGAAGCGTGAGCACCCCGATCTCTTCCGCGTGCAACGAGGCCTCACTATCGCAGGTCAAGAGCTCTCTGCCATTGGCAATCGCTTTCTCCTTGACCGTCCTCAGCTCCTTCAGGTACAGTGCTCTCGCCGTCTTACCCCAGAACAAATCAACACACAAAAAGACCGCTTCCTCACCCTTGCCCGCCAAGGTGCCGTGCTCGTCTCTCCTTCCATCTCCCCTGGTGAGAAAGCCATCATGCGTGCCGCTTTCGAGGAAGGTCTTCCCCTCATCATCCTCCAAGAGAACGGTTTCACCGACCTTGCCAAACCTGGAGGCCAACGCATGGAAGCCTGTCAACGCGGTCAGCTCCTCCTCCTTGCCCCATGGGCGCACCACAACGAACGCCTGACCATCCGCCGCGGGCAATGCCTGCAGCTCAATGAATTGGCTCGGATGATATGCAAGAGAAAACTGATTTATTTTCAGTAAATTATGAGGATTTTTCAGGGAAGACATATGTGCTGTTTGTAGGTCTGCTTGCAACCAAATAAAAGGCAAAAAAGGTTACCACAATAACCGATTTTTGCGATTTTCGGTTATCACAGTAACCGATTTTTGACAAATTTCGGTTAGTGGAGTAAACGATTTTGGAGAGAGATTTGCTACACTTTTAAGAAGGAAAATAAAGTGTAGCAATGTGTAGCACAAAGTATAGCGGCTTTGAAAAGTCGTAAATTATAGAGACTCAGACACTTCTCTTCTTATTTTATTATCTTCTACACTTTTACACTTTAAAAGAGGAAAAATTGGGGGTATAAAAAAGAAAATAAAGAAATAGCAAAAGAGAATAAAATCGAAGTGTAAAGTGTAGAAGTGCAGGTGGTAAAGAAAAACCCACTCCAAAGCCTGATGACAAGCTTGGGGCGGGTTTCAAAGAGATCATAGCGAATTAGAAGGGACAATCTTCTGAAGTTTCACTTGGCACAGAGGGCTCAGTATGGAAGGGAAGTTCCGTCTGCACGGGCTCTGTTGGCTGAATGGTTGCTGCGGCCTTCTCCGACTGTACATGGTAGCACTGTTCTTGTTTGCCATTTTCATACTGGAACAAACGCTCACCATCTTTTGCTGCTCCCGTGACAGAAACTGGATTCAGACAGCGAATGTGATCGGCCAAGGCGCAGTACTCCTTCAGTTTGAGAGTGAGCTTTTTCATTTTCAGCGGGAATGATGCTTCTGAATTGTATGCAAGAAGTACGTCTCTTTGTCTGATGGTACGGTCAAGGTTTCCACCATTTTCGGAGAAGTAGTCGTCTGCCCACTCCTTGAAGTCCTTTCCGACAGCAACCATGTGCTCACGGCGTTCAATCTGCTTAAGAGGAGAAATTTGTTTCCTCTCGCCTTTGGGCAAGCTGAGGTAGAACTGCAGGCATTGCAGCATGAAGGCGATGTCGGATTGCCAGTCCGCTTCAGCATAATCGGTGCCCATTAGGTTCTCCCCGAAGTCGTCAGCAATGGTGCGAGTCTCACGGTAGTCGTTTCCTTTGGCAATAACATGATAGTAATCCCCGAACACAATAAGCCATATACGTCCCTCCGTGCTAGGATCGTGGCGACGGAGCACATAGTTAGTACCGAACCAGAACTTGGGGCTCTGCTTGAAAGGGATGAGGAAAGGATGATTACCTTTCTCCTCGCCACGGAATGGCCCCGTAATCTTACCAAAAAAGAAATCGAAGTTCAAGTTGTAGTTGCATTCATCGACTACAATAAGATCCGTGTTGGGAGTGACACCGTCAAAAAGAAAACGATTTTCTGTAATCGAAGCCGAACGTGCTTCTATCGGGAAGGTTTCCAACAGCGTGGAGAGTCCTCCGACATAGAAAGACTTTCCGCTTCGCCCGTTGCAATCCTTCTCCGTCTCTCCCATCTTCGCGTCCTGACAAATGGTTGCCCACGCCTCCGATTCAGACTTCTCACTATGGAGCATATAGCCGATGTTGGCCATCTTGGCCACATTGCACTGCTCTTCCTCTGCCAGTTCCTCGGGAGTCAGTTCCAAACCCTCCTCATCTTGCTTTCGCCAGTAGAGGCGGCTTGTGTTGCGAATGAAACGAAAGTACTTGCTTCTAGCATCCTCCGTAATGGTGATGTGATAGCGTTCGTCCTCACCCTTCGCCATGGTGAACTGGGGCTTCAAAAGCTTGAAGTCATGCTGAATCACAGAGTCTTCCCACACGTATTTGCCATCGGCAATCATGCTGTAGGGTGTACTGGTGATTTTTTCAGCCGTGACATCCACTACAGCATTTCTGAAGTAGAACCGTTGAGAAGTGGCTGTGGAACGAGTGAAATCGAGGTCATCTCGCTCACGGAGCGTGCACGAAGAATTGGATGGCAAGTCGCGGCTGCGCTTCACCTTGTCTTGCAGCGCTTGGGGCAATCCCTGAGCGTTCATCCACTCCTTCAAGAAGGTAACGATGGCCTTGGGCGTGATGCGCTGAACCACGCAGCCCACGATGCGGATGTACTGTGGCTCCTTGCGTGTCTCGTCCTTTATCGTGCAGAAGCCATTGAGTTCAAGGAAGTAGTCGAGCGACGTGCGTGAAAGACTATAGACTTCCTCTCCATCCTTATTGACGGACACCGACCAGAACTGCGCCTTGATGGCACGTCCTATCAGTTGCTCAAAGTCTTTCTTGCCGGGATGGAGATGACAGTAGTCTCGCAAGTCCTTGCGTTCCCTGCCCCTGTTGTCGTGCAGTCCACCCATATCATCTGGAGTCATCCAAGCCATGTAAATGCCCAGATGGGAAAGTGCCAACCGCTGTCCCACTCTAACGCCCGTCGGATCAATATCGGGAATGACGACGAGCTTGTGGCAGTACTTCATCAGCAAGTTGTAGTCGCTGTCAGACAAGAGCTTGACCTCGCTATCACGCCACACGGACAAATACCCTTTGACATGAGCCACAATAGCATCAGAACCTCCGCTAACCAACAGCAACACGTCGAGTTTCTGTTCCCCGTTCTCCTCATAAGCTTTTCTGACCGCAGAAAGCCCGTAGATGTAATCTTTGGGCATCTTGCCTGCCACAAGAAAACGGTGCGCCTTATCAAAGTTCTTGGGCTCGTAGACCTTGTAGAACACCTGAGGTTGTCCTTGCTCATCCACGTAGTGGCATTCTTGAGCAAAGATTGGATATGTGGACGTAGGCTTGCGCACATATACCTTATCACCTTTCGGAATGCGAACCTCGCTGACGGCCTTCCAACCATAGGTGGTCAGATGCTCGGCCTTGACTCCATCGCCCCAGCAACTGAGGTCGACGTCGCCCAGACTTTCGAAGAGCGACACGCTTGTCATTGTGCCCCTCTCTTCAGGTAAGGCAGCCCGCACCTCTGTCTCAGGCTTGTTGACCGAAGCAGACAGCAGCTCCTCCACCCCGTAGTGTTCAGCCAGTTCCTCCAGAGCCATGCGGAACTGCGACTGAGTGTAGCCGCGCATCCACATATAGAGGTCAATGGGCGAGAAAAAGCCGCCAAAATCTCCCAAGCCGTAATCCTTCACGTGCCAGCAGTCTCCACTGTCCTTGGGCGGATAGAGGTGAGCCGACGGGGTACGCTCCTCGGGGCGAAGGCGAAACGCCTTCTTGTGGTTAATTACGCCATCATCAATACCGGTTACTAAATCGGTAATGATGTCGAGTCCTGAACGTGTTGCGTCATAGACTCTTTCTAACAAATTTTTTGCTCCCATAGTTCTATAATTTTTATGGAAGTGATAGTCCATACGCATACCAGTCTATTGGCGGACATATACCACGACTGGCCGGGAGGCTGCGCTACACCTATAATCCCCTTTTATTCTAGAATGTCGCAAATATACAACAACTACTTTTTCAGCGTCAAGGGCAAAGTTTTCACATCCCCCTTTTACTAGTCAGTTGGAAACCCTTCAGGGGTTTACTCGCTACAAATTTACTTTCACTTCTCCACCCCGCAATTTTATTTGTTTACTCTTGAGAAAACTTCAAATTACGTTTCTAAGGCAAAGTTACAATAATTAAACACACAATAGTACCGGCTCTCTGGAACTCTGAAACAGCAATTTGTATAATTAAGTGATAATCAACAATGTAACAAAAACACTATTTTTAATTGGGTGATTCGAAGAAGGCTCTCATTGTAAAAACATCCTGATTTATTTTCTTGTTTATTCATATCATTTTTATTTAAAATTAATAATGTAGAGAGGGCACTCTAAGATTGGTTACAGCGCCCTCTCCGGTTAACTTAGTGCTGACACTCTTGCTCCAACAAGAATTCATCGATCTTCCTGTAGAGTGTTCCCAACGTCTCGTCCACTGTGGCAATCATAGTGAACATTTGTCCCTTGTCGCTTAGGTAGTCATTCAGAGCATCAATCATGAGCAGCTGAACACGTACATCAAAGCCAACAAGAGCATTTTCCATGTTTGCCAGCAGTTGCAGTGGGACGAAAGGTAGCATGGATTCCCACAAGAGCTTACGAATACGCAGTGGAATCTCCATGCGCTTTCGAAGATCAAACACTACGCAAGTTGAACAATCTGTGTTCACTCGCTTGCTGCCACAACGGGCAGACTTAAATACTTTTTTCCCCATTTTATAAAAAGAATTTTAATTGCAAGGGAGAACTATTCAAACCTTGCATACCGACACGTCGGCTACCATTCGTGAATTTTGTATGCAGGGGTTTACTCGCAAAAAAAAATAAGAGACGAATGCGAGTATTCGTCTCTTAATAATCATGGCCATTGCTCAAAATGAAGATTGGGCGTCAACCCTCCTTATACTACCCCTCTCGGGGCGTGCAAAGGTAAGCTTTTTACCAATAAGTTCCAAATAAACTATCATAAAATTTTATGTTGACAAATGTCAATCCTATTGCTGTTTTGGTATTTATATTATTGTAAATCAAATAGATAAATAGTATTTGAATACTAATTTAAAATGAGGCATATATTTAATAATTTGTACTTAAAGCATGAAAAAATGGAAAAAAATTTGTTGTTTCAAAAATTATCTCTACCTTTGTATTCAGGTTGCGAAAGCGTAAATCCTGCAAAGTTTAGCGAAGCAGAGCAAAGCCTGGTAAAGCAAGGATTTATTAACAATCTAAACTTCACTATAAAATGAAACAATTCATTTTAGATCAGGCTTTAGACGCCTATCGCGAAGTATGTCTTAGAGGCATACCAGTGAACGACCGTAAAGGTAACATATATCCGATACTCAGTTATCAGAGACCTTCTGTAAGACTCAGCAAAGTCGGATGGAAGTATGTTCACCTGCGGAATTGTAATGGCGACATCGCTCGCTACAACATCAAGACTGGTGAAATCACAGTCTGATTTTCGAGGTACGGGAGCAATCCTGTGCCTTTTTTTGTGAAAAAAAACAATAAAGTTTTGTCGTTCCAATTTATCTTCGTACTTTTGCCATCGGTTCGGGGAGAAATCCGGATTAACAATGCATCGCTATTATTTCGCGCATAGCCAAAAAGCCTCGCAAACTTTTCTTGGTATAACAAGCATCGGAATAATAAGTGACAGATAACTCGTTGAGGGTTCTCTGTTCTCGCTGTTATTAGTGATTGCACACGCTTAGGCGTGGTGCATATACAGCGGGACAGAGGTACCAATGCGAGGCTTGCCTCTTGCTATGCGCAAAGTGCATCACGCTCTTTTTGCGCCATGGCGTGATTGATAGTTAGATGCCTGTATGGACTAAAATCTATCAATTGCACATGAAGACTGAGAAACAAATATCATTGGCGGCTGCTGAATTTGCAGAGCGTTGGAAAGGCAGAGGATATGAACGGGGCGAATCGCAACCGTTTTGGATTGATTTGCTTTCTAATGTATTTGGCATTGAAACGCCATCGGATGGTTTTATTACATTTGAAGACCATCGCATGGTAGATGTCTCAAACTTCATAGACGGGCGCATCCGTTCCACCAAAGTCCTTATTGAACAGAAATCTTTAGGCAAGGATTTACGGGCAGGTATTCGTCAGAGTGATGGCTCGTTGCTGAATCCTTTCCAGCAAGCCCGTCGATATGTGGTCGGTCTGCCTGTGTCAGAGCATCCGCGTTGGATTGTCACCTGCAACTTCTCAGAGTTCTTGGTATATGATATGGAACAGCCAAACGGCGAGCCTGCACAAATTCTTTTGGAGAACTTGGGAAAAGAATATTACCGCCTCATGTTCCTTGTTGATACCAAGAACGAACATCTTAGTAAGGAATTAAAGGTATCAAAGGAAGCAGGTGAGATTGTCGGTAAGATTTATGAGGCACTTTTGAAACAATACGATGATAACAGCCCCGAAGCCCTCCGTTGGCTCAACATCCTTTGTGTCCGTATCGTATTCTGTCTTTATGCAGAGGATGCAGAAATCTTCACCCACGACCAATTCTATGATTTCCTTGTTCGCTATGAAGCTGAGGACATGCGCCGTGCCTTGCGTGACCTTTTTGAGGTACTGAACACTCCCACAGAGAAGCGCAGCAAGTATTTGAAAGACGATTTGAAAGCCTTTCCTTATACCAACGGCGGACTTTTTGAAGAAGAAATCGAAATTCCTCAGTTCACCGATGAACTTAGAACGACACTTCTTCAGAATGCAAGTCTTGACTTCGATTGGTCGGAAATATCGCCTACAATCTTTGGAGCCGTGTTTGAAAGTACGCTCAATCCTGAGACACGTCGCAGTGGCGGTATGCACTACACCAGCATCGAGAATATTCACAAGGTCATTGACCCGCTTTTCCTGAATGACCTTCGTCGAGAACTCGATGAAATATTAGAGGAAAAGGTAGAACGTCAGCGACAGAAGAAGCTCGATGCTTATCAAGACCACTTGGCCTCGCTAACTTTCCTTGACCCTGCTTGTGGTTCTGGAAACTTCCTCACCGAGACTTATCTTTCTTTGCGCCGACTGGAAAATGAAGCTATCCGTGAACGCTATCACGGACAGGCATTTCTTGGCTTTGAGGAAGTATATCCTATCAAGGTGAGTATCCAGCAGTTTTATGGCATCGAGATTAACGACTTCGCTGTAACGGTTGCAACAACTGCCCTTTGGATTTCGGAAGCTCAAATGCTACGAGAAACAGAGAAGATTATCCGTCGTGGTATTGACTTCTTGCCCTTAAAGTCATACACAAACATTGTTGAAGGCAATGCACTAAAAATAGATTGGGCAAGTGTTGTGCCAAAGGATAAACTGAATTACATTATTGGTAATCCTCCGTTCGTTGGCTTATCATTAAGGAGTGAAAGTCAACAAGAAGACATGGCTAATGTTTTCAAGGGAAATGACCGAGCTGGTAGATTAGATTATGTTGCAGCATGGTATAAGAAAGCAGCAACACTTATTGACGGAACAAAAGCAGAAGCGGCTTTTGTTTCAACAAACTCTATCATTCAAGGAGAACAAGTTCCTATTCTTTGGGAAGAGCTATTTGGACAAGGCATTATAATAAACTTTGCTTATAGATCATTTGTATGGAGCAGTGAAGCCTCACAGAAAGCACATGTTCATTGTGTCATTATAGGCTTTGCTATGCATGACAAGAAAGAGAAATTCATTTTCGAGAATGGAACTAAACGTCAGGTGGAACATATTAATGGTTATTTGGTTGAAGCAAGCGACGTTTTTATACAGTTACGAGGCAAAGCGAATCCTAATATGCCTAAACTCGTTCAAGGTAACAAACCATGGGATGGTGGCAATTTGATTCTTAGTACAGAGGAGAAAGAAGAACTAATAGCAAAATACCCACAAGCAAAATCTTTCGTCCATAGATTTGTTGGTTCTTACGAATTCATTAATAGAAAAGAAAGATGGTGTCTCTGGCTTAAAGGTGTAGCACCTAACGAATATCGTAACATTCCGGAAGTAATGGAACGTTTAGCGAAATGTGCAGAAGTAAGAAGAAACACAAAGACTGTAGCTGTTCAAGCCCAAGCAGAAACTCCAATGCTTTTTTCTCAAATAAGACAGCCTGAGAGTGATTACATACTCGTACCAGAGACATCTTCGGCATCACGCCGATATATCCCGATTGGGTTCATGGCTAAAGATGTCATAGCAAGCAATTCTACCTTGGTGGCTACCGATGCAACTCTATTCTTGTTTGGAGTCATGACTTCCAACGTTCATATGGCATGGATGCGTACAGTATGCGGGCGTTTGAAATCAGATTACCGATATTCACCATCTATTTATAATAATTTTCCTTGGCCAATACCCACAGAATCTCAACGCGAAAAAATTGAGCAGGCAGCCCAAGGCATCCTTGATGCAAGGGCAATGTTTCCAGATTCGAGCCTTGCCGACCTTTACGATGAGCTTGCAATGCCACCTGAACTACGCAAAGCCCATCAAGATAATGACTGCGCCGTAATGCAAGCATACGGTTTCCCTGTTAAGTCCACATTTACAGAAAGTCAGTGTGTTTCCGAATTATTTAAGCTCTACCAGCAACTTACAAAATAATATCAATATGGTAAAAGAACATGTAGGCAGGACAAAGGCTACAGCTACGAAGACGCTGTATGCAGTAATGAAAGAGATAAGCCGTCGGGGTGGCAGTATGCCCGCCAAAGACTTGTACCCGTTTGTGGAAGCTAATGTGAGTCTCACAGATTGGGAGAAGGAGCCTGCTGGGAAAAACAAGTATATACGATGGACGAACAGCTTCCAGTTCTACTCCATCAATTACGCTAAGGCTGGACTTATTGTCAAGAAGAACGGCATGTGGTATCTCACACCAGAGGGTGAAGCTGCCCTCAAACTTTCGCCTGAGGAGGTGATGGAAGAAGGCGAAGTGGCTTACCGTGAATGGCGAAAGCTGAATCCCAGAGAAGACAAACACGATGAAGAGCCGACGGATGACAATGTTGAAAGAGACAGGGCCGAGGAACTGAACATGCTGGAGTCGGATGCCCGAGAAGGTATCAGGAAGTTCATTGTGTCAAAGAGTCCTTATGAATTCCAGGATATGGTAGCTGCTTTGCTGCGGGCTATGGATTATCACACGCCATTCATTGCACCCAAAGGCAAAGATGGAGGTGTTGACATCATTGCCTATTTAGATCCCTTGGGTGCAAAGACTCCACGTATCAAGGTTCAGGTAAAGCATAAACCAGAAACAGCTATCGGCGCCTCGGACATTCGTGCTTTGTTGGGTGTGCTGCGTGCTGGCGATATTGCCCTGTTCGTCACCAGCGGCACTTTCTCTCCCGATGCCAAGACTACAGGCACCAGTTCACGTGAGTTCATCCGCTTGATAGATGGTGATGAGTTCATCGACATGTGGCTGGAATTCTACGACAAGATGACTGACGACGACAAGAACATGCTACCTTTGAAACGCATCTCGTTCTTGGGGAGTAACGAATAATATTGGTTATTTCGTGCATAACCATTGATTTCTCAAATAAAAGCATTACCTTTGCCGATGAAACAAAACCCCTAAAACAATAAGCCTATGAAAACAGAAGACAAAAACAAAGAGGTTGCCATTGAAGATGCTGCCATGAGCATCGGAGTGGATGTTGGTGTAATTGACAGGGTTCGCGGTGGTGAGGTCGGGTACATCACTATGCAAATCGATGAAGATAATCAAAACGACATTTTGGAGACTGTTGATGGTCACTTGATACTGGTTGTTGATGAACCGCCCGTCATGTATCATGCCTGCTATCTATACAATCATGGTGAGTTTCCGTATGCCATCAAGGATTCTCTGCATTTCTTGGTGCTGTATGAAGGCGATAAAAGCTGTCTGGTACAAATTCTCGGAACGGAGACGGAGCCTACTATCCGTTTCAATTATCAAGGTGCCGGCTTGCCCATCATGCCAGTGTCAAACGGTGACAGCTGTATATGGAAGGTGACATTTGAGGTGCTACCTGTGCCTGAAACCCCGAAGAAATATCTAATGCGGTGGAATCCTGCCATCAGTTCGTTCACGGAGAAGGACTACGAGAAGTGCGTGGAAAACATGGAGCATGGTCTGTTCCGTATGAATTGGAGCATCTATGAATGGGAAGAGGCCAGAAGGGGAGATTTTTTCTATATGATGCGTGTGGGCGATGACAAGGCTGGCATTGTGTTCAACGGGCAGTTCTTATCCGATCCATATCCTTCGGACGACTGGGCAGGCACCACCAAACGGAGAATGTATGTGGACATGGTTTGCAGGAATCCTGTGGAGCCTGATGAAGTGCCCTCTGTCTCTCTTGACAAACTAAAGAAAGCCATTCCTTCTTTCGATTGGTCGAAAGGACATTCTGGTGCCTTGCTTCCCAACGACATAGCAGAAAAGCTGCTTGAGCTATGGAAAGATGAGGATGATTGATAAAAGCAAATAGCCCACACAACACTTTCGTTGCGTGGGCTGTTCTATTTCTGTTTTCATAATCATGAGCCTAAAAAAAGGGCTACCCCGTTTCTCACGAAAAGGAATAGCCACAACACAAACACAAAATAAAACACGACAAACGATTCTGGTAGTTGACCAGAACGTTGTATCATTGATGTATCATTGAACTCCGTCGGCGCGGAGCTTTTCTTGCCATTTCCATGCAGAGCGCAGAATGTCGTCGAGTGGGGTGTCTGCACTCCAGCCAAGCACTTTGTTGGCTTTGTCTACATTGCCCCAGATGGCTTCGATGTCTCCCTCGCGGCGTGGTGCATATTCCCATGGGAGTTTCACGCCTGTGGCTCTTTCGAATCCCTCCACGATCTCGAGGGTGGAGTATCCATGACCAGTGCCGATGTTGAACACTTCAACAGGGTCGGTGTCTTGTTCGAGGACGCGCTGCATGGCTTTTACGTGTGCCTTTGCGAGGTCAACCACATAGATGTAGTCGCGGATGCACGTCTTGTCGGGGGTGTTGTAGTCGTTTCCAAACACTTTCAACTGCTTACGGATGCCGATGGCAGTCTGGGTGACAAATGGTATGAGGTTCATCGGTACACCATTGGGCAGCTCGCCGATGAGTGCTGATGGGTGTGCACCGATGGGGTTGAAGTAGCGAAGGATGACGGACTTGATGGGGGCTCCTGAGTGGATGTAGTCCTGTATGATTTCCTCGTTGATCTGCTTGGTGTTGCCGTATGGGGACAAGGCTTTCTGGATGGGCGCTTGTTCCGTGACAGGGAGATTCTCCTTGGTGGGCTGTCCATATACAGTGCAGGAGGAAGAGAAGATGATGCCTTTGGCATTGTATTTCGTCATCAACTCAAGCACGTTCATGAGTGAGTTGAGGTTGTTGCGATAATAGAGCAATGGCTTCTCCACAGATTCTCCGACAGCCTTGGATGCGGCGAAGTGGATGCAGCCTTTGATGGGATATTTCTTGAATACGGCTTCTGTTGCCGCAAAGTCATTCAAATCGACTTTTTCAAATGCAGGACGAATGCCTGTGATTTTCTCAATGCCATCGATGACAGAGACATTTGAGTTGGACAAGTTGTCGATGATGACCACATCGTAGCCTGCCTGCTGCAGTTCCACGGTGGTGTGTGAACCAATGAAACCAGTTCCGCCAGTCACAAGAATTGTTTCTTTCATGTACGTGTATTTTTAATGTTTAGTGTTATTCATAAAAATGAATGACGAAGAGTGAATATCAGTTGTTCTCTTGTTTTGTTTTGCAAATATAGGACAAATAATTCATTCTTCGTCATTCAATTTTCAATTATTTTCGTCAAAAGTGCGCTTTACATCATAAAATGCTCTTTTTTCTTACTTTATGATGAATTTGATGCGGCATTCATCGCCATCTTCTGTGGTTGCACTAACAATATAGATGCCCTTTGGCAGGGATGCCACATTGATGGAAACAAATTTGTTGCCTGCATTCGCGAGGTTTGCGGTCTCCATCTTCATGCCAGAGGTGTTGTAGATGTCGGCCATCTTGATAGGAGAGTCCTCGCTCTTGATGTTGACCACACCACCCACATAGGCGATGGTGATGCCACCTTCCTTGGTGTATGACTGAATGGCGTCAGGCTCTGGTGTAGGATCAACAGGCTTCACATAAAGCGTGTCGTATGAACCAATCTGATTGGCTTTTGCAATGGTTGGAATATTCATGACGTATGTGTCGTTAGCTCCATCAGGATAGCGTCCGTAGGTCTGTGTGCCTGGATGCTGCTCGTAGGTCAACGTGTCTTTATATGTCTCCGTCGTGATGATGACATCGCCTCCCTTGGATTCCAGCTTGAAGTTGGTGTGAATATCAGCACCGATGATGTCAAGATTGTCGCACCAGATGACTTTGTAGCCGTGGGCAGGGATGATGGTGTTGAGGGTAACGTTGTCAGATGGCACCTGGAAGTCATGCTTCTTAGGTTTCTTCGACTTGTCTGTGACGAGGATGATGTTCATGCCCTTGATGTCGATGTCGTCATCTGTCGTGTTGTACAGTTCGATCCAGTCATTCTTCTTGAAGTAGTCATTTACATAGATGGAGTTGGCGGCACTCACCTCATTGATGCGTACAGGTGTGATGCCCTCAGCCAATTTCTCTGCCTCAGGAATCTCTTCGAACACAGCCACGAGATTGTGTGAACCCGATGCAGGGAGGGTGTATTCTGGATCTTTCGACACAAAGTCCTGCGCATTGATCTTTTCAACTTGGGAGAGAGAGGCTTCCCAAAGAATATCAGTGGATGTAGAGCTGTTGTTGTGCACCTCCACCGCAATCACGTTTCTGCCCTTGTTAAAGAGAGAACCTGCCAGCGTCATCTGTCCTCTATCAGGATTGCCGTTTGCATGGGTGGTGGAGAAATCATCGTAACCGATGGAGCCAGCAGGCATGTTGTAACGACCAGCCTCTATACCATTCACATACACAATCATGCCATCATCGATGGTGTACTCAAGGATGAACTCGTCAGTTGCCGATGGTGCAGCGCTGAGGTTGAAGGATTTGCGGAAATAATAGGTGGGTCGTTTTCTGTTGGAGTCTGTGCCATAATCAAGTTGTGTGACGACACCACTCTTGCTATAGCCAAGCGGTGCAGAACCAGTTTTCCAACCAGTGGTGCTGTAGCCGAGTGACTTCCAGTTCTTTCCGTCGAGTGAACCTTGGTCGTAGTATGTCCAACTATCGTTCGAGGCAAATATGCTTGTGGTCTTTGTTGTGCCCGCATTCTGCCATCCTGCAAACGTGTATCCTGCAGGTGCCTGTGCTTTCAGCGTCACAGGTGCAAACAAGTAACCGTCAAACTCAGCGTAGGGGAGTTCCATTTCATTCACCATCACCTTTGCATTGGCTGCCCCTTGGGTGTCAATCGTCACACGCTGACGTTCCACACTTCCCAGCTCCATGTATGTACAGTTTTTCAACGCATTTGTTGCACCGTTATTACGTGATCCTAATTTGTTCATCACATCATTTGCCGTTCCCCAAGGATTCACATATCCATCTGTAGCCAAATAAGTTGCTACATCATTCACAATCTCTTCCACCTTATACTGTTGGAACACGGAACCACCCACAATGCAGAACGCATCGATGAATTTCTTGCGGAACACATCATTCTTCAGCAGATTCTTGAAGAGTGTTACCACTTCTAACTGCTTCCTGTTGCGCTTTCCTTCGATGCTCTCATTATTCGAATAGTCATATCCGTGCAGCGTGTCAAACGTATAGTTCTCCTTATTGAAGAATGTGTTGAACATATCGCCAGAGCCCAAATTGAAGGCACCGTCAAGATCGAATAACACGAAATGGAACTTGCCGTCATTCACATCACGGAAACCCTTCAAGTTGTTTTGAGGCCAGTCCCAGTTACCTATATGCAGTTCCACTGCCATATAATTAATGTATTCATCGATATCCAGCATCTGGCTAATTTCTTCAAATGTTTTTTCATCTTCAGCGTTCTCACTCAATGTCATCAGACGGTCGAAACTTGCTTTTGAACCTTCCATCTGTACATAGCCAGAGTCGGGTGATACCTCAAACTGATCCATCTCATCTGTGTCGATACCATAGTTCGCGTATGCGTGATGTTTATTATTAGGTTCGCGCATGTTGAGTACGGCATAATGGCTGCCGTTGATGAATACATGAACAGGTTGCCAAGCTTGATAATCCACATATAATCCACTACGTGCCACCACCTGCTGGATAGAAGCGTCTTTCACACGGCAACTTCCATCATTACCGCCATTACGAATCTGCAAGGTCTTGTTCTTGATATATGGCTTCTCCTTGAATAGGCTTGCCTGGAAGAAATTGTTGAAGTCGTACGTTTTTGATGCCTTCAGTTTAAAGGCTTTTGGATTGGAGGAACGTGTCCATCCACCACAGACGGCCATGTCACATTCCTGAGAAACAAGATATTCATTGTTTTCTGTGATATACTCGAAGGACACAGGTCGATCCCAGTCCATGTTCCAGTTGCAGTTGCTGGTCTGTCCGTTGCCAGGACGTCCATTGGGTCCCCTTTGGAAGATACCATAGTCTGTTGAGTAAATGTTTTCGCGCTTTGTTACGACCGAGATGATGGGGAAGGGGTATTCCTTATCTTCACGGATGAATGAGCGTGTAACAACCTGTGAAGGCAGATACCCATCCTTGAACAAGCGGAAGCGATAACATACATTGTTGGTCACCCTGAAGAGTCCTGTGGCAGAAGTCTCGCCATTGTCAAGCGTTGGGGTTGTACCATCAGTCGTATATCTCAGCGTTGCACCCTTAGGAATGTTTACGCATACCTGCAACGTGCTGTTGAAACGTTGTCCATTCTTATCTACCACAGGCGCTTCCAGTTGCTGGGTGGCAAAACCTCCAGCTTCTTGGTTGGATGCACCTGGCGAAGGATTGCTTGTCACGCCCCATTCTGAACCACCATCAGTTGTACGGGCATAGGACATGCGTGAAATCGCCTCTGGAAATTCCTGTTGTGTGATAATGTTGGTGCCGTCTGACAGGATGATGACTCCACCATCGCAATCCAGTTTGCCATCAATCTGCCTATACGAAGCGGAAGTCCAGACTTCATGGTGGTCAAAGTTCAGTATTGCATAACCATGAGCGGGTAGTGATCCGTATGAACGCAACAAATGCTGCTTCTTGAGGTTGTTAGGATCATCGGAGATGTAAAGACCTCCCAATGCCACACTCTTATCTGTCGGATTGTACAGTTCCACCCAGCTGCCATAATTGAACGAAGGGTCAAGATACACATCCACATTGGCAGCCATGATTTCATTGATGATCAGATTCTCAGCAGAAGGGTCTTCTCTCTTTACGGTTACACGACATTGGGCTGTCTTACCGCTTCCATCCTTAGCTGTGGCGATGATGTAGCAGACACCAATGCCGACAGCGGTGATTTGTCCCTTGCTGTCCACTGTTGCCACACTCTCTTTCGTGGATGACCAACTCACATTCTGATAGGTAGCATCAGAGGGAGCCACCGTCGCAGTCAGATCATGCGTCTCATATTGAGACATTTCCACGCTTGTTTCTGAGAGTGTAATGGAGGTGACATTCACAATGGTGCCCCAATACTCCAGTTTCCAATTGTCCAGACACGTCCAGTCACTTCCAATCCACTCGTCTTTCCTGATTCCAATGGTCAACATCCCGTCATTCTCCACATCACAATCTACATAGTTGTAGTAATGGCCTTTCTCAAACCAGTAGTGAGCAGCTTCCATATTGTTGGGAATGTAGTATCCAGCGGTTTCTTGCCATTCTCCATCAATAATCGCCCATTCCCTCCCCACGTTACTTATTCCTCCACCAAGTGATTGCTCAAGGGCGGCAGATGAAGCCAATGCTATGGGGGAATCGTAATAGTTCTTGCTCGAACGTGCATAGAGACGCGCATATTGGTAATCCTCGTAATTGCCATAACTGAAGATGCTGTAGTCACTATCAGCGTCTCCACAACGATAGAAGGCATTCAGACTGACACGATAGGTGCCAGCTTTCAATCCCGCGATGGTTTGGTATGTGTCGTAGGTCTTTTGGTAATGTTCGGCATTCTCCATCGGGCTGGCTACTCCGAATTCTGTTCCTTCCCAGCCAGTAGTGACATCATTGTTGTTAAACCTCGGGTTGATAATGTGTGCGTCGGTTACGTCAATCCAATTCTGCTGTGCATGGCCTGAAAGCGATGCACATGCCAAGAGGAGGACGGTGTGTAGTTTTTTTATCATATTCATTTTCTTTGTGTAGATGCTAATTTGATTTTATATTAGTTATCAGTCTTTACAATCAGTCTTTGGGTTTCGGCTTTCTCCAGAAATTCACACCCAAGAGGTATTTCAGCGTTCCATAGGTGTTGGTCAAACCGAATTTGTCTTTTCGATAATCGTAGGTGTGTGTCTCGAAAATCAGACCGCTAAACATCCTTGTGTTATTCCAGAAGATGGACATGCGCAGGTTGAGGTCGGTTGATACATTGTTCAAGATAGAATGTCCCAAGTTCTCTGCCTCAGTAATGTTCGACCTACGATAACCGATACCAGGGATGAACGATATGGCAAAGAGGACATTACGTCCAAGCACCCAATTATAGTTGTATCCCACACTGATGCTGTAGTCGGTATAGTTCACTTGGTTGAACAATAGTGTGGAGTCGATATCTTGTTTGATGTAGTCGGGCAGTGCTTCCTTGTCGAATGTGATGTGCTGATGGTTATATTGAAAGCCGGCACTCCAACTACCGCAACTCTTTCGTTGTACAGCATTTGCTCCGAAGGCTGCAGGCCAGGAGAAGTGCTGGTTATTGAACATATAGATGGCACTAAATCCGTTGCATCTGGAATCAAGACCATGAAAGGTCCTGTCTCTCCCCCTTGTCTCTATCCCGCTAACACTTCGGATTTCGGCTCCTTTACCAGAGTTGAACATATAGTACTCTGCAAAGATCTTCGCTGTATGAATGACGAATGATTGTCGCAACGAAGTGCCGTTTGTCTTGCCTGCCTTGATGCCGATGTCATTCAGATTCCATACGGCACCATATCCGAAAATGCTATAATACACATATCCTCCCAGAATGACAGAGGGGTCTGACTGAATCACCATCGTCTTGTCTGTCTGGGATGACCGTAGAAAATAATAGTCGTGCCAGTAGGACAATTCTATTTGTGTGGTCAGGTTGTACTTTTGAGGCGTAACGTAGTTGGTGTCGCATCCCATGAAGAAGTGCTCCACTCCACTCATGATTCGCAACGGTAAGGATGGCCTTTTCTTTTTTTCTGTGACAATCACGCTGTCAAGGGTCTGCTCGCCAACATTTTCAGTTACACGTAGCGATGCATCTTGGGCATTTGCCGTCAAGCATAATGCAACCATCAGCCATACTGCACACGCAATTCTTTTCAGTTCGTTACGCATAACTCTGTCTTTTCTTCTCCTTAGATTTTGCCCAACACACGATCCATCACCCAGTTGGTGGGTGTGGCGCTCAGCGAGTCACAATCACATTTCTCTTTTCCTTGCAAATGTCTTACCACTTTCTCAATCAGTCCCATTTGTACATGCGGAGGATTGGGTACAATGATTTGTTCCTGTCCACGTTCTGTGTCAAGCACAATGGGCTCGTAGTCAAACACGGAGAAGACAATCTTACCCTTAGTGCCGACAATGGAAATTCTGTCTCTTCGTGCAGATTCGTGTGCCACAAAACACCACGATGCGCTGCCCGTCAGTCCATCACTGAATCGGAAACATGCATTGAAGGTGTCCTCTACCTTATAAAGTCCAGCCATATTTTGACAGAACCCCTCTGCCTCCATAATGGGTCCGAACCAATATTGCAGCAGATCTATCTGATGTGCTGCGAGGTCATAGAAATATCCACCTCCTCCAGCCACCTCCGGTTGTAATCTCCACGGCATTTCTTGTCCGCTTTTGTGGTCAAGTTCTCTGGGTGGAACAGCAAAACGTATCTGCACCGTCAAAATCTTTCCTATTTCACCCCCCATGACAATCTGTTTCACCTTCTCGAAATAGGGTAGATAGCGTCTGTAGAAAGCCACAAAACATGGAATCCCTGTGAGTTCGCTGATGCGATTCACTCTCAAGCAATCGCCGTAACTTGCTGCTAATGGTTTTTCTATGTATGCGGGTTTTCCTGCTTTCATTGCCATGATGGCAAATGTTGCATGAGAGGATGGGGGAGTGGCGATATACACAGCCGTCACTTCAGGGTCGCTGACCAATGACTGGGCGTCAGAATAATATTTTCTGATGCCATGACGTTCTGCATATGATTTCGCCTTATCTCTGTCGCGGCTCATCACAGCCACAACTTCACTTCCTTCAATCTTGCCGAAAGCGGGACCACTCTTTTTCTCTGTCACTTCACCGCAACCAATGAATCCCCATTTCACTATGTTTTGAACTTCCATTTTCTTCGCAAATATGACAAAAAGCAACATTTTGCTTTGCAAAGGTACGAAAAACTCCTAACTCCTAACTCCTAACTCCTAACTTTTTTTTACCTTTGCAGTCAAATTAACAAAATATGACACTTTTTTATGGCTCGTAATAAAAAGAAACAGCTTCCGTTGATCGAGAATGTTACCATCACGGCATGTGCAGCTGAGGGCAAGGCTTTGGCTCGTGTGGAAGACAAGGTGGTGTTCGTTCCTTTTGTGGTACCAGGAGACGTGGTGGATCTGCAAGTGAAGAAAAAGAAAAGTTCGTATATGGAGGCCATTGCTGTCAACATTCATCAGAAATCGCTCCTTCGTACAGAACCTCGTTGCCGTCATTATGGTGTTTGTGGAGGATGCAAGTGGCAATGCCTTCAATATGAAGAACAACTGCGTGCCAAGCAGCAGCAAATATTTGATAACTTGACACGCATCGGAAAGATTGAATTGCCTGAATTCATGCCGATTCTTGGCAGTAAGAACATCTATGGGTACCGCAACAAATTGGAATTCGGTTTTTCCAATAAACGTTGGCTCACGGAAGAGGAGGTGAAGCAGGATGTTCGCTATGACGTGATGGATGCTGTGGGTTTTCATATCACAGGTGCATTCGATAAGATTCTCGACATCACAGAGTGCCATTTGATGGACGATATCAATAACCAGATACGTAATGACATTCGCCAATATGCCCTTCAAAATGGACTTGAATTTTATGATCTTCGACAGAATAGAGGACTGCTCCGTTCGCTGATGATTCGTACCTCCAATACGGGTGAGCTGATGTTCCTTGTTCAGTTCAGAATTGAGACGCCAGAAGAACAACAGCAAGCAGATGATTTGATGAAACATCTCAGTGAAAGTTTTCCTCAAATTACATCACTCCTATATGTTGATAATCATAAAGCTAACGATACATTTGCTGACCAAGAGATTCATGTGGTGAAGGGGAAGGATTATATCTATGAGAAGATGGAAGATTTGCACTTTAAAGTAGGGCCAAAATCCTTCTATCAGACGAACACGGAACAGGCTTATGAACTCTATAAAGTGGCACGTGATTTTGCGGGGTTGACAGGCAATGAATTGGTCTATGATTTATATACAGGTACCGGTACAATTGCCAATTTTGTGGCACGTCAGGCTCGTCAAGTGATCGGCATTGAATATGTACCTGAAGCGATAGAAGATGCCAAGGTCAATTCCGACATCAATGGCATCACCAACACCCTTTTCTATGCGGGTGATATGAAGGATATCCTGAACAAGGAGTTCATTGAGGCGCATGGTCGTCCAGATGTCATCATTACAGACCCTCCTCGTGCCGGTATGCATCAGGATGTCATTGACACCATCCTCTTCGCAGCTCCTCGTCGGATCGTTTATGTCAGTTGCAATCCTGCCACGCAAGCTCGTGACCTTCAGTTGCTGGATGTTGACTATAAAGTAATGAAAGTGCAACCTGTTGATATGTTCCCTCATACGCAACACGTTGAAAATGTCGTATTATTGGAAAGAAGAAAATGAGTACTTATTCAGATTATAAAGCAGCCAACCATTACACCACCTACACGGTCAAGGAACCTGCAGAATTGATGCAGTTCTTGATGAACACGATTTCTGGCATTTCGCGTACAAAAGCAAAGGAATATTTGAGTCAACGGATGGTGTATGTCAATAAAGAAATCATCACGCAGTATAACTATCTTCTCCAACCTGGACAAATCGTGCAGGTGGCAAAGAATCGTCATAAGCATGCGTTCTCCAATCCTTGGGTGCGCATCATCTATGAAGATGCCTTTTTGCTTGTTGTGGAGAAGAAGGAGGGAATTCTTACCAACGCGATGCCTGGTGACCGCCATGAAAATGTGAAGGCGATACTGGATGAATACGTGAAGCGTCAGAGCCGCGCATTCTCTGTCCATACTGTTCACCGTCTTGACCGAGGCACGTCAGGAATTCTCCTCTTTGCCAAACGTCGTGACATTCAGAAAATCTTTACTGACAATTGGCAGGACATTGTGACTGACCGCCGATATGTTGCTGTTGTGCAGGGAGAAATGGAAAAAGACAAGGGTACTGTCACTTCATGGATTAGTGATAACCGCATGTTCATTTCCTATTCTACCCCTTACGACAATGGTGGCAAACAGGCTGTTACTCATTATCGCACTTTGCAGCGTAAAAATGGATATTCTCTCGTTGAATTCAAACTTGAGACAGGACGCAAGAATCAAATACGTGTCCATATGCATGATCTGAATCATCCCATTGTGGGCGACCACAAATATGGCAGTACCGTTGAGGCTTATGGTGACCGCAGTAATCCTGCTGGTCGCTTTTGCCTTCATGCTTATCGCCTGGCTTTCCACCATCCCATCACGGGTGAAATGCTCAACTTCGAGACACCCTTTCCCTCTGCATTTACACGTCTCTTGGCCTAAAAGGTGTGTCATGACGACTACCTTTGTGGATGATGAAATGTGCAAAAACAAGGATGGAGTGTAATAAATTATGTGAAAGTTTTGAATTATTCAGGAAAAATCCCTATATTTGCACGCTTTTTTACGCGTAAAGTATGAGACAATTAAAAATTACCAAGTCAATCACGAACCGTGAGAGTGCTTCGTTGGATAAGTACTTGCAAGAAATTGGTCGTGAGGAGTTAATCACTGTTGAGGAAGAAGTAGAATTGGCTGCGAAGATTCGCAAAGGCGGTATCGAAGGCAGAAAAGCCTTGGAGAAACTGACAAGAGCGAACCTTCGTTTCGTCGTTTCTGTGGCAAAGCAGTATCAGAATCAGGGTTTGAGTTTGCCTGACCTGATTAATGAGGGCAATCTGGGTCTGATCAAGGCTGCAGAGAAATTTGACGAAACACGTGGTTTCAAATTCATTTCTTATGCTGTATGGTGGATTCGTCAATCGATTCTGCAAGCATTGGCTGAGCAGAGTCGTATTGTACGTTTGCCATTGAACCAAGTGGGTTCACTCAACAAGATTGGCAAGGCTTTCTCTAAGTTTGAACAGGAGAATGAACGTCGTCCTTCACCTGAGGAATTGGCAGCCCAACTCGACTTGCCTGTGGACAAGGTGGCTGACACGATGAAGGTGAGTGGTCGCCATATCAGTGTGGATGCTCCATTCGTAGAGGGCGAGGACAATAGCTTGCTGGATATTCTTTCAAATCCAGACTCTCCATCAGCTGACCGCACACTGGTGACGGAATCTTTGCAAAAGGAAATAGAACGTGCTCTTGATACGTTGACAACTCGTGAAAAGGAAATCATCAAGATGTTCTTCGGATTAGGTGAACCAGAGAAGACCTTGGAAGAGATTGGTGACCGTTTCAATCTGACACGTGAACGTGTACGTCAAATTAAGGAAAAGGCCATTCGTCGTCTCCGTTCACAGTCGAAGAGCCGTTTGTTGAAGACATATTTAGGATAATCAGCATGAGGAGATTTGTATGGGTGGCAGTGATGCTGGTTGTAACACTGCTGGCAGTGGCGAAACAGAAACCGACGCAATATGGCAGAGGTAGTGGAAAAGTGTATCTGTTTGGAGTGAGTCAGCAGCTGACCGATTCAGTCGTCTATCTCACCTTCATCAATGAAGTTGACAGCTTCGATTTGGCGAAGAAGACAAAGTTCTTGCCGTTCCGCTCAGAGTTCAGCTTGCAGTTGAAGGAATATATGGAGGGGACGCTGCATAAAGACCACCAAACCACCGTTGTGTTTTATTCGGCCAGTCGAAAGAAACTCTCGAAAAAGTATTACAAAATAAAGAAGCGCTATCTTGACAATCCTTATACGAAGATTGTACCGATAGATGGTTTCAAGTTTAGGCATCCATTGGAATCTTTTGTCAATGAAAAAGAATAGCCTATTTAACAGAGTGTATGGTACAGTTGCAACAATGTTCCTTTTCATTGTTGCAACTTGTTCATTTTCTGCATGCTCTAAAGATGATGAAACTCCGCCTATCGTGTCTCCTTATGTGGAGAGTCGTACGGTGATGGTGTATATGGTAGCGGAAAATTCATTGAACAAGAATGTGTGGGCTGACGTACAGGAAATGTTGGTGGGCATGAATAATGACACGTTGAGTGCCAATGACCGTCTTGTCATTTATTTGGATGATGTGAAGTTACCTCGCATATATGTGGTGGATAAGACAACGAAAATAGCTCAATTTTCAGAACTGGTGCCTGTCATGACGTATGAGAATGACGTGAATTCATCTTCTGCAGAGCAATTGGGCACGTTCATCGATTATGTGAAAAGCAATTATCCAGCGGAGAGTTATGGATTAGTGATGTGGTCTCATGCATCGGGCTGGACACCCTCCAATTTCAGTGGGGACATGTACAGCGAAACTCCAACGAAACGGAAGTCATTTGGAGTTGACAATGGAAAGAACACAACTAATAACAATGGAAATCAAATGAACATTGATGATATGGCAAGCGTCTTGCAAGGAAATGCATTTGATTTCATCTTCTTCGATGCTTGTGTTATGCAGACAATTGAAGTGGCGTATGAATTACGTGACGCAGCTAAGTGGCTGATTGCATCACCTGCTGAGATTCCTGCATCAGGAGCTAACTATGAGACCATGACGAGAGCGATGTTCCTCAAAGATGATTACGTGAATCAGATGTTGACGGTGTACAAGCAAGAATACAGCAATGCGTATGGAATTGTCGTTTCTGCTGTGAATACAGAAGCATTGGATGATTATGCTGCCTATATGAAATCCGTTGTGGCAGCTCATCGTTCGGAAATGCTGAATTTAAACATCTCGTCCATGCTGAATTATATACGCTATGGTTCATGGACTACCACATCTCCTGATTTCCTAGACATGCAGGGTATTATGTTGAAAGTGCTTGATGACGAAGAATATGCTCAATGGAAAGGGAATACGGACAAGTTGATCACTTGTGTGCATACTGGACGATGGTATAGTGGGTATCCCAAATCAACCATTGCGATTGATGATGCTCAGTGCTGTGGTATGGCCATGTTCATTCCGTTTGAGAAATATACTTACAGTTATGAGTCTTTCAATGAAAAGTATTTGAAAACATCCTGGGCGAAAGCTGTGTGGATAGAATAGTGATATAGAATGATGAATCGTATGTATTATAGAGTGGGACGTCACAACTATTGTGTGAATTTCTGTGACGAGAAGAATACAGCGGCATTATTGCCGTCAAGTGAGCCTTTCCGATTAGCAGAGGTTCCCGAGGGCGAGCCATTGCTGTTTGAATTGAATGTGGATAATGCTTGGCGTCCTTCACAAAAAGGGAAGGAAATTGGGCAGTTTGACTGCGGAGGAAATAATCATGGTGTCTATCTGTTGGATGATGGAGGATATCAGATCATCGTGAGTGATATTCGTGGTAGGGAATGTTGTCTGATGCAGGCAACGGCTGATTTCTCGTTGGCAACGGTGTGTTTGAATGGTAATGAGTTGATGCGCAGCTTCGGACTAAATAATGCCCTGATGATGATGTATGCTTTTGCGGGTGCTGATAAGATGACAGCGTTGATGCACGCTTCAGTCATACGTAAAGATGGGCGTGGCTATTTGTGCCTTGGTGTGAGTGGTACAGGAAAGAGTACCCATACACAGAACTGGCTCAAATATATACCAGACACAGATTTGATGAATGATGACAATCCCGTGGTACGTGTGTGCGACGATGGTGTGGCGCGTGTGTTTGGCTCACCTTGGAGTGGTAAGACACCTTGTTACCGCAATGTGGAAGCACCCATAGGAGGATTTCTGCAACTGAAACAAGCTCCATACAACAAGATACGTCGTATGAGTGCGATTGAAGGTTATGCCTCCCTGCTCCCATCTTGTTCTGTGATGAAATGGGATCGTCGTGATTATGTGGGTACGAGTGACACGGTGTCGAAACTTTTGGAATTGGTGCCAGTGTTCTTCTTGGAAAATTTGCCTAATGAGGAAGCTGTGCGGATGAGTTATGGAGCAATGTCAGGAAAAGAGTAGGGAATGATGCAGAAGTTGTCAGTAGAAAACAGCATATTCTTGCCTCAGGTGGTGCAACTGATTCAGGAGGGTCACAAGGCAACGATTATCGCACGGGGCAACAGTATGCGCCCATTCATTGAGGATGGTAGAGACAAACTGGTGTTCGGCAAAGTTGACAACCTGAAGGTGGGTGATGTTATTTTGGCAGAGGTGGAGGAAGGTCATTTCGTGTGTCATCGCATCGAAGCGATTAACGATGGCATAGTGACCATGCGAGGTGATGGAAATGTGGAGGGAACAGAGATTTTTCCTGTAGCAAATGTGCGGGCAAAACTGCTGCAAGTGGTGCGCAAAGGGAGAACCTATACCTTGGACAATTCCAGTGCATGGAAATGCTATTCTCTGGTGTGGCCGAAACTGCTCCCAATGAGGAGATATCTCTTGGCTTTGTATCGCTTGCTGTGGTTGCACCAATGGCCTCAAAGATGGACAAAACAACATGGCATTTGATTATTTACATTAAAATTAAGACATATAATATGAAGATAAAGAATGGTTTTGAATTGCGTAATGTGTGTGGCGAGAACGTCATCATAGCGCATGGAGTTGAGAACATAGACTTTACAAAAGTTATCACGCTGAATGAATCGGCTGCCCTTATCTGGAGACAAGTGGAGGGAAAGGATTTCACGGAGCAGGATATGACCAAGATTCTTCTTGATGAATATGAAGTGGAGGAGTCTCAGGCACAGGCTGATGTGAAGCAACTGCTTTCCTCATGGGTGAAAGCCGGATTGGTGGAATAATCACAGACTATGGCTAAGGTACAGATAGAAGCATCGTGGCTTGAAAAACTCCAACCAGAGTTCGACAAACCCTATTTTGAACAACTGATTCGGTTTGTAAAGACTGAGTATGCACAGGGAACTTGCTATCCCCCTGGCGCACTCATTTTCAATGCTTTTAATCTCTGTCCTCTGCCCAAAGTGAAGGTGGTGCTCATCGGACAAGACCCTTATCACGAGCCACAACAAGCGCATGGCTTGTGTTTTTCGGTCAACGATGGCGTGCCATTTCCTCCTTCGCTGCGCAATATTTTCCAGGAGATTCAGACGGACCTTGGCAAACCTGTTCCACAATCGGGCAATCTGACCCGATGGGCAGAGCAGGGCGTCTTGCTCTTGAATGCTACGCTGACCGTTCGTGCTCATATGGCAGCCAGTCATCAAAAACGTGGTTGGGAAGAGTTTACGGATGCCGTCATCCGTCTGGTCAGTACTGAACGTGAACATGTTGTATTCATCCTTTGGGGCAGTTATGCACAGAGCAAGGCAGTACTGATAGATGCTTCCAAACATTGCATTCTGCGTTCTGCCCACCCCTCGCCATTATCAGCCTATCGTGGCTTCTTTGGCAATCACCATTTCAGTATTTGCAATCAATATTTGCAGCAACATAAAATAGAACCTATTAATTGGTAAGAAAGTGAGAAGAGTTATTCTTATAATTATATTGGTATTCTGCATCCCGTTGGTGATGGCCGTGAGTGCGCAGACTGCTGATTCCCTGATGGCTGCTCATCTGCGGTCGAAGGGTGTGAAACTCTATGATGGCAATTCCGTGCAGTTGTTGAAGACGGGTCATGACAAATTTGAGGACATGTTTGAGGCTGTGCGCAATGCCAAGTCGTTCATTCACCTTGAATACTTCAATTTCCGTAACGACTCTATAGCGGGACTTCTGTTCCATATCTTGGCACAGAAAGCAGCTGAAGGGGTGGAAGTGCGTGCGCTTTATGATGCATTTGGCAATTCCTCCAACAATCAGCCCATCAAAGCTCAAATGCACGATTCCATCAATGCCCTGGGCATCAAGTTGGTGAAGTTCGATCCGATCCGTTTCCCGTGGGTCAACCACATCATTCCACGCGACCACCGCAAGATTGTGGTCATCGATGGCAAGATTGCCTACACAGGGGGTATGAATGTGGCAGACTATTACATTGAAGGCATCCCTGAAATTGGCGATTGGCACGACATGCATATGCACATCGAAGGACCTGTGGTGAACGAGTTGCACGAGATTTTCTGTCGGATGTGGTACAAGGCAACCAAAGAGTATATTGCAGGCGAAAAGTATTTTCCTGCCAAGATTACTAGCAATGACAATCAGCGTCTTGCCATCATTGATCGTCATCCTCTCCGTAGCGCAGATGCCATTCGTGACCTCTTTGCCGAGATGCTCAACACGGCACAGCATAAAGTGCTCCTCATCAATCCGTATTTTGTGCCCACTCATCGGGTGCGGAAGGCTTTGAAGCGTGCCATCGACCGTGGTGTTGATGTGCAGATACTGCTTTCTGCCAAGAGTGATATTCCTCTGACTCCAGAGGCTTCTCATTATGTAGGTAACAACCTCGCCAAGAGAGGGGCTAAGGTGTATCTATTTCATGGCGGATTCCATCATACGAAAATCATGATGATTGACGACCTCTATTGTACTGTTGGCTCCAGCAACATGGATGCTCGTTCTTTGCGTTGCGATTATGAGGTCAATACCGTCATATTCAATAAAAAGACCACCCAAGAACTAACAGACCTCTTCAACGAGCAACTGAAGTCATCCACTCCGATGCAGAAGGGTTATTGGGGCACTCGCTCCATTGGCAAGAAGTTCCAGGGCTGGTTCGGTAATTTGCTCACTCCATTCTTATAACCAACCCATGTACCGGGTTATTTCTCCATTCTTATGAAAAAGATACTTGTCCTTTTAGTTGTTAGTTTCTCACTTTTGGTGTCCTATGCCACCAACCCCAAGCGTGAGTTTCGTGGTGCGTGGATTCAATGCGTCAATGGTCAATACCTTGGCAAGACACCGGCACAGATTCGTCAGATGCTGTCTGATCAGCTCGACACCCTGCAACAATGTGGTATCAACGCCATTCTCTTTCAAGTGCGTGCTGAAGGTGATGCGCTCTACAAGTCCAGCTATGAGCCTTGGTCTCGCTATCTGACAGGTACACAGGGCGTAGCACCTGCCGACGGATGGGACCCTTTGGCATGGATGGTCACAGAGTGTCATAAACGTGAGATGGAGTGTCACGCGTGGATCAATCCATACCGTGCCAAGACCAAAGGCACGACGGCTTTGGCACAGAACCATGCTGCAGTCCGTCATCCTGAGCGCATGTTCGAATACGACGGTCTCTATATTTTCAATCCTGCTATCGCTGAGAATCGCACCTACACTTGTATGGTGGTAGAGGACATTCTCACGCACTATGATGTCGATGGCATCCACATGGATGACTATTTCTATCCATATCCCGTCAAAGGGCTTCCATTGCCAGACCAAGCCTACTATGAGGCAGATCCGCGTGGATTCACTTCCATCGAGGATTGGCGACGCGACAATGTTAACCTCCTCATTCGCGACCTTCATTATCTGGTGCGCGAAACCAAGCCGTGGGTCAAGTTCGGCATTTCTCCATTTGGAATCTACCGTAATAGTCCTACTGGACAGAATTGCAAAGAGGGTAGTGCCACCGCTGGAACCCAGAACTACGATGACCTCTATGCCGATATTGTTTATTGGGTAAAACAGGGATGGATTGATTATAATATTCCACAGATATATTGGAACTTGGGCACTAAGGTGGCCGATTACGAGGTGCTGCTCAATTGGTGGAATGACTATTGTGGAGGGCGTCCGCTCTTCATCGGACAAGACATCGAGCGCACCGTACAGGGAACAGACCCCACTGATCCTACTTCCCATCAGATGCGCATCAAGTACGATCTACAACGTGCTTTTGCCAACGTCCAAGGTTCATGTCAATGGTATGCCGCTGCTTGTGTCAACAATCCAGGCAACTATCGCACCATGTTGCAGCAGGTCTATCATTCCACTCCTGCCCTGCAACCGCTCATGACCTTCATCGACAAGAAAGCTCCAGGCAAGCCCAAGAACTTGCAAGTGTCTAAGTACGCGATGACAGGCACCATCCTCACATGGGAAGCGCCACGTGCCAAGAAGGAACTTGACCGTGCTCGCCAGTTTGTTGTCTATCTCTTTAATAAAGGGGAGAAAATTGATCTGGAAGATGCAGAGCACATCGTTGCCATCACCAGCGCTAACACGCTCACCCTTCCATCTGTGCCGAATGGATCTACTTTCATCGTCACCGCTCTCGACCGTCTTCACAACGAGTCCAAGCCTGTGAAAGTGAAGCTATGAAGCTTAGTCGATGAATCGTTTGCAGAGTCCGTCAAACTCCTCGATTCGGCGGTCTCGGAGGAATGGCCACCAGCGACGCACATTTTCGCTGCGTTGGAGGTCAACATTGATGACTGCAACCGTTTCCTCATCTTTGGGTGCTTGATAAAGAATCTCGCCCTGAGGACCAGCCACAAAACTGCTGCCCCAGAACTGAATGCCGTTGGTCTGTCCTGATGGGTCAGCTTCGTGTCCTGTGCGGTTCACGGCGATGACGGGCAGTCCATTTGCTACGGCATGTCCACGTTGCACAGTCATCCATGCCTCCCGTTGACGTTCCTGCTCTTCGGGTGTGTCCGATGATTCATATCCGATGGCAGTGGGGTAGATGAGCAGTTGCGCCCCTTGCAGTGCCATGAGTCGGGCTCCTTCTGGATACCACTGATCCCAGCACACTTGAACGCCGAGCAAACCCACGCTTGTCTGGATAGGATGGAAACCTAGGTCGCCTGGTGTGAAGTAGAATTTCTCGTAGTAAGCAGGGTCGTCAGGGATGTGCATCTTGCGGTATTTACCCGCGATGGTTCCGTCGTGTTCAATCACCACTGCCGTGTTGTGGTAAAGTCCCGTTGCCCGACGTTCAAAGAGCGAGGTAACAATCACCACGTCCAATTCTTTTGCCAACCGTCCGAAACGCTCCGTCGAAGGTCCAGGAATGGTTTCTGCCAAGTCGAACAATTCTGTGTTCTCCGTCTGACAAAAGTAGAGTGAGTTGTGTAGCTCTTGCAGCACCACCAGTCGTGCTCCCTGTCGAGCAGCCTCTCTGATGCCCTCCTCAATGCGATCAAGGTTCTTGCCAACCTCCTGTACGCATCGGTGTTGTATGATTCCTATCTTCATTGTGCTCAAATTGCTTTTTCGGATGCAAAGGTAGTGATTTTTAAGTGAAAATTGAAAAGTTTTTCGTTTTTTGTTGTACCTTTGCATCATGAGAAAAGTATTAGTAGATGCGCACACCCATACCGTGGCATCAGGACATGCATACAGCAGTCTGCAAGAAATGGCGCAGGCAGCAGCCGACAAGGGATTGCAAGTGCTGGGTATCACCGAACATGGTCCCAGCATCCAGGGTACCTGTCCCATCGTCTATTTCCGTAACATGTTTGTTGTTCCCCGTCAGATGTACGGCATCCGTATTCTGATGGGGTGTGAAGTTAACATTCTTGACACCGAGGGACATTTGGATCTTGATGACGAATACCTCGACCGTCTCGACATCGCCATTGCTGGCATCCATGAGAAATGCTATCAGGGAGGTTCCAAGGCCGAGAACACCCACGGGATGATCAACGTCATTCTTAATCCCAAGATTCATATCATCAGCCATCCGGGTGATGGTACTGCCGAACTCGATTTTGAGCCACTCGTCCTTGCTGCCAAGGAATCCCACACCCTGCTCGAGATCAACAACCATTCCCTCGCTCCCCAGCGCCATAAGAGTGCTGCCCGTGTCAACAACCTCGAACTTCTGCGCCTCTGCAAGAAGTACGACGTACCCACTATCCTCGGCAGCGATGCCCACATCTCTTTCCAGATTGCCGACTACGACCGCATTCTACCCCTGCTCGCCGAGACAGACTTTCCCGACGAACTCATTCTCAACTTCTGGCCAGACCGTTTCTTTGAGTATTTGGGACTTTCTACATCTTAGAGCTCTTTTTTGAGAAACTCGGAGGTGATGCCCTTGCCTGAGCGGGCAACGGATTCGGGGGTGCCGGTCACGATGACGGTGCCCCCTTGTTGTCCGCTTTCGGGACCCATGTCGATGATGTGGTCGGCAAGCTTGATGACGTCGAGGTTGTGCTCGATGACGATGACGGTGTTGCCCTTGTCGATGAGTCGGTTGAGCACCTGCATGAGGGTGCGGATGTCCTCGAAGTGGAGGCCGGTGGTGGGTTCGTCGAGGATGTAGAGGGTCTTGCCTGTGTCTTTCTTGGCGAGTTCGGTGGCGAGTTTCACGCGTTGGCTTTCTCCGCCGGAGAGGGTGGAGGAGGGCTGACCGAGCTTGATGTAGCCGAGGCCGACTTCCTGCAGCACCTTGATCTTCTGGAGAATCTTGGGCTGGTTCTCGAAGAACTCGACGGCTTGGTTGATGGTCATGTCGAGCACGTCGGCGATGCTCTTTCCCTTGAAGCGGACCTCGAGGGTCTCGCGGTTGTAGCGCTTGCCGTGGCAGGCTTCGCAGGGCACGAGCACGTCGGGCAGGAAGTTCATCTGGATGGTCTTGTAGCCGTTGCCGCCACAGGTCTCGCAGCGTCCGCCGGCGACGTTGAAGGAGAAGCGTCCGGGCTTGTAGGCTCGCATCTTCGACTCGGGCATCTCGACGAAGAGTTTGCGGATGTCGGTGAAGACCTCGGTGTAGGTGGCGGGATTGCTCCGGGGGGTGCGACCGAGGGGCGACTGATCGACGCTGACCACCTTGTCGATGGCTTCGACGCCCTCGATGCTGTCGAATGCAAGTGGCTCTTGCTTAGAGGGATAGAAATATTGGCTGAGGTAGGGCTGGAGGGTCTCGTTGATGAGGGTGGATTTGCCGCTGCCGCTCACGCCGGTGATGCAGACGAGCATGCCGAGGGGAATCTCGACGGTGACATTCTTCAGGTTGTTGCCCCTGGCGCCGACGATGCGGAGGACTTTGCCATTGCCCTTCCTGCGTTCCTTCGGCACCTCGATCTTCTCCTTGCCGTTGAGGAATCGGGAGGTGAGCGTGTCGGTCTGGAGCATCTCAGCAGGCGTTCCCTGGAAGACCACCTCGCCGCCTTTCCGACCGGCAAGGGGGCCCATATCGACGATGTAGTCGGCATTGAGCATCATGTCTTTGTCGTGCTCGACGACGATGACGGTGTTGCCCTCGTCGCGCAACTGCTTGAGCGAGTTGATCAACCGGACATTGTCGCGCTGGTGCAGGCCGATGCTGGGTTCATCCAATATATAGAGAACGTTGACGAGCTTGGTGCCGATCTGCGTGGCGAGCCGGATGCGCTGGCTCTCGCCGCCGCTCAATGTGGCCGACCCGCGGGAGAGGCTGAGGTAGTGGAGCCCGACGTCGAGGAGGAACTTGAGTCGGGTGCTGATTTCCTTGATGATCTCGTGGGCGATGGTGCGCTGCTTGGTCTCCATCTTCTCCTCCACCGTCGTCATCCATGCATAGAGATCCGCCAGTTCCATGTCGCAGACCTCGGCGATGTTCTTGCCGTCGATGCGGAAATGGAGCGCCTCGCGGTTCAGTCGCTTGCCACCACATTCGGGACAGGTGACCATCTTATCGACCGACTCCGCCCACTTCTCCGCCCAGACCTTCTGCTCATCGATGCTCAGGCTCTGCACGTAGGCCGCCATCTGCTGGTAATCGACGCTCTCGACATCAACAGCCGGCACGATGCCGAGACCCTTGCAATGGGGACAGGCTCCCTGGGGAGAGTTGAAGGAGAAATTGTTGGGCGCAGGGTCGCGGTAGCAAAGACCGGTGGTGGGACACATGAGCTTTTTGGAGAAATGCTTGACAGTTGACTCTCCTCTCTCAACTACCATCACTTGCCCTTCGCCCATCTTCATCGCCACCTCAAGGCTTTTCTTCAGCCGCTCTTCGTCCTTGTCGTTGACGGCAAGTTTGTCGATGACCACCTCGATGTCGTGGTTCTTGTATCGATCGACCTTCATGCCCTCGGTCACCTCCATCAGTTCGCCATCCACACGGGCATAGAGATAGCCCTTCTTGCGGATGCTGTCGAAGAGTTCGCGATAATGTCCCTTGCGGCTCTGGACCACAGGTGCGAGGAGGTAGATGCGTTTGCCGTTGTAGTGCTCGAGGAGGAGATGCAGGACGTCTTCCTCGGTGTATTTGACCATCTTCTCGCCTGTCTCATAGCTGAACGCCTCACCGGCACGGGCATAGAGCAGACGCAGGTAGTCGTAGATTTCGGTCACAGTGCCGACGGTCGAGCGTGGATTCTTGTTCGTGGTCTTCTGCTCGATGCTGATGACAGGTGAGAGTCCGCTGATCTTATCGACATCAGGACGCTCCATGCCGCCCAGAAAGTTACGGATATAAGCGCTGAAAGTCTCGATGTAGCGTCGTTGACCTTCAGCGAAGATGGTGTCGAACGCCAGCGACGATTTGCCGCTGCCGCTCAGTCCGGTGATGACCGTCAAACTGTTGCGAGGAATCTCCACATCCACATTCTTCAGGTTGTGAACCCTCGCCCCCTCAATCTTAATCATGAATAGTTTCCTGTGTTCTTGCTGTCTTACTCCTTGGCAGGCCTACATGCTGACATGCTTACATGCTGACACCGCCGCCGCCTCCACCGTCACTGCTGGATCCTCCCGACGAGCTCTCCGTGCCTTCGCGGAATCCCTTTGTGACACTGATGGCCTTCTTGATCTTGTACTTCCGTCCATCGCTGCCCAATGCCTCGAGGTTCATGTAGTACACGCCGTTATCCACAATCTTGCCGTTGTATTTTCCATCCCAGAGCACGAGTTTGTTGGGTTCGCCCTCCACGTGCTGCGCATTGTCGAGGGTGGCAGTGTGAACCCTATCACCCCATCGGTTGAAGAACTTGGCATCGAGCTTGATGATGGACTGTGCCGTGATGCGGTAGGTGTCGTTGATGCTGTCGTTGTTGGGCGTGAAGGCATCGGGACATGTCAATTGCGACTCGCTGATGACGATGCCGATGACCTCGCTTTCATATTCGATGGTGTCGGTGCCTTGCGTGAAGGTGACGTAGAGCTTGGCATTATATCCGCCCGATTGCGTCAGCGTGTAGGTGGTGTTCTCTTCAAAGCGAGTCACCAGCGGTTTCTCCTCGCCGGCACCGTCCTTAGTGCTCCACAGCTTCCATTCGCAGATGTATTTGTAGCCATCAGGATTGCCGATGTTGGCAAAGAGGTTCAGCTCCACTGGCGCTTGTGTGGTTTGCGATCCTCCGGTAGTCACCACGACGGTGTCTTCCTCGTCAATCGAATAGAGCATGATGTATGGCGCCGCCCCTGTCTCGTCAGGTACATCAGGGATGGTCACCTTCGTGGTGGTGTCCTCTTCCTCTTCAGTCGCTCTGGTGGAGCGATTGAGGAATTCCGTGTCGTTATAGTCGTTGCTGCACGCGATGAAGGACAGGATGAGTGTGCCGAACAAGGCAAACATGGCGATGAGTTTTTTTCTCGTATGTTCCATTTTACGTTCTCAATTTAGTGCAAAATTACTCAATCTCTTTTATAAAAAGGTGTTATTTCATCATAAAAACGATAAACACCCGAGTTATATTTGTTTGGAATGGCTTTTTTTTACTAATTTTGCCCTCCGAAAAGATTTGAACATAATAAATAACGATGAAAAGAACAGTTTTATTGTTGATGACTTTTGTGATGGCTGTGATGATGTTTGCACAGTCAGCGACAACACAAAAGCACGAAGTACAGTCTGGCGAAACACTCTATAGCATTGCGCGGCAGTATAATATCACTGTGGCATCATTGCTTCAAATAAATCCAGGACTGGATGCCGACCACATTATGGCTGGTCAGAGCATCAATGTGCCAGCTGGTGTTCAGAGGACGGTCTCTACCCAACCTCAGACTATCCAGCAGCAGGTGTTGCAGCAAGTTCGTCAGCAAGTGCAGACGCAGCAAGGTGTTGACGTGCCTTCAACTCCCAACCGTCCACGCTACAAGACTCTGCATGAGGTGAAGAAGAAGGAGACCCTTTATTCCATCTCTCGTGAGTATGGTGTCACTGTGGATCAGCTCGTTGATGCCAATCCCGATCTGAAGAAAAACAAACTGAAGAAGGGTGCTGTGCTCAACATCCCATACACCACCGCCGAAAACGAGCAGTATCAGGCAGAACAGCAACGTGCGGCAGAAGAGGCCGCCAAGCCCAAGGTGACGATGTACCCGACCATTAAGGTGGCAGTCATCCTCCCGTTCTCGAAGAATGAGGAGAAGGTAAGTGCCGAGTCACAGAAGATGATTAACATCTATCAGGGCTTCCTCTTGGCGGTTGATTCCCTGAAGCAGCGCGGATACAATGTCGAGGTGTTTGCCTACGACGAAGTGAGTCCGGCTACTCCTGTGAGCACCATCCTGCAACGCACGGAAATGAAGGATATGCAGCTCATCGTGGGTCCAATCCGCCAGTGGAATGTGAAGAGTGTAGCGGACTTCGCTCATCAGAACGGCATCACCCATGTCGTGCCATTATCCAACGAACTCTCGCTGGTGAATGAGCATCCCACAACCTTCCAAGTCAATTCAAACAGCTCCCTGATGTACAATCAGGTCTATAACCGCTTCAGTCTTATCCACAAAGACCACAACATCATCTTTGTCAGCATGAACGACCGAGGCGACAACATGTCCTACATCGTCGATTTCAAGAAAGACCTTGATTCGAAGGGCATCAAGTACAGCGCTGGCACGGTGTCAGACCTCGCCACCGTTCGTGATGCGCTGAAGATGGGTACCAATAATGTCATCATCCCGACCAGTGGTTCGGCA
>Ga0310695_10002086_pt1 | contig 43430 bp, 31 predicted proteins | sample RumenRJG_04DNA_FD_203882 | JGI IMG/M metagenome (GOLD analysis project Ga0310695, IMG submission 203882) | Bovine rumen microbial communities from Lethbridge, Alberta, Canada - RJG_04 (v2) (version 2) | ecosystem: Host-associated > Mammals > Digestive system > Stomach > Rumen | place: Canada... | reverse complement strand
CCGCCAATGCGAGCAAAGCTGTTCGTAAGACGTGCACCCGTGAGCTTTTCCCAGATGCACATGATTTCTTCACGCGGGTTGAAGGCGTACATGAACGGAGTCGTACCGCCCAAGTCCTGGAACGCAGCAGCAACGCACACAAAGTGGTCGTTGATACGGCTAAGTTCGTTCACAATCACGCGGAGGACCTTGGAACGTTCCGGGATTTCAACACCGAACATGTTTTCGACTGCACGGCAGAACGCAATGTTGTTCATGATAGCAGAGCAGTAGTTCAAGCGGTCCGTGTACGGGACAACTTGCTGCCAAGTGCCGCGTTCGACCATCTTTTCGAACCCGCGGTGCAGGTAGCCGATTTCTTCGACAGATGCCACGATGGTTTCACCATCCATAGCGGTCAAGAAGCGCAAGCAACCGTGAGTTGCCGGGTGGCTAGGCCCAACGTTCAAGGGCATCAAATTCAGCTTTTCGCCATTCGGATCTAATACGATCATGCCTTGATACTCCCTTCCAAAAATTCATTGTCGTTCGTTTCCACTTCCTTAGAGCGCTGGATGACCTTGTAGCCAAGTTCTTCGAGACGCTTTTCGAGTTCCGGAAGCAGGTAGTCGTTTGTCGAAAGCCACTGGCGCTTCTGGGCAGGGTAATCCTTGCGGAGCGGATGGCCAACAAATTCAACGTGGTTCAACAAGCGGCGGAGGTCCGGATGACCTTCAAAAATCACACCGAACTGGTCATAGACTTCGCGTTCGTACCAGTTCGCATTGGCATAGAGGTCGCTAATCGTCGGGACCTTGAGGCTTTCTTCGGACACCAGCACCTTAAGACGGATGCGGGCACCCGGATTTTTCATGCTCTTGAAAGCATAAGAGACCGCAAAGCGAGGGCCTTCGTGATTCGGGTAAGTCAAGTAGTCGATACCGGCAATGTCCACGAGCATATCGAACTTGATGCCGGATTCTTCCTTGAGGAACTGGACTGCGTTATGCAGATAGGGAGCAGCAACGACAGCCGTAACACCCCACTTGTCGAGCGGTTCGCGCTTGACGTCAAACTTTCCTTCAAGGGCGGCGAAGATTTCTTCAACAGTCATTCTTCTACTCCTTCCAGAACTGGGCTTTCTTTACAAGATTTTCTTGTTTTTCTTTCATGAAGTCCTTGATGTCCACGACCTTTTCGCGAGCGCAGGCGGCAGCTTCACGCTTTGCTTCGGCAGTCTTCACCTTGATCATTTCAAGCTGTTCCTTGACGCTTTCGGCGCGCTGCTTCATGAAGGATTCGTCTTTGACCTTCTTCTGCAAGTCAAACATGGCATCGAAGAAGGCTTCCGGACGCGGAGGGCAACCACCGATATACACATCCACCGGGATAATGTGGTCGATACCGGGCACCGTGCAGTAGCAGTCATAGAAACCGCCAGAGCTTGCGCATGCACCCATGGCAATGACCCAACGAGGTTCAGCCATCTGTTCGTAGATGCGCTTTAAGATCGGAGCCTGCTTATAAGTAATCGTACCTGCAACAAGCAGCACATCGGACTGACGCGGCGTAAAACGCACGTATTCAGAACCGATACGTGAAAGGTCGTAACGACCCACTTCCGTACTCATGAATTCAATTGCACAACAAGCCGTACCGTAAGGGAACGGCCACAAGGAATTGGAGCGCCCCCAGTTGACCAAAAAGTCAAGCGAGGACGTAATGATATTCGGCTTTTCTGCCTCATTACCCATAGGAGTTACCTCATAAAATTCGCGCCTAAAGATAGAAACTTTCGTGACCGAACGCACAAAAAACGTAAAGCCAACAACAGGAAAAGCAACATTCCCCGCCCAATCTTCAAATGCAACAAAAATGTAAGAAACGGACGGAAGGCAAGAGAAAGGAGGAAAATCACATTTTAATGTTATTTCTCAAAAAATGTTCTCATCTTAGTTCTCATAAATATTATATTAAGCACGTGGAAAACTATATCGACATTTACCAATTTACGCACTTCCGCAAGTACTTGGAAGAATACCAGGCGGCTAGAGTCCAGTCCGACCCGGAATTCACCCGTACCGGAATCTGCAATATGCTCGGCCTCCCCAAGACGCGCAGCTACTTTGCCGATGTTCTCAGAGGGAAAAAGGTCAGCCCCCGCATGACAGCCAAGTTTATCGAAGTCCTCGGCCTCAACAAGAAAGCCGCAAAGTACTTCGAAACGATGGTGAAGCTCGACCAGGCAAAAACCGAAACCGCCCGTAGCGCTGCCATGGAAGAACTCCTGCACCTGCACCCGAATCCGCAGCATATCCTCGATTCGAACACCTACGAATACTATAACCATTGGTACCATAGCGCAATGTTTGCTATTCTTGATGCTATGGACGTTACAGATGACTTAAACCCCGTACAAAAGAGAATCTTCCCGAAAATTCCACTAGGGAAGCTCAAGGACTCGCTCGCCCTTCTCGAAAAGCTTGGACTCGCCCGCAAGAACGAATCCGGTTTTTGGAAGCCGACCAAGGAATCCATCTCCAGCGGTCCGTACAACAATGCGGAACTCATCAAGCAGTACCAGCTGCAATGTTTTGAACTTTCGAAGCAGGCGCTCATCACGCGCCCCAAGATGCCGACCGTCATGAGTACGCTCACGTTCAGCATCTCGAACAACGCCTACAAGAAGCTTGAATCCGAACTCCAGGAATTCAAGGCAAAGGCAAGACGCATCATCAGCGAAGATAACGAAAAGGCAAATGGCGTTTACCAGATGAACCTGCACTTGTTCTCTAACCTCGATCCGGAGGTTAAGGCATGATGAATTTTAAGATTATAAATACAGCAGGGATTTTTGCCCTCGCATCGATTTTCTCCGCCTGCTCCGACGAAAACCACGCCGGCGTGCTCACGGAAACTGAATCCGGCACGACCATCGCAAGTATCGTCATCGACGGAAGTGGCTCCCCTGTCGTAAGCGCAAGAGTTAACCTCCTCTCGGCAAACCACGTCGCCACGCGCATGGACCCCATCAAGACCACCACGACGGACAAAGATGGCAAATACACCATCGACAGCGTCTCTGCCGGCGAATACGCCTTGCAGATTAGCAACACCGAAAACACGCAGTCCGCCTACCAGACGATCACGGTCGAAGAAAACAAGACCGACTTGCAGACCATCAACGTCCCCAAAGCAAAGCTCGAAGAAAACGCAAGCCTTGAACTCGACCTCAGCACGTATGACCTCGTCAAAGGTGACACGCTCTGCATCACGGGTACACTCAGCTGCACAGGCGTGAGCGAAAGCGACATCAAGTCTGGAACCCTTACCATCGACGAGATTCCGCCCGCTGAATTCACGAACATCATTCTCATCAGAGGCTCCGGTCGCGACACAACGTCAAAGCACGTCAAGTGGGACTTTGTCCCTGGCGAAAAACTCGAAGTCTCTTCAGATTTCGTAACGGTCACCGTTCCGGAAGAAGCCTTGAGCGCCGCAAAGAAGCTGAACGGCAACAAGACTCTCGAATCCATGATTGTTCCGGTAACGATCCCCACGAAGGTCAAGAACCCAGTTCTCATCGACAACAACGGAGACTCGCTCGCAGTCTTTAAAGCCGAAAACGATGCAGACTCGTCGCTTTATTTCACGGCAATTCCAAGCATCGCCGCAGGCACATACAAATTCACAGTCACATCAAGCGAATCCGTTTACAAGACTTCGGAAATTTCCAGAGTGTTTGCCGAATCCAAATCAGGTTTGTCCGTCACCGAAGGTGATTTCATGCATACATTCATCACGGATACGTCAAGCAACAGCCTCGGCATCAGTTTCTGGATCGAAGAAGACGGTAGCAAAATCGCAGAAAGCGATTCTTTGTTCCTTGACTCCAAGGAAAACGATGTTTCATACCGCCTCAGAACAGGAGAAAAGCCGGAACAGCTCTGCGCCAACTTCTACAGAAGAGTATCAAAAGATACGACGTATACGGATTCGTTCCCTGAGCTTGAAAACTCTTACTGCCACAATGTCTTGGACGGGGAACGCCATCACTACGCCTTGTACATCAAGGCAAACCATGCCGTTATCGCCATCGATGGAAAGACCGTCGAAGACACCAAGATGAAAAACGCCTTCATCATATTCCCGGGCTTCGTCACAGGAAACCACAAGCTCAAGAACCTGACCGTATTCTCGCTCAAGCAATCCGCAATCGCCCAAAGCGACGACAGCGGCTGGGAACGCCTCCAAGCCTGGCTCAACGCATACTACATGATGCAGAAGTAAATCTTCACGTCGTCATCCTGAGCGGCGAACGCCGCGAAGGACCCAGTCACAATCCACAATGTCATGCCCGCCTCCGAGCGGGCATCTCCTTTTTATAGCCATCCTGAGTACCCCATCGTCATCCTGAGCGTAGTGTAACGAAGTCGAAGGATCCAGTCACAGTATTCATTATGTTATTACAATGTCTTTAAATACGAACACTTATACGCGAAATGTCGATAAATAAAGACATCAAGGCTTAAACAAATCCGAATGAGTTCCAGTTCTTGTCAAATAAAAAATCATTGCGTCTACATCGGTATAAGACATTCCCTTAGACGGATTAGCCTTCTTCTCCAAACTAGTCACATATACAGTTGATGCGAATGGAAGAAATTTTCGACACGATATTGCATAACCATCCGGAATTTATTTTCCATTCATAAAATACATCTAGTAAATAATATCAAACGTAACCTATTGTTCGAACACCAATAATTCCTCGCCGTAGTGGTTGAATTTCGAATTGATCATATTCAAATTCTTCGTACTCAAGCTGTTCATACTCAAATTGCTCATATTCAAATTCTTCATATTCGAAATTTTCGTATTCAAAAAAATCCAAGCCTAAAGATTCTAACACGTATGAAGGAAGCCTATAATCCTGCTTTACGATTCCGAACATCGTAAAGCCGGTATCAACACAAAACGAAAGGAAAGCTTTTCCTCCAAAGGAATATGCAAAGGATCCCACAACTGAGCCGATAAAACTACCCAACATAAATCCAAAAGCAGGAAAAGAAAGCAAGGCTGCTTGCACAAGCGCACCACCAACCAAAGCCGATGTAGCAACAATCATGTTACGAACTAAATTCACAGTCAAATCGGATGTACTTTTTCTGTGCAAAGCAACTTCAAACGCGTCTTTCATTGTAGTTATCGCTAAGACTGTTAAGGCTCCAATAACCGAAGGACTTACGCTTTTCATGACGGTTCCAAACATCCCTGATTTACAGCCAATAGTCAAACCAGCCGCAACAGCGCCCCGTAAAAAACCGGTCGCACTCCCATCCAATGCTGCAAAACCAACTTTTTTAAAATGTTCTTGACTGACATAACCATTTTTTATTAAAAAAGAAATAGCCTTAAGAATTTCAGGAGCCGTTTTTAATACAACTGATATTACGGCAGCAGTTGTCCCTGCTTTGAACGCGTGTTTGAATATATATTCATTTTTGATGGCCTGATCAAGCGAAACACCATACTCTCTTAAACATTTTGCATCCACCTTTTCTTCTTGCGCTGCTCTTGCTAAATTGGCAGAATCTTGCCGCGACAATTCCAATGATTTAATACCATGCCCATCTCTTATCACAGCATCAATATTGTCAAGAGTATCTTTATATTTTAAAGCCAATTCTGGTCTGTTGTAACTTTCTTTTAGATAAGCCCTTCTTAGAATTTCTTTCGTTTGCTCCAATTGCTCTGCAGGGATTATTCGAATTTGCCCCTCGTATAATGGAGAATGAACATTTTTATCCGCAAAAGGAGTTCCTGCTAGATACTCTTCTATTGTTTTCGGATTAGCCTTGTCTTGACGATATTCCATGTATCGATCCAAGATAGACTGAGATTGGGCCCTAGCACTTCGTATTGAATTTTTGTAGTATTTAAGACCAAAATCATATTGTAATGTTCCATCTTTTACAACAACGTCAACAGAAGCAAGCTGACTTCTAACAGTTTCTAATACAGAAGCTCTACTAGAAGAATCCGCTGCTTTCGCCTGCAAATTAAATGTATATGCATGCCAATACTCTGCAACAAAACCTTGAAAATTATCAATGGGAGCGTTTTTATTTTGCAAACCAGCATCATTTATTTTTTTTACAAAAGAATCAATTTCCTTTTCTAATTCGCTAACATATTCCGCAGCTTCTAAACTTGCGTTAAGCGCCCCTGCATTTCTTTTTACAAACGAATATCCATCCTCTAACGAAGACATTCATCATCCTTCCATAAATTTTTTCAAATCATTGAAAATAAAATGTGCGGCAAGAACCTTCTGTCTTTCAACATAGTATTGCCTAATTCTGCCAAAATATTTGCCCCAAAAGCCCTTATTGATATTTCCAAAATCAAAGATATTCACAAAACGACAAAGAGAATGAATAATTTCCAAAAAAGTTTCAAATATGTCAAAATTTTCACAAAGGTGATTTATATTAGTTTTCTCTTTTTCTGCAAATTCAACAAATTTTTTGTATTCCTTACTATTGTAAGACCTCGGACAAACATTCATTGAGCATATAGAGCCAAGCCAGCTATACCTCATGCCAAAATCATCATTACGGTATTCTGATGAATACTCAAGATGTTCAGAAACAAGTTTTTCATCACCCAAAATAACTACTCTGTTATTAGATGTAAGTTTTGCTAGATTATTTTTATATTCCTTACATGTCCACATAGCAGCAGTTATGGGTGTATCGAAAAAAATATCCTTTGAATTCAGCGATGAAATGAGCTGCATCATATAACTAGCCATCTCTTTTGAACGATCATCGTAAACAATCACCAAATTTTCTTTATTCTTTTCAAACATTTTTTCACCTTTAACATACTTGTTGAAATATCACTAGAAAAGATAATAACAATAATCTATAATTGTTTTTTCACGGCGAAAACACCTCTAATATATATAAAGATCCCTACTAAAGGTTATCAAAATGAGCGAAACAAAATCTACAAAATGTCCCCTGCCCTTATACCATGGCACATCAACCTTATTCGTTGACAGCATAAAGGAATTCGGCTTGGGCGGAAAAAACATTATCCAAGAAGGCAAGGTCCTTGAATTCGCAAGAGAAATATTCCCACTTGTAAAAGACAACCTTCCTGAATATGACGGTTCGGGACATACTATTAGCACATTTAAAGATATGGTAGACCAACATCCGCTTTTTCAGCATGGTCAAGTATATCTCAGTTTGTCTTACGATTATTGTACCCGTTTCACCCAAAAACGAAAATTTGGTTCCGAATTAATCTCCCACGCACTTTACTATTACGAGAAACTACTTGCAGAAAAAATAGTGTCCCCCGATATACTAAACAATTATCCATACTTGAAAAAAGTCAGAAATTTAGACTCCAAACCTGTCGTTGTAAAGGTAAAAGATGTTGACTGGGACAATTTGCTTATGGAGAATGGAAACGCATTATCAACGGAAGACATTGAAAATATACTCTCATTTTCCAATATGGAAGAATCAAAAAACAAAGAAGCCTTACAGCGCATTTTCAAATTCCGTTTAATAAAACCAATACCAAGTGACGAGATTGAATTTGATTTCAATCCTTCACCGAAATACCCAGAGGAGCTTTAGATTTATAAAATCTGAAAAAAAGAACGTCCAAGGAGACGATATGAAATTATCAAGCGAATGGCATCTTCAAGACATTGCCGGATGGATCAATAACGATTCCAAAATAAAGATTCCTCCCATACAACGTGGACTCGTCTGGAAACCCATACAAGTCGAAATGCTTTGGGATTCCATTTTGCGAGGCTTCCCCATAGGTTCATTTTTACTTTCTAAAAACAACAATGATACCTACGATTTAATGGATGGTCAACAGCGATTCAATGCCATTTCAAGCGCATTCCATCCACTTGAAAAATATTCCCAATCAGAATTATGGATTGACATTGACCCACCTCAAAAAACAACGGAAAGAGTCTTTTGGATTAAGGTGACAACCATTGCACACCCCTGGGGTTACGTAAATGATGATGAATGCAATACGCTTTCTGCGTCAGACAAGCGTGAAGCTCTAGTAGCATTCGGAAAGAATGAAAATTTCAATATTTATCATGACAATAAAGACGAAAATTTAACACTTCGTGATTCTTTCCCTTTTGCAGCAAAAGTTCCTATTCCGCTATGCTATATGCTTGATGCATGTAAAGAAGCAGACGATGCAAGCAATTTTGCCGAACTAGTTTATAAAAAAATCAAATGTTCAAATCGAACTTTTACAAAAAGATTAAAATATTCCAACAATGAAAAAATAAAAATAGAAACCCTATATCAAATTTTCAAAAAACTTGATTACTATACAGTCATCTCAAACATCATTGATATACAGAACATAAATACAGACAATAACAATCAAGATGACGGAGAGCGCGATGATGTAACAAGCCTCGAAATACTTTTTACAAGACTCAACAAGAACGGAACTCAAATTACGGCTGCGGAACTCAAGTATTCTGCTATAAAGGCTTATTGGCCAGAAATTAAAGGCATAAATGACAATTTATCCCAAGGTTTTATACCCGCCGAAAAACTGGTCCTTTGTATATTCAGACTTGTTTTGACTATAAATAATTGCAAGTTACAAAACGAGCCATCCATCAAGCAAATTAGAGGATTTGCCCAAGACGAATCTATTAAAAAATCTGTTAATCAAGTATACGATAACTGCAAAAAATACATCTATACAATCAATGAATTGCTCGGCATCAATGGTACTATAGACTCTACACCATCCTTAATTCGCACTCTCATCATCAACAATTCTCCTGACCTGTTCTTCCTGCTATTCTTTATGGCAAGTCAAAAACAGGACTATTCACCAGATGACGTAAAAGAGATTAGGGCATTTGCATTCTTTATCCATTTATTTGTAGACAATAAGTTCCACAAACAAATAACCAACCATTTCATTCAAGATTTTTTTGGAACATCAGAGAAGAAATCCTTTGAAAAAGTATTCTATAGTCAAATTGCGAATATAGTTTATCAAAATGTATCAATTCCTGCGTACCAGAGCAAACTGCGTCTAGACGAACACGAAATAAAATCAACAAAGGACTGGTTTAATAAAATTTTCACTATACCCTCAATAAAACAGGTATTTAGTCAAATTAAGAATTTCAATAGAAATAAACCCGAGATTCTCCTTTTCGCTCAAAGACGTTTTTTAAATACCCATTTTGATCGCTTTCTGTCAACAAGCGGCAAAGCTTGGGAAAACCATAATGTGCCATGGGATTATGACCATATAATTCCCCAAGAATGGATAATAAAAAGAAATGGCGGTGAAATTCCTTTTTGTAGAGAATGGCTCAATACTATTGGCAACATCGCCGTCATACCCTTTGAAGTCAACCGTTCCAAAAGCAACAAAGGCGATTGGGGGTTTTATCAGAATAACTCCGATACACTTTTTTTTGACGAATCCTTCGTTAAAGAGAAAATTGAAAAAAATAACATAAAACAGGCTTCATACGCCATCAAGTTTGCAAACTTCACTCTGCACCGTCTGCAAAAAATTTACGAACAATTAGATGACGTGCTTAGTCCTATAGATTTCAAAAAAATTTTAGAATTATCAGAGCATAAGTTCATTATTAGACGAAAAAAACTTTTTGAAGACATAAATCATATCTTAAATGGATCTACATCTTATTTATTTTATAATGGAGAAAAGGATGTAGAAATAAGCCATCCTCTGGATTGGTGCCATCAATGGGTTTCCACAGGACTCAAAATCAATAATAAATATTTTGTTGCCGTAGTATTTCCTAGTGATGAATACGGTATGGAAATCGGAATCCGGAAGGTCAACCGTGATGATTCAGAGAAATTAGAGGTAACCAAAGAATTCAAAGATTATATTGCCATTAACAATAATTCCTGGTTCATCTATAAGAATATCCCTGCAGATATGTCTACAAGTGAAATCGTTAAAAAACTAGAGAAGTTGAAAACATTTATTTATGAGAATTTAAACACCTCGCCTCTTAAAGATAACTCAACAACACAATCATAGACATTTCCTGATAAAAAAATCCGGCCTCGCATGAGGTCGGATTTTTCAATTTCAATCATCAAGACTAGACTGGATGGGGCTATAGACCCAACTCTTTGGCTCGGTTATAAAAATGAGCAAGCTCATTTTTTGCAACACTCGCCTTCTGAGTTGTCTTCCGCCTTCGGCGTCAGGATGACGAGGAAGCGAAGGACGGCGAAGCCTTAACAGCGACTTATTCCTTATCCTTTTCCTTATCGTGGCAATGGCACGGGCAATGATAGCAGTCACCCGTTTCGGCGTAGTCCTTGCCAGTCCAGCAGTAAGTGCAAAGGTCTTCTTCCGGGAGGCCAATCGCCTGAATCAAGTCGTCAATGCGCTGGAACGCAAGCGACGTGAGGTTCAGCTTCTTGCGGATGTATTCGACCATGTCCTTGTACGGCTGGCCATTCGGATCGGTGTACTTGTCCAAATCGGCGTTTTCACCTTCCTGGTCGCGAATGTAACGGCGCGTGATGAGGTCGTATTCATTCTTGGAACGGGAGAAGTTGATGAACTTGCACGGATAAACGAGCGGCGGGCAAGCGATACGCATGTGCGTTTCCTTGCAACCCATCGAATAAAGTTTTGCAGCCTGCTTGCCGAGCTGAGTTCCACGAACGATGGAGTCGTCGCAGAAGACGAGGCGACGGTCCTTGATGAGTCCCGGAATCGGGATGAGCTTCATCGAGGCGACATGTTCACGCTGGCGCTGGTCCTGCGGCATAAAGGAACGAGCCCAAGTCGGCGTGTACTTCACGAACGGGCGGGCAAACTTGATGCCTGCTTCATGAGCATAGCCCAAAGCGTGAGACGTGCCGGAATCTGGAATACCGCAAGCGGCATCGGCTTCGGTCGGGGTGCGCTTGGCAAGAGCAGAACCGCAACGGTAACGGGTCATTTCCACGTTACGTCCTTCGTAACTGGAGGCCGGGTAACCGTAATACACCCAGAGGAACGAACAAATTGCCATCTTCTTGCGTGGCGGAACGAGCGTTGTTTCGCCATCCGGCGTGAGCTCTACCACTTCACCCGGACCAAGATCACGGACGTATTCGTAACCGAGGTTCGGAAGAGCGCAGCTTTCTTGCAAGGCGATCATGGCGCCATCCTTCTTACCGAGGATGATTGCCGTACGGCCCCACTTGTCGCGGCAGGCATAAAAACGCCCCGCGCTATCCATAATCAGCACGGAGCAACTTCCCTTTACCTTGTCTTGAACGTACTTGAGACCGTCAATAATTGAATCCTGCGTAGCGATAAGCGCTGAAACAACTTCGGTCGGACCGACCATGCCACTCGTTGTAGAGAACTGGAGCTGCATGCAGTTGTTGCGGAAAAGTTCGTTCTTAATATCTTCAATGTTCGTGATGAGACCAACGGTCACAATCGCGAATGTTCCCAGCTTGGAGGTCATGACGAGCGGCTGCGGGTCCGTGTCAGAGATGACGCCTAAGCCAACCTTGCCGGAAAAATGGGTTAAATCGTGTTCAAACTTACTGCGGAACGGAGTGTTCTGGATGTTGTGAATCGAGCGATGGAAAACACCATCCGATTTCAAAACAGCCATACCGCCGCGGTGAGTGCCAAGGTGAGAATGGTAGTCGGTTCCGTAAAAGAGATCGCAAACGCAATCTTCTTTGGAAATAACACCACAAAAGCCGCCCATATAAGACTCCTGGATAGAAAAGGATTTTCCAAGTACAAAAATAGAAATCTTGCGCCATCTGCAAAGACTAAACCTGAAAAATTTTTCTTTCAACCGCCGGGCAACCCCTGCAAATAGCCATATTTTTTGCTTACCAGCCCTCAAGTCCGCCACATTCCGCAAAAAATCCGATTTGGAATATTGCCTTATTTTGATTTAGGACCTTTTGAGTATATATTGGTATAAAAGCATACATTTTCAGAAGGGGAAGCATATGGAAATTAAAGCCGTACGCATGTTTGACCATGGTTTCATGAACCAAGCGTTTGCCTTTGGCGGAGAAGAAGGCAAGGACAAGTTTGACGAGCAGATTATCTACCGCAGCAGTCTGCAAAACTTTCTCATCGACACCGGGAGCGAAGTCATCCTCGTCGATACAGGGTTCGTCAACGATTTTGAAGCGCCCGAAAAGAAACTCGGCGCACCGCTTTACATGGGCGAAAAGCTAAAGGACTACACCCAGGCCTTTGCCGAACTCGGTTACAAACCCGAGCAGGTCACTAAAATTCTCATCACGCACAAGCATCCGGACCATTCTGCCGCCATCCAGTACTTCAAAAACGCGATGGTGTTCGTCTCGCCCGAAGATGCCGACGCCATGAAACTCGAAGGCGCAAACATCGTGCGTTGCACTTACAAGGACGGACCTTACCACAACTTCCCGAAATGCGAAAAAATCGCAGACGGAATCTATTTCATTGAAGCGAAGGGACACACCAAAGGCAACAGCATCATCGTCGCCGAAAACGAAGGACTCTTCTACATGATGCACGGTGACGTGACCTACTGCGATGCCGCCCTTAAGGCAAACAAATTAAGCATCGTCTTTGAAGACATTGCTGCCGCCCGCGAAACGCTTGACCGTGTCCGCGAATTCGTCGCCAACAACCCAACCGTTTACCTCTCGACGCATTGCCCCGAAGGCTACGAAAATCTCGAGATGAAGCGCGTAATGAAGCTGTAGAGAGTTACTTAAAAACTTTCTTGAGAAGGCGCCACCAGTTGCCTAGTGTTCCCGGTTTTGCCCCGCGATTCAGCGGAACATCCTTAAACGGCGATTGCATATAGCGGCGCCACCATTCGTGCGCCAAAAGCACATCGTAGTATTTCCAAGGCTTGCCCGCACCCGTCCAATGGATCACGGACGGGTCGTCAAACGCTTCGCGAACTTCTTTGGCAGAATACAGCGCAGTCATTCGCTTGGCATGTTTGATGTTGCTCATCGTCACGTTGTAGCGACACGGGATAAAGCCGATTTTGCCATAGCACACGTAATTCAGAATCAGCTGGTCAGCAGGGTCGAGCGGAGCAAATTCCTTTTTGCCCACAAGCGCTAAGCACTTGCTTTCAATACCATCTTCGCGCATGGCCTTGAGGTTCATCAAAAGCACACCGCTGTTCACGTAAAAGTCCATGCCCGGAATTCCACTCTGTTTGAGCCAGCGATTGCGATCGCTCTTTTTAATTTGCGCCCAAACGACAGGCACGCCCGCCATGTAAATTCCGTCCATCGGCGTTTCAAAAAGTTCTCGCAAATCCGTGCGCACCATCGTATCAGTATCGAGGTACAGAACCTTATCCAAAAGCGGCAACACCGACGGCGCTTTTAAGCGGTAAAGCGCAGGCGTCGTCACGGAATGCACCATCCCGACCTTACCACTGTACTGGATTGCATTATCCTTAAAATAAGGCGACATGTCCACAAGCGTCACGGAACAATTCTTTCGCGGGGTATCCGCACATTGCGATAAACGATTTCGATTTTCTTCGGTCACATTATCCGAAAGGAAACAGTAAAAATCGTAGTACGTCCCCTCGCCCGCCGTCTCAATAGCAGACGTCATAACAACAGCCATGGCATTGATCTGATTGTTATCGCTCGAAAGGATAATCGAAATGTGAACGTTTTCCATGTCGTTTTACTCCAAGAATCTTTAGAAAAGCTTGCCCAGGATTTCCAAAGGCTTCACGAGGAAAGGCATTTTCTTGTACAGCCAAGCAAGAGACTTTGCAAACGCGTAAGAGCGGATGATGTAAGCGCCAGCAGCACCGACCTTGTTCGTCTGGTACATGAACGCATCCTTTGCGTGCGCAATCACGTCATCGTAATATTCGTTGATGTGAATGGACTTGTCCGCGTTTACCGTCACGGGGAGGCTCTTCAAGTTCGTGTAAAAGTCCTTGCGCAAAATCTTCGGCAAAAAGATATTCATCGACTCCGGTACCTTGCGGCCACGCGTATCGATAATGCGCGAACCAAAGAAGTGCAACACCTTCGCCGTCGGCAAGAATCGGTTGCCATAAGCAAGCTGGCAGTTCCAGCCGCCATCCATCTTCTTCGTCACATATCCGAACTTATAGTTCGTCTCGGCAAGCGAAGCCATATCGTACGGGAAGTTCTTCGAAACGCAGTAAAGCCAAAGTTCGTGCCAAGTCTTGAAGAACTCGCGGGCTTCAGGCGTATCGGCGGCAAACATCACGCCCCCGTTGAAAATCTCGTCGTTGAGGATTGGCGAAAAGCCCATCATCTTCGCGTTGTTCAAGACCTTCTTACGGTTAATCGCCTTCGAGAGATTCGTGTGGAAGTCAAGCACCGCATAAATGCCACCACGCCATTCGTCCGGAATCGAGAGGTCATCGACAATCGCGATGTCCGAATCCATGTACAAGAAGTCGCCATCGACCACATTGCGCATCACCGTTTTGAGGTAACGAGAACGGAGCATTGGTGTGAACTTTTCATCAAGCGTCAAAACCTTGAGTTCATCGACCGCATCTTTCAAGACCGCACGCGGTCCCGTCAGAGTTTCAGCCGTCTTGTCATCGGTCAAAAGCGTCACAAAAGCGTTCGGGTTATGAACGCGAAGCGATGCGATTGCCACAAGCGTCTGCTCGCAGAAAAAGTCCTTCGGAGAACTCGTCAACACAAAAAGATATTTTACGGAAGGCATAATTATCCTTGAAGCTTAAGAGGTTCCTTGTTTTCGTAAGCGGCGAGTCGACTTTCGACAGAGCCTCGCGGGGCGTTCCTGAGAAAGCCCTTGATACGCTGCCACAGCGGGCGCCAGCTGCCGTTCGTCACGTGAATTGCAAAAGGCTTGACCTTGGATTCATTAATGCTCGGCAAGAACACATCGCCCGGATAAATCGTAATCCCTTCGGAAAGTTTCTGCATTTCGTTCTTGTACACAAAGCCAAACTGCTGGGCGGCATGGGCATAAACGCACGGCGAAATATTCTTGATATTCAATTCGCCATTCGGCAAAATGAACTTTTCCGTCTCGTAATATTCCATGCACTTTTTAAGGAACGGGTGCCCCGCCTCGCCACCGAAAATTGCTGCCTGCAAAGCAATCCCCGGAATTACCATCTGGTTCGGGTCTTTCTTGGTTCCGTCTTCGTTCAAGAATCTCCAGGACCTGTTTTTCTTATAGTGCGAAGTAAATTCAATGCTCGAAAAATAGCGGTTGTTCAGGAACGGATCAAAACTCTGGTACATGAAAACATCAGTATCGCAGTAAATTCCACCCTCGTGGTAAACCGCATAAAGACGGATGTAATCGCTAATAAAAGCCCATTTAGAAACGCTTTCCGCTTCACGGAGGTACGGAATACTTTCAATAATATCCTTGCACTTATCAATATCCCACTTTACAATTTCATAGTCGGGGCAATGCCTTTTCCAGCTAGAAACGCAAAGTTCCGAAAGCGGGGAAAGCGGGGCGTTATTCTTAGAAAACCAAATCAGATGTAATTTTTTAGGAATCATTGCCATAATTTACGAAATTACGCTCCGCAATGTGCAAGGCTATACATTTTTTGGCGGTTTTTCGGCAGCTCGCTTGATGACCAGATAAACGAGAGATGCGGTCGTCACCACAAAGATGGCGATTTTCTGCCACATTTCAGGTTCAAATCCGGTATTCAGGAGCACAAACAGGATAAGCAGAGCAATCGCCCACGCAAACTGCACCCACAGCCCACGGCGATAAGGCCAAATTCCGTTTTTCAAAAGCTCAGCGTTCATCCAAATGCCTTGGAAAATTTGGAAACTGAGTGTCGAAATCGCAGCACCGACCAAGCCAAATTTCGGAATTAGCAACAAGTTCATGGACACCGCCAAAATAAGCGAATAGACATTCAACTTCAGCAAGAACTTGCTCTTGCCCATTCCATTGAGCACCATGCCAGTAAAGCAGAACGATCCATCGAACAATCCCGCAAAAAGAAGGATTCCAAGGACTTCTGGATTTTGGACAAAAGATTTACCCGCAAGCATCAAGGTCTCTTCCGGGAAAAGTACGATAAAGAATCCAATGCCAATCTGAATCGTCGAAATCAACGACACACAATAAGAATACACATGCGGAAGTCCCTGCTTCATTCGTTCCGGCTCCATCCCTGCCACAACCGGGAAGAGGATGGAATTGAAATTCTGGCGCACCGTCTTAATCGCATTGGAAATCGTCACCATGATGGCATAGACACCAGCGTATTCAGGACCAAGCAACACGAGGACCATCCAAAGGTCCGCTCTCAACAAGAACGCGACGACAAATTCAGAAAAGCCAATCGGCAGCGAAAACGAAAGCAGCGCCTTAGGAATCTTTTCGGACGAGAGCCACTTCATTCCAGGGAACTGGCGCGGCATCAAACGCATATAAATCAAGACCGCAATGCAATTGGCGCACAGCAAGCCGATCGGAAGCGAATAGACCTTATCTCCCGTAATAAAGTAAATAATCAAGGCAAAAAGCGGTGCAAAGGTAAAAACGGCGAAATCGTTAATGAATATGCGATACTGCGGTTTACGATTTCCTTCCGACGCCCCCGCAAAAATCAAGTTGAATACCCACGGGACAATGGACATGATGTACAGAATAATTTCCGTCGGAGAAAGCGATTCAAGCCCCGAGAATATCGTGTAAGAGCCCGTCAAAGCCATCACGACAATCACCGCAAACACAAGGAGCGCATAATAAAAACCAAGGCGAAGCGACTGAGCAATCCCTTCATGAGCCACTCGGTTATAAAGCTTGTTCTGCGGAACGTACCAGGTCAAGCCCTTGTCCAAGCCAAGCACAGCCGCACGGCTCATCATCGACACCCAAAGCTGGGTGGATATATAAATACCAAAAGCCTCTTTCCCAAAATAACGCGCTACCACAAAATTCAACGCCGGGCCAGAAACCTTAAGCACAGCGCCGATAATGTTGAGGATGGAACTTTTCAGCAAAAATTTCTGATCATTCTCAGCAGAAGACATTAATGCACCTTTTCAATATCTTTCAGAACGTTCAGCAAGACTTCAGACGAAGCTAGATAATTTGTATAGACAAATATTTTCTTTTTACGGGATCCCTTGCAGACCGAATTCGTCGATGCGTTTTCCATGTGGTAAATCTTCAACGCCGGATTGTAAACCATGAGCATCTTGTCACGGAGCATTTCAGCATACAGGATATCTTCTTCCTGGTACATGAACGTTCCCGAATTCAAGCCGTCGTAACGGGCAACATAGTCGGGCGAAAACACAAGGCAGCAACCGTGCAATTCCACATTGACTTGGCGGCGGTCATTAGCGGGTTGGTAGCTGTTCGGCCCAGGTCCCAAGCGGTCTGCAAAGAACGAGTACCAAGTATCTAAAAAGCCCAAATGCAGAATGTTTCTCACGCGGATTCTACGCCAGCGCGCCCTTTTGCGCTCGAGTTCTGCAACCGTCATCAGCTTGTCTTTGACTGGGTTTGCGTTAATCCCGTTCGGGCAGTGGATTTCAGGACCTAAAACGGCAAAATGGCTTTGCTCATATTCATCCAGAATGACCTTGTAAAAATCATCTTGAATCAAGTACGTATCGTTGTTCAGCATCACGATAAAATCGCACTTCTTTTCGTTTTTCAAAAAGCGAAAACCCACATTGTTCCCGCGTGCAAAGCCTAGATTTTCTTCGTTCAAAATGACAGACACATGAGCTTTGCCTTCAAACAACGCCTTTACTTGAGGCCCAGACTTATTCGGAGAGCAATTATCGACAACGACAATCTCAAAATCATCGGTATCAATCCGTTCCAGGATCGATGCGACGCACTTTTCTGTTTCAGCGACAACATTATAGTGAAGTACAACAAAGCCTAGACGCATCTCTGTCCTTTTTAGAAAACATAATTTTATGCAAAATTAAAAAAATTTCGGTATAAAAACATAATATTCCCGTTTTTCCTTTTCATCTTTTACTACATTATACGGCATGGTAAAATTCAGTCAAACTTCTTGGCAATACGGCACTCTTTCGGACACGCTTGATATTTTGCGTTATGCGCCAATGTCCTTGTCCGTCGGAACGAACGCCGTTCTATACTACACGTTGCCCAAGAACATTGAATCTGGCGAGTTTATCCGCTACACCATTATGGCGGGTTTCAGAAAATTAAGTTGGACTGGCATCATTGGAGCGGTCACACCGGGCAAGACGAACAACGTCATCGAAATCGCAGTACGCCTTGGTGAAGGCCCATTCCGTGGTTTTACCGCCACGCACAAGTTTGATTCCGTCAAGGGAATGACGACCTGCTTTGACGACCTCTCGTTCCAGGGATGCAAGGATTTTGCTGAAGATACGTTCGCAATTGTCATGAACAGCGCAAGCTTGGTTTACGCCATAAACGCTAGAGAAATGGCTCGCGAACAAATCGCATTTATTGAAGCAAAGAAGAAAACGCAGGCTTTCGAAGCGTTAGACCAGTCCGCAACCGCCGGATAAAATCATGTACAAGTCCCTCGAACAGGCCCTGCTGGATTTGGAAAAAGCGGGAATGCTCAAACGTATTCACGCCGAAGTCGATCCACACTTGGAAATGGCCGAAATCGCGAGGGAAAATTTTAGAGAGGGCGGTCCAGCACTTCTTTTTGAACATGTCAAAGGGAGCAAGTTTCGTGCCGCCTGCAACATTTTCGGAAGCGACGAACGATTCAATTTTCTGTTCCGAGATGGCTTTGAGCAGACAAAAATCGCAGTCCAATTCAAGTCTAATCCGGTCGAATTTTTCAAAAATGCTTTCAAGCACCCACTACAACTATTCAAGGCGGGATTCGCCGGAATAAATTCTTTGCCCAAGCGCTCCGGCAGCATCAAGGACTTCGAAGAATGCAGCCTCAGCGACTTGCCACAGCTGGTCAGCTGGCCGCTAGACGGCGGAGCGTTCATCACGCTCCCGCAAGTCGCCACACGTCCGAGCGAAAATTCAAGCATCATGCAAACGAACGTGGGCATGTACCGCATCCAGATTTCAGGGAATGAATACGTCCCGAACGAAGAATGCGGTTTGCATTACCAGATCAAGCGCGACATCGCAAGGCACCACCAGAAGGCTCTCGAAGAAGGTCGCCCACTCAAGGTGAGCATTTTCATTGGCGGACCTCCATCGCACACATTTGCAGCTGTGATGCCCATGCCCGAGAACCTCTCGGAACTGCTTTTCGCAGGTATGCTCGGCAATCGCCGATTCCGTTACTTTGAACATGACGGTTACCTTGTCTCTAGCGATGCCGACTTTTGTATTTTAGGAGAACTCGAACCCGGTTTAAAACCCGAAGGTCCATTTGGGGACCACATCGGCTATTATTCCGGCAAACACGATTTTCCTTGTATGAGAGTCCAAAAAGTGCTTTGCAAAAAGAACGCCATTTTCCCGTTCACGGTCGTCGGTCGCCCGCCCCAAGAAGATACACTCTTTGGCAAGTTCATTCACGAAATCACAAAGCCGATGGTCCCCGCTTCGCTCCCGGGCGTTTACGGGATTCACGCGGTCGATGATGCTGGCGTACACCCGCTTTGCTTAGCGCTCGGTTCAGAGGCGTTCCGACCCTACGCCAGCCCCGAAGAACGCGAGCCGATGGAACTTTTAAAGACGGCAAATGCGCTGCTCGGATTCAACCAGGCGAGCCTTACCAAGTATTTGCTGATTGCCGCAAAAGAGGACGCCGCGGGAATCTCTGCTGACACGAAAGCCGTCGCAAATAAAACCGCCGCGAGCCTCGATGTAAACAACATTCCAACGTTCTTCGGACACGTTCTCGAACGTGTCCACTTCGACCGCGATTTGCATTTCCAGACGGCGACAACGATCGACACGCTCGACTACACCGGCACAAGCCTCAACCACGGTTCCAAAGTCGTGATTGCCGCTGCCGGCGCAAAAATTCGCGAACTCCGCAACAAACCGAGCGATCTAAAAACGCTTGCGCTCCCGCAAGGATTCAAGAACGCGACCATCGTGATGCCCGGCGTGCTCATGATCGAAGGTCCGGCGCATCTCGAAAACGGCAACGAAACATTCCGCGAGTTCAAAAACGCCCTCGCCCACTGGGAATTCCGCGAAAACTACCCCTGGATTTCCATCATCGACGAAGGCTCCCTTAACGCAGACAATGGCACAGGCAATGGCACAAGTAACATTTTGAGCGATTTCCTCTGGCTCACGTTTACGCGCTCCGCCCCCGCCCAAGACATTTACGGTCTCGACGAAGTTGTCGAAAACAAGCATTGGAAATGCAAGGCGCCCTTGATTATCGACGCCCGCATCAAGCCACACCATCAAAAACAGCTGACGGTTCCCGCCGAAATCACCGCCAAGGCAAGGCAAATTCTCAAAAACGCAGGAGTTGTATAAGCAATGCGTTTAAATCCATTTCACAACATCTTACAGGCACCTCTTTTTTCTCTCACCATCACATTAATTTGTGTGTCAGGTTTCGCCTATGCTTATGAAAATGGCTGCGGAACCGCAAAAGTCATCGAGAATCTGATAAAATATCAAAAAGACCCGCATTATGCCGCCTCGCTTTACAGCAGCGAAAAATGTAGTCCCGAAAGTTATTACGATTCCGTCTACACAATCGAAACGCCACATTTTCAGGTGATGTACGTCTTGACGGGTCCACATGCCACCACCAAAGCGTTTGCCGATTCTACCGCAGCAAGTTTTGAAGATGCATGGGAGCTTTACGTCAACAACATCAAGATGCAAGCGCCCAAAGGTCCAAGCAAGAGCCACCATTTTCAGCAAGATGTTAAAGCCGGTCTATACCCCGTCGAAATCATCGATGTCGACCAAGTCCGAGACGGACAAATTTTCTTTGGAGGTTCAAGCTCATGCGGTGCCTGCTTTGCAGTGACGGTTCCCATGAACAACGGTGCAACTTCACAAATTTTCTTAGACAACGATTTCAATTACGGTGCGACTTACAACATTTCAAAAGAGTCTATAATCGTCGATAAAGACACTTGTTATTATTCCAAGGCTGATATTCCTCTGTATAACAGCACCCACGATTATTACTACACAAAAGAATGGGCAAAAGGGATCCGTCTTACAGCATTCCACGAATTTTACCATGCTGTACAGCTAACCTACCTCAACATGTATTCCAATTCTACGTTCTGGTTCGAAGCTTCAGCCACGGGCTTTGAAGAAATTACCAACCCCGAAGTAGACGATTATCTCAGATATTTGCCATCCTTTTTCGACAAAACAGGGAACCCGCTCTCCGCAACATTCCGGAATTACGGAGCATCTACTTTGTTCCTTTATCTATACTACAAAGTTTCAAAAAATCTTGACAAGTCCATCTGGGAAAACTTCTCCAAGAACCCCAATAAAAATTTTGAATCGCAGCTCGAAGCTTCTTTAAAAGCACACGAGCTTGACGCCGACAGCGTTTTCCATGACTATGCAGTTCGACTTTCGTTTTCTGGAGCACGCAGCAAGAAACTGCAAAAGAAGGAATGGATTAACGAAGATCAATCGCAATGGGCTTCCGCCAGATACCGTTTAGACGACTTAATAAAGCCTGAACTAGAAAGTCTCGCTTTTGATTTTTTCAGCAAACAGCAAAACACCCAAGATGTAGACCTTTCTAATTTTGTCGGTAAAGCGACAGTCATTGCTTACCACGATTCAGAGGCAACGATCCATAGAATCAGTAGCAACAAAACACTGGATAGCTTAGCTTCATTCTTTTCTACATGCGATTCAACCACTTGGGTTTTCAGTCGTTTCGGAAAATCCGAAAGCATCCCCATCACCACAAGCACTTCAGATCCGCATGCATTCCCCGTTCCCTGGAAACATGGCGCACTCTGCTTCGGTCCACTCCCTAGCGACAAGAAATTCTTTGAAATCCGTAACAGGCGTGGAGACTTAGTCACTCAGCAAAAGTATGAAGGAACAACATTCTGCCTGCAAGAAGACCAAGTCAAAGCGATGATGGCACCAGGCATTTACCGCTTCCGCGTCGGGAACAAAAGCAAAACGAAAAGTTTTATTGTGATTTACTAGTCAATAGTCATTAGTTATTAGAAGATGTCATGCCCGTCCCGGCTCAGAGGCCGGGATAAACTCCAGCGGGCATCTCCTTTTTAAAAACTACAGGCACTCGCCTATGAATGGGAACAAATTGTTCTTCTGCTCTAGCATCTTGAGCAACTTGGTATCGGGATTTGCCTTGACCGCTTCTTTATAAAGCGCACTGAGATTTTCGTAATGACCATTCAATCGGGCACGTGCGTAATCCGCCGCCGAATTGTTATGAATCATAAACGCCCAGTCCGAAGCCTGGAACAGCACGAGTTCGCGCGCCATCTGCGCCAAGAAACGCTTGGCAGTCGCATTTTTTGAACCGCGCGCAGTCCCAACAGCATTCCCTGCATTAGAAATGCGCGACTTCAAATCGTCCATCATCTTACGCATTCTAAAAAACATCGGGTACTGGAAGGCTACTTCATCGTTCATCCAAACGTCACCAAAGCCGCCCTCACCCCAAGACGAGAAAATCGGATTGTGAACATCTGTATCCGCAGGTTCGCGCATCGATTCTTCAAAAGAAGCCATCTCGACCACGCTCGAGCTTGCCGCGCGTTCAAACATTTTCTCGATGAACAGCGGACCTTCAAACCACCAGTGTCCAAAAAGTTCCGCATCGTACGGACAAAGGATCGAAACCTTATTGCCATCCATGTTCGGAAGCAAATTCGACACAGTCGCTTCGCGATTGGCGACAAAAAGTCGCGCATGGTCTTCCACCAAGCGGAGCGCATTCCACGGGCGATAAATCTCCTTATTTTCGCTTCCCGTGATGCGGTAGTACTTGAGACCCGTTTCAATAGGCGTGCCCGCCGATAAGAAATAATCGCCTAGATATTCGCTTTCACGTTCGTGCGCAATATCCCTAAAGAACTCGCGATATTCAGGATGCCCCGGGTAGCCCGTTTTGCGGCTCCAGACTTCCATAGAACTGCTCTGTTCACGCCCCATGCAATAAAGCCCTGCCGGAGTCTTGATTGGCGAGAACACGCCATACTTCGGTGCAGGCTTTGCCAAGAGCACGCCATGCGTTTCCAAGAAGAAATACTTGAATCCGAATTCTGCAAGGATCGCGTCCAGACCTTCAAAATAGCCACATTCCGGGAGCCACAGCCCGCGAGGCTTTTTGCCAAAAGCTTCTTCAAACGCGCGGACTGTAATCTTCAGCTGCAAACGGATCGCTTCGACATCGTTCTGGTACGCCGGCAAAAACGGATGCGTCCCCACGCATGTGAGCAAGTTGATTTTTCCAATCTGCTCCAGGCGCTTTAACGCAGGGATAATTTCGCAACCGCAATCGCGCTCCCATGTATTGATGAGCGCAAGCTGCCTGCGGTAATAAAAATCCACCACTTCCATAAGCTCGGAATTGCCCTGGAAGCGGACTTTTTCGCGTTCAATCAGTTCGAGCTGTTTGTGCAAATGCGCAGAAAAACGGGTAAGCAAAAGCTTATCCGTAAGCATCGAGAGCAGCACCGCAGAAACGCTCAAATTGAGAGAGCCCGGCACGCCCTTTTCTTCCAGACGGTTGAGCATCTGTATGACGGGCAAATATGTCTCCGCCATAGCCTCAAAAAACCAGTTCTCTTCCAAGAACCGGTCAAAAGAGGGTTCACGCACAAAAGGCAAATGTGCGTGAAGCAAAAGATGTAAGCGACCAGGCTTTGCCATTATTCCGTGCGCTTCACCACGATCGGAACGATTGTCGTCGGGAAATCGCCATCCTTATCGGTTGCAAAGACAGGGATAATCTTCGTCACGTCCGGGAGGTCTTCTTCAAAGCTGAAGGTGCCATCCGGGTTGAGCGGGAACGGTTCGCCACGCACCTGCAAGTGCGCATCCGGACGCGTGCCACCGTAGACGATCAAGCGGGTCTTCACCCACAAGAAGAAGTCCTTGCCGTAGTTCACAGAATCCTTCGGGAGTTCAAGCTTGTTGCTCTTGAGAGCGGCACTGGAAAGTGCGCCAGAGAACATGGAGCCCGAAGAGCTCGAAAGCGATTCAAGCCAAGTCTTTGCAGACATCGAAGAAAGTCCCGAGCTGCCAAAACCACCGAGAGTAGCACCACCGAGGGAAGCGCGAACAAATACGTTGTCCGTATTCACTTCGGAACCTTCGAGCGTGAACGTCTGCATCGGACCAGCTTCGACCAGCGGTTCGAACTTGCCAGCGGCAACAACGCCAAGCGCTGCAGCGCAGTTCTGCGTTGCCTTGTTTTCCACGTACCAACTACGGGCGTCTGCCGGAACTTCGATATCGTGGAACTTGAGCTTCTTGTTGCGCTTCACGGTCAAGTCGTTCGAGATGTCGAACAAGCGAAGCACGAGCTTGCCCTTGCCCTTCTTGGCAGCCTTGATGCGTTCTTCAGAAACTTCCCAAAAAGCTTGCATCCAGTTCGGATCCTTCTGCATGAGCACGAGGTATTCTGCATCGAAGGATTGCGGCAATGCTTCCGGGGCAGCGGACTTAGCGACCTTAGCCTTCGGAGTTTCAACAACTTCAACGTCGACCTTCTTTGCCTTCGTAGCGGTCTTCACAACCTTCTTAGCAGCTTCTACGGACTTTTCCGTCTTTGTAGAAACCTTGGCGGTCTTCGTTGCAGTCTTTGTAGCCGGCTTTTCAGCCTTCGCCTTCACAGTCTTCTTTGCCGGAGCCGTCTTAGCAGCAACCTTTTCAACGGTTGCGCTCGGCTTTTTGGCGACAACCTTCTTTTCGGCAGGAGCTTTCTTTGCAGCAGTCTGCTTCTTTTCAGCTGTAGCCTTCTTCGCTACAGTCTTCGTTTCAGAAACTTTTGTAGAAGCCGTCTTCTTAGTAGCGGTCTTCTTTACTTCCTCTTCATTCTTCTTAGTAGCCATTTCGATCTCCTTCTGTTGAATCTTATTGACCACGGGTTTTACCCCAACTTCCGACACCGAGCAAACCGAGACGTATACCAATATAGGATTCACTCCAGTTGCGGTCATCGTCTGTCAGGCGAACGCCCCCCTGAATGGACAAATCCAGCATCGTTCCCTTTCGACCGAGCGGGAAACCAGCACCAATGGATCCACCAATTTCAGAAACATCTTGAACATACCAGTTCTTGAACCAGACACCGGCTCTATACGTAATGCGGTTCCAGTATGATTCATAGAAAATATCGCTACCATCGCGCTGGTAACCAAGAGAGATATTGAAATCATTCTGCGTCTTGGTCACCTTGGACAAATTCCAGCTACCAGCAGCATTCTCGATATCCTTATCCCAGGCACGCCATGCAATATCAGCCATCACGTTGTGGCGCTTGTTGAAGCGGTAGTTGACACCCGTTGCAAGCATCGCCGGAACGCGGATTTCACGAGTGTGCTTAGCCGGAACAAGCGTATCGGTTTCACTATACCTGAAGTTGTATTCCAATTCATTTTGGAGCGTGTAAGGCGTCGTAAACGAGAAGAAATACGAAGCCATACGACCGCGGTACTGGGCAGCAAAAGTGTAGTACGCCGGATGGTTCTTGATTTCCCAGTCCCCATTCACGTAATCCGAAACATCGGTGTTGTTCGTAGCCCAGGCATCCGCCTCATCAATTTCAGAGTTGTCCGGACCAAGCGTAAGTTCACGAGTATAGCTGCCCATCACAAAATGAGCCGAGGCGCCCAACGAAAGCGCGCGGTAGAACGGGAGTCGAATCGCATAAGTCGGCACCAGTTCATAAATACTGCTCTGGTATTCAATTTTCGCTTTTTGGTTTTCTTCCTGATTTTCAAAATCTTCACGCATCGAAGCGGCATAATGCTGCCACAGCGAAACACCGAACGCACCAAAATCACCCATCGGGAACGAAAGGTTCATGGACGGCATCGAAAGATTCGTCTTCGTAAAATGGGAATTCGAACGATCTGCGGTCGAGACATCAAGCAAGAAGTTCAAGTTCAACACGACCTTGGTATCAAAAGCCTGGCGAGCCGGGTTCACCACAGAAACGCCTTCGGCATCACCAGTCTTTGCATTACCCGCAAAGCCACGACCTGCCATGGCGGCAGAGCCACCCGCAATCTGTTCCTGACCCATAGCTTCAAGACCAATCATCGACGCAAAGGAAAAACTCGAAACACAAAGTAAAGCACTAATAAACTTTTTCATTATTCTTCCTCCCCGCGCTTCGAGGCAAGCCACAGCTTAAGCGTTGTCGATGTATTTTTGATCGACGAAAAATCATAGCGAGCGTAATCCGGATAAGGGAAGAATACGCGAACGGAGTCTCCCTTACTATTCACGTAGTAGGAGTTGGAGCCGTAGAAATACTCGTCCTTGTCCAAAACAAGCGAGCGATCCAAAACCATCTTCATCTTGAAGGAACGTCCGTCGCTAGCCCTATTGATAAAGTCGCGCATCCCCGTAGTGACCTGCAAAGTAAGCGAGTCCCCGTCATGGAACACAAGATTCGGATGTCCTTTTTCTGCGATTAAAGAATCGTTGTACTTGGAATAGTTATCCCTACTGCAAACAAGACTATCTTTATCGCCAGTATAAGTGTAAGCTTCAACAGCTATAGGCATGTCAAGCTCATTACTACCTTTAGAATCATCCCTGTAGAACGTCACCTGAGCCATGACAACGGACTGGCGAACATCTTCTGCATCATAAGGGAATTCATCACCGTAAAAATCAGACAGCGCCTTCATGATCGGCTTAGACGGGAATTCCACCAAGAGAGAGTCTTTGACGCCACCATGCAAGACAAGGCAATCTGAACATTCTTCACGATTCGAAATGAGCGTTGCAGCACGCAAAGAACGGTAACCCCTATAGGAATCCTTTTCCATTTCCACCATGTACAAAATCGGAGAAACCAAAAGGCCTACAGACGGACCGTAGAAACGATAGGCATGCGGAGCTTCAGGAGCAGATACACGCAACTGCAAACGGCGATTGCCTGAGTTCTTGCGAACGTCATCAATAAATGCGCTCGGCAAATCCAAAACCAGGACAGAATCTTTCTTGGTAATGGAAACAGAAACCGTCGTGTCTGCAGTTTTCTTCGTCTTCCAAGACTTAAGACCATCAATCCATTCCGAATCAACAACCGTTTCCAAGGCATTAAGTTCGGCATCCGTCAGCTTTTCAGAAAGGGTCCAGCTGATGTTGACATTGACTTCATCTTCAATAGGCAATACCGTCGATGGCAAAACCTTAGACCAATAAACAGCATCAAAAAGGTAAAGCGACAAATAAGATTTTGCAGAATCAGCCGCCTTCAAATCTGCCAAGAAAGCGCTGTCCACAGCAAAGTCAAAAACAGCATCGTGCACCATGCCCGCAGAAGCACCGAAAGTTCCGAAAACACCGGCAGAACGAGGGAGCGAATCCTTGTACAATTCAGCGGACGTCGGTTTCAAGTCATTTACGGTCACCATCTGGACTTTATAACTGCTAGGCATTCCCTGGTCAGAAAGCCAGCTGGACAAGCCATCGTCATCCGTATCAAACAGGCAGGATGACAAGAACATCGCTAAAAGCGGGAATAGAATAAATGTTTTCTTTTTCACTCAGAACTCCGAGTATTGCTTATAAATAAAATTCGCCCATAATATAGCAAAAACGCAATTGAGAAATTAGACGCTACAATCAACTACTAACAACTAAAGACTAATAACCAATGACCAACGACCAACCACTAAATTGCTATATTTGCCTCGTAAAATTCAAGAGGATTATTATGTCTCAGTTTAACGCTCATTTTAGAAACATCAACGGCGACGATACCTACCCGCTGACCGACGTCATTTACCGCAGCAAGGTGGACGGTAGCCTGCTCGAAGTCGAACACGACCGCGCAGCGCTCGCCAGCCGCAGCCCGGAAGAATGGAAGAAGCTCTTTGCCGAACGCCGCATGAGCTTTAAGCCCGAAGACATGAGTGGTATTTGGAGCAAGCGAGAAATGGTGCTCCCGGATATTCCGGTCGAAGACATCGTCACCATGCGCGAAGGCTGGAGCCCGCTCTTTGACGCAGCCCCGCTCGCCAAGGAACTCGGCATCGGAAGCCTCAAGGTGAAGCTTTGCGGCAACTCCCACACGGGTTCTTTCAAGGACCTCGGCATGACGGTTCTCGTGAGCCAAGTGAATCACATCATCAAGAAGGGCATCCACCCGATTGACGCCGTCGCTTGCGCTTCTACCGGTGATACCTCTGCAGCCCTCAGCGCCTACTGCGCCAAGGCAGGCATTCCTTCCATCGTGTTCCTCCCGGCTGGCAAGACCAGCACCGCACAGCTCATCCAGCCGATTTCTAACGGCAGCATCGTGCTCGCTCTCGACACCGACTTTGACGGTTGCATGAAGATCGTTCAGGAAGTCACGAAGGACAACCGCATTTACCTCGCCAACTCCATGAACAGCCTCCGCGTCGAAGGCCAGAAGACGATTTCTCCGGAAATCTGCCAAGAACTCGGCTGGACCGTTCCGGACACCGTGATTATCCCGGGCGGTAACCTCGGTAACGTGAGCGCACTTGCCAAGGGATTCGAAGACTGCAAGGCCATGGGCCTCATCGACCGCATCCCGCGCATCATCGTTGCTCAGGCAGAAAACGCCAATCCGTTCTACCAGGCATACGAACGTGGCTTTGACAAGCTCGTTCCGGTTCAGGCCAAGAAGACACTCGCATCTGCCATCCAGATCGGTAACCCGGTCAGCTACCCGAAGGCCGTTCGCGCCATCCAGAAGACAAACGGCATGGTCGTAAGCGTCTCTGAAGAAGAACTCGCCAACGCAGCCCACCGCGGCGACCGCATCGGTCTCTACTGCTGCCCGCACACGGGTGTCGCTCTCGGCGCTCTCGAAAAGCTCGTTGCAGCAGGCAAGATTGCTAAGGATGAAAACGTCGTCGTCATCAGCACGGCACACGGCCTCAAGTTCACGGAATTCAAGGTCGGCTACCACGAACAGAAGCTCGAAAACATCGCAAGCAAGTACGCAAACCCGGTGTTCAAGGCTCCTGCCGAAATCGGTGCAGTCATGGACATCCTCACGAAGGAAATGGCTGCCCGCCGCCGCTAATGCGCAAGCATTAGTCAATGGCCCTAAGCCGCCGCTAATTACTGGTTAGTCACTAGTCAATAGTCATTAGTTATTAGAGAGGTCCGCATCACATGATGCGGGCTTTTTTATTTCATAAATAGCGTGACTGATATACAATCAATAATTTAAAAGCAGTACGTTGTGAGAATAGAGCGTCGGCCACAACCTTAAAAGGCGAGTGCCGTGACCATACTTGTATGGTCATGGCTGAGCCGTAAGGTTGGCGCTTGCGCCAGGATGAAAGTGCATAAAAAAAGAGAAAGGGCTCTAGAAGAGCCCTTTCCTAAGAAGGAGAAAATATTGAGCGGTTTCCAGAACCTTGAACCTATCAGGAGGGGAGCAATGATAAAGTCGTTTCAGGATTTACCTTTCCAACCATTCTCAACACTCTAAATATACCAAATTGATAGGGGTCCGATTCTTTCGTTTTTCTTATTTCTTCACTTAATAAAATTTACCGTTCTTACCTTTTACTACCAATCATAAATTTCACTTTACAATCACCAGCAAAACGATAAGAACAAAGTAATTCTATTCTTCTCTGAAGATAATTTTGCACTTCGGAACGAAACGGAAACCACCGCGACGATGACGTTCGATTTCGAAGTACTTCTTCACACCTTCACTCGGATGTTCCGGATCGTCAGAGCCATTGATATGGGCAATGACGCGGTTCAACCTGCTTTCGAAGTTCGGGCGAAGCGGGTCCATGCAGATAGCCGGATCGCGTTTGAATTCGCGGTTTTCATATTCTTCACGACCAGTCACAGTGTATTCGCGGAGCAAGTTGCGGAGGATTCGAGCCGGAACGTTACGCATGAGGTGCTTGCTGTTCACGGAGATGGAGTCATCGCTCTTGTAGTACACGATTGTGACGGAATCGTTCATGGCATCGAGGAGCTGTTCGTGAGCCTTCTGGATCGGAGCCCAGGCAGCAAATTCCTGTTTCACAACAGAGCTCATGAGCTTGAGGAACGGTTCGGAAGCATTCACGTTTGCCTTGAAGTTGAACTCGAGAACGTAAGCCGGAGCGCCGTAGTAGCAATCCTTTTCGATGAGGAGAGCGCCGGTCTTCGGGTCGCGGATGTCGGTCAAAGAGCGGACGCAACCAATGCTCTTTTCAACATCGTTCTTCCATTCGAGGTTGTGTTCCTTGATGCAATCTTCAAATGTTGCATGGCGGCCAACAAGTTCACCCTTGATATAGACACCACCGTCTTCCTTCATTTCGGCGGGGACACGATTTTCAAGAGCTTCTATAAACGAGGTCTGCGTGGCGAGGTAGCTAATGTGTTCGTATGCAGGCGTGTTCAAGAGGAGAGGTCCGATGTTGATCATGCTACGGATCCAGCGCATCGGGTTCGCAGCGAGGACACCCGGAGTCTCGAACTGGAACGTGAAGTCCACCCTGCGATTGCCATCAATAACGTCGTTACGGAGGATGTTTGCCTTCGTAAGGAACGGGTAACGTTTCGGGATGATTTCCAAGCAGAGTTCGCGAGCATCTTCAGCAGAGTAGAACGAAGAGACGAACGGCAAGTAGGAGCGGAGAACGCTACGAGCGGGAACTGCTTCAAATGCAGCGCAACGCTTCACGATGCGTTCGATGAATTCATCAGGATTTTCACCGCGTTCGTACAACCACGCGACGATGTTGTCCATTATGAAACGGTAAGCGCTTTCATCTACGTATGAATCTTCGAAGTACAAATCATTTAGGAGTTTCACGTTGAATCGCGAATCTCGTTTGACCAAGGTCAAAATGTCCTTGACCGGGTAAGACATCAGTAATTCAATGTGTGCTAGCTGAAGGAATAGATTTGAAACCATTTCACTCACCTCACTTGTTCATAAAAATTCATTAGCTATATTTATAATATAGCAATCAAATATTAAAAAGTATATACAAAGAGCTACATATAAAAGCGAAAATGGCTGAAATTCACCTTTTATCCGATGAAATCATCAATAAAATTGCTGCTGGCGAGGTCATTGAGCGCCCTGCATCGGCTGTCAAGGAACTTATAGAGAACGCAATCGACGCCGGAGCAACCCGAATTCAAGTCCAGATTGAACAAGGTGGAAAGAAAAAAATCCAGGTCACAGACAACGGTAAGGGCATGGGAGCCGCCGATTTGGACCTGTGCTATCTCCGCCATACTACATCCAAACTAACAAATGCAGACGACTTATTTCACCTCCATACAAACGGTTTCCGTGGTGAAGCAGTCGCCTCCATTGCAGCCGTTTCCAAGCTGACCATCACGAGCGCCACGCAAGAAGGCGAAAGTGGCCGGATCGTCGTGAAGGGTGGCGAAGTTATCGAAAAAGAGGACATCCAAGCAAGCCGTGGCACCACATTCCTCGTCGAAGACCTGTTCTACAACACGCCCGTGCGCCGCACATTCCTCGGCAGCGAAACGTCCGAATGCTCTCGCATTTTAGACATTGTATTGAAGACAGCCATTTCGCACCCGGAAATCCGCTTTGACTATAAAGTTGGCGATAGAACCGTCTTTACAGGCGTTCCCGGAGAACTCCGCAGCCGCATCGCCGAAGCCATTGGCTCCAAGGTCGCGAAGGGTTTGCTCCCTGTCGATTACACCGAAGCTGGTGTCCATGTGACAGGCTACGTTTCGCCCACGACCGAGACAAACGGCAAGCGCAACCACCAGTTCCTTTTCATGAGGAACCGCCCCATCGAAAACAAGATGGTAAGCAAGGCTGTTTCGCAAGCGTACGAGCCATACGGAGCGCAGTGCAAGCCTGTCACGGTACTGTTCTTGGACATGCCGGACATGGAATTCGACATCAACGTGCACCCGGCAAAGCGCGAAGTCCGTTTCGCCAATGGGAACTTGGTGTTCCTCGTCGTCACACATGCCATCCGTGATACGTTTACAAAGGATTTGGAAGCGCACTCCCCCATCATCGACTTGAGCGATGAATTTATGGGAGGCACAACACCGGCTTCACAGACGACGCCAGCGCAACCCGCGATGCCTGAAACGCCCGCACAGCCACAAAACGACTTGCCGTGGGAAAACCCGTTCCAGCAGGCAAAGCCATACGCGGCACCAACCCAACAGCCGATACAACAGCAAACTCAGCCGAGTTTCGCCAGCAAGCCTTACGCTCAACCGGCAAAACCAGCGAACTCGCTTTCGGACAAAAAGTCTAAATACGACGTAAGCGACGATGTTCAGGATCTCTTTTCGCTCCCTGAATACGGCAAGATTATTTCGCTGGAACCCGACCACAGCAAGCCCGCACCGCCTCCCGAGACGCCGTGGGCACCGCCCTCGTTCTTCCAGATTGCAAACACGTACATCGCCGGCGAAGATTCCAACGGTCTCTTGATTATCGACCAGCACGCTGCCCACACGCGAGTGCTCTTTGAACAGGCAATGGAATCGCTCCAGAACAACATCATGCAGGATAGCCAGGAACTCCTGTTCCCGGAACTCATCGACCTTTCCAAGCAAGAAAAAGAAATCTTCCGAAACGTCGATGAGCAACTGCGCAAGCTCGGATTCTTTGTCGAGCCGTTTGGAGGCGACACCTACCAGATCCGCTCGATTCCAAGCGCACTCCCGCTTTCGCGTGCCGCCAAAGCGGTTCACGACTTCTTGAACGATGTTGACGAAAACGACACCAAGAATGACATGGTCAAGTTCCAGGAATCGATTGCGAAATCCTGGGCAAAGACAAATGCTTACCAGGCAGGCGACAAGCTCAAACCCGAAGAAATCACAGCACTCGTCGGCCAGTTGATGATTACGCAGGATCCGCTCAAGTCCCCGTTCGGGAGCCCGACGCTCATGCGCTTAACGCTTGAGGAACTGAGCAAGAAATTCAGACACTAGTTCGCTAGAAGTCTTACCGACATCCAGAGCCTTGCGGAGACGCAAGGCTATTTCGTCTGCAGACCCAATATCTTGTTGGAAAAGCGCTTCAACAATCGCATCGGCCATGCGGTCGTTCAGCTTATGGCGAATGATGAATTCCGGAGTCACGCCACAGCCAAAAATTGCATTCGGAAGCGACAGGAATTCGGACTTGACCATAAACTTGCCCATGGCGTACGTGAGGAAATCCGGCATCGTACAAGCGGCAAACGGAATCCCGACACAAGCCATTTCAAGCGTACTCGTTCCAAACGAGGTAAGCGCCGCGGAATATGCCGAGTAGAAATTCAAACGTTCGCTAATAAGCTTAGGCGCCACAACAACTTTTAGCCAGCTCGGCAATCGCCCGTCATAAAGTTTTTCGAGCGCCACCAAAAGCGGCACTTCCAAATGCTCACGCGATGCAACGACAATCACGTCCGGGAGCGGTCCCGAATTGCGTTCTGCCCACGTGTTGCGATACCTTTCGGCGACCTTTACAAAAGACGGCAAATTGCGCAAGGCGCTATCACGGCGGCTTCCCGGCAAAAGCAACATGTCAGACCGAGGTTCAACCTGATCGTAAACCCATCCTGCAATCGGATGTTTGATACGAACCGTTTCAACGCCCATCTGCTGGTAAGCCTTTGCTTCAATATCAAAGAACACCGCCAAACGGATATTGCTCGCCTGCTTAAAGAGGCTCGCCCGCTTGGATTTCCATGCCCAGACTTGCGGAGGCGCCACATAAAGCATGGGCTTTCCCCACTTTTTGGCAAGGCGTGCCAGCTTCATGTTAAAACCGGGATAGTCAATCGCCACAATGCCAAGGCATTTCTTGGATTCTGCGGCATCGCTCAAGACTTCAAAAACGTTCTTTAACGAGAAATACTTCGGCACTACATCGCCCACCCCCGAAACCGGGAGATCATTGTAGTCCCACAAGGGCTGGAGCCCTTTCTCCTGCATCAACGGACCGCCCAAGCCAATGACCTTGAAGCCCTGCTGCACGGCAGTCGATACCATCTCGGCGCCAATCATGTCGCCGGAATCCTCCCCTGCACAGAAGAGGATATAAGGAGAATTTTCTTCGTTAACGTTTTGCACGATTCGATACCCAAACCTTCAGAGCGCCTAAATCAGTTTTAAGCCACTGCAACAATTCCTGAGTATATACAACTTTATATTTTTTCAGGACAACGACATGCTCAAATCCGGAATCAGCCTCCAAATGGAACACCATTTGGCAACCATGGCAGTATTCATCTGCCAAATTCGCCTTCATTTCAACTTCAAGCTTGTCCAAGAACTCATCTGTAAGCATGCCGACAGTGAAGTTCGCATGTATGTAATCCACCATGTCGCAACGCACGCGGTCAAGCTGGATGACTTCTTCAACGATAATCTGGTAGCCATCGCGGTCGCGCTGCTGTTCTAGGACGCCCTTCACAAGCACGCGGTCATCAATAGAAACCGTATCGCGCAAGCGTTCCCAGACGTCCTTCTTGAAGAACATTTCAACTTCGCCCTGGAAATCCTGGATTGCGCCAGAGCCAATCGTATCGCCACGCTTTGTTTCGATGGAGCGCATGCGGATAACGACACCGCCCACGACGACCGTATCGCCCACATAACGGGTGATTTCGTCTTCCGAAAGAGAGCAGCTTGTAAATCCCGTGAGTTCCGGACGGAATTCATCAAGTGGATGCCCGGAAAGGAACAAGCCAAGCACGCTGCGTTCCTTGTTGAGCATTTCCATCGCCGTCCATTCTTCGGCTTCTTCCAGAACTTCGGCTGTATTCGGAATGGCGGCAGGGCCACCCAGGTCAAACAACGAGACCTGGCCCTTGGCCTTGTCTTCCTGGCTGCGCATGGCGACTTCCAAAGCACGGTCCACCGTTGCACACTGCACAGCACGGCTACCCGGCAAATCGTCCAAGGCGCCCGCCATGATCAAGCATTCCAAGACTTTCTTATTGAGCGGCGGGCGTTTTTCAGGCTGTGCCGCCTGGTATTCCGTCACGCGCTTGCAGAAATCAAAGATGTCCTTGTAGATGCCACGGCGTTCACGTTCCGCGACCACGTCTTCGACAACCGCGATACCCACGTTGCGGATACCTGCAAGACCATAAAGAATCTGACCCTTTTTATTTGCAGAGAAAACACCCAACGACGAGTTGATATTCGGAGACAAAACTTCAATGCCGAGACGCTTACATTCCAAAATGATGGTCACCGTATCTTCGGTCTTACCCATCTTGGAGGTCATGGAGGCCGCCATGTATTCCGGGCCGTAATGCGTCTTGAGGTACGCCGTCTGGTAAGCGACGTAAGCATAAGCAGCGGCATGGCTCTTGTTAAATGCGTATCCGCAGAACGGGAGCACGGCCTTCCAAATCTTGTCGATGACCGCATGATCGTAACCTCTCGCTTCGCACTTTTCAAAGAACTCCGGCTCAAGTTTCGCCATCTTATCGGGCATCTTCTTCGCCATGATACGGCGAATGTTGTCAGCGCCGCCCAGCGTGTAGCCACCCAAAATCTGGGCGAGCTTCATCACCTGTTCCTGGTACACGATAACGCCGTACGTTTCGCCAAGCACCTGTTCCAAGTCCGGATGGTAACAGTCAATCTCTTCCTTGCCGTTCTTACGGGCAATGAAGTGCGGAATTTGGTCAATCGGCCCCGGTCGGTACAGGGCGTTCATAGCGATAAGGTCAAAGATTCGGGTCGGCTTCAGTTCGCGCAGGTACTTCTGCATACCCGGAGATTCGAACTGGAACACCGTCGTCGTAAGACCCTTGCCCAAGAGTTCGAACGTCGCCTTGTCATCAATCGGAATCTTGTTCATCACAAGCTTGATGTTGCGGTTCTGTTCGACCATTCGCACCGTATCCTGAATGATGGACAAGTTGATAAGCCCAAGGAAGTCCATCTTCAAAAGTCCGATGTCTTCGGCGTAGTGCTTATCGTACATCACCACCGGCGTATCTTCCGGAGCGGCACGGTACAGAGGAGCAAGGTTGTAAATCGGAGTCGGCGTAATCACCACGCCGCAAGCATGCACGCCCGTCTGGCGCGGCAAATCTTCAAGTCGCTTCGCGACATCCCAAAGGTTCTGGTAGCTCGCGCGGCTGCCAATCATCGCCTGCAACGGTTCCGGGCTATAACCATCTTCGAGGTTGTTGCCCTTCTTGTCCTTACCCGTCCAGGCCTGCTTTAAGCTAAAGTTCAACGTGCGCTGCGGGAAGAGCTTCGTAATGGCCTTCGCTTCGGCAGGCGGGATCCCGAGCACGCGCGCAACGTCCGTAATCACCGCCTTTGACTTGAGCATACCGTAGGTAATAATCTGGCCCACGCACTCCTTGCCGTACTTGTCCGTCACGTACTGGATCACGCGGCCGCGGTCACGGTCCGCAAAGTCCGTATCGATATCCGGCATGGACACACGTTCCGGGTTCAGGAATCGTTCAAAAAGGAGGTCGAACGTCAAGGGGTCAATGTCGGTAATACCGATGATGTAAGTAACCAAGGAACCAGCAGCGGAACCACGCCCCGGTCCCACAGGAATACCGTGTTCACGAGACCAGTTGATGAAGTCCCACACAATGAGCAAGTAGCCTGCGACGTTCATGTTGCGGATACAGTTAAGCTCCTTGTACATGCGCTTGCCCACGTCTGTTTCGTGAGCCGGGAACTTGAAATCTTCGTCCGGGAATCGCCACTTTAAGCGTTCATTGCAAAGGTGGATGATATAGATATCGGCATCGCCACCCTCTTTACACCAACGGTGGATGTTCTTTTTCCAAGCCTTGTTGTCGTCTTCGTCAAAGAATTCCGGCTGCGAGAGGCGGTCGATTTCGGCATTGTCCGCATCGGTCAGCGCCTCTTCGGCTATGCCTTTTTCGGCGCAGTAATTTGCCTTGACCTTCTTTTTGCGGTCCTTGATGACACCCTTGAGTTCACGTTCACGGACGACCGGATATTCCGCATCGTATTCCGCCTTCATGATGGCCTTGATGTTCTGGTATTCCTCAGAAGCGAGGAATTCATCAGGAATCTTGAATCGCGGCCAGAACTCGTCACCGATACCGGTTTTCACAGTAAAGTTACAACGTTCGGCAATCTTGACCGTATTCTCGATAGCGCCCGGGATATGCCCGAACAGTTCCACCATTTCCTTCTCGGTGCGGAAATAGAACTTTTCCGTCGGGAAGCGCTTGTCTTCAAAACCGTTCAGCGTGACCTTAAGCGAGATGCAGCGCAGAATCTTGTGCGATGTGGCGTCTTCGGGCTTAATGTAATGGACATCGCCCACGGCAACGACTTCACGACCGTACTTTTTTGCAAGTTCCACGTTAAAATCGTTCACGCGCTTTTGCTGCGGAATTCCGTTATCGCAAACCGAGATGTACAGGTGGTCGTGGTCAAAAATCTCGTTCAGGCGGTCCATGTACTCGAGCGCAAGAGTATCCCTGCCCGAAGCCACATTCTGGCCGTAACGGCTAAAATAATCGCCCGCAATGGCGATAATGCCTTCCTTAAATTCGTTAATCGTCTCGAGCGGCACGGACGGAATTTCTGCCCAGCGCTCCCCGTCTTCATAGCGGTAACTCACAATGCGTAGCAGGTTGTAATAGCCCTTTTCGTTCTCGACGAGGAGCGTCAATCGTTCAAATGTTGTCGGATCTTTCTGGCTTGCACTCGGCGTGTCCACGTAAATGTGGCAGCCATAAACAGTCTTGACCGGCGGGAGTCCCTGTTCCTTGCGCTTTTTATTCAGTTCTTTGCCACGCGTCTGGATTTCAAGAATACCAAACATGGCACCATGGTCCGTCAAAGCAACAGCAGGTGCGTTTTCTGCCGCAGCAGCCGCCAAAATATCATCAAGTCGGGCCGAAGCCTGCAAAATCGAAAATTCAGAATGAGTCTGTAAATGAACGAACGCCATGCTTGCAATTTAGCATTTTGAAAACAAAAAATCCCGGACGAGTCCGGGACCTTTTAGAGATTTGATGATAGCTTACTCAGCCTGTGTCGTATCAGCCGGAGCGACATCAACCTTGACTTCGTAGCGCGCCACAGAAGATATTCTGAGCTGGTCGAAATCACCAGAAGTCGTCAAAGGATCACTCTGAGCAAGACGTTCCATGCAGCAACCGGACTTACGGCCAATCACAATGAGGTTTTCGCTTTCACGACCACGTGCAGCAGGTTCATAACCTTTCTCATGAGCCTCGCTTGCAATCATTTCGCCATTGACCCAAAGGCTCATGAAGCCATCGCCCCACTGACCGGCAATCAGGTTCCAATCCTTCTTGAGAGTCATCTTGCCATAAGTAAAGTAATGCGTATCGGAATGATTTTTCTGGAAGAAAAGGGTATCAAATCTTACGAAGAAGTGAATTCTGGCACCGTCATTACCAAGAAGAGTGTGTGAAAACTTTTCATCGAAATCTTCACCCGGACGGAACCAGAATTCCACTGTGCCGGCAGGCATTTCGTCAATCAGGTTAATCCCAGTCTGGATGCTTTCGCCATCCTTGAGGGAAATAGCCTTACCGCAGACGCCATCCACCAGCGTACCTTCGTCATATTCCGCTTCCAGTTCGTCGAAATAAAGGGTCTTCTCGTCCATAATAAGAGAAGAAGTCTTGCAAGTGATATCGTCCTTCTTTACGGTATCCGTTGCAACGGTATCTTCCTTGACTTCTTCATCCTTAGTGACATCTTCCTTGACGACTGTATCCTTTTCATCAACCGGAATATCCTTAGCCGTCACAGAATCCGGCAAGGTATAACGATTGATGTTCGAGATACGGAACTGGTCGAAAGAACCCGACGTGGTCATAGCCTCGTACTGCCCTGGCCCCTCCATGCAGCAACTAGACTTATAACCAATCACGACGAGATTTTCGAACGGAATATCACGCTGAGCAGGCACATAGCCCTTGTCATGCTCCCAATAACCGACAAGTTCGCCATTGAGCCACAAGCTCATGTAGCCATTTCCCCATTGGCCAGCGATCAAGTTCCAGTCATCTTCCTTCAGCACGGCTTTGCCCTGCACGTAGTAATGTTGGTTATGATGATTCTTCTGGAAGAAGAGTTCGCCCTTCTTGTAGAAGAAATGGATTCGAGCACCATCATTGCCAAGAAGCGTTCTTGCTTGCTTGTCAAAGAAGTCATCGTTCGGGCGGAACCAGAATTCGACTGTTCCAACACTCATAGAATCAATCAAATTCACACCAAGCGGAGCCACCTGACCGTCGCTCAGCTTGATAGCCTTTCCGCAGACACCTTCGACCTGTTCACCTTCGTCAAAGAGGGATTCCAGTTCGTCGAGATAGCGGGTGTTCTCATCCATTTTAAGAGCCGGAGCTGCGCAACGGATATTGGAACGAGTCGAAGTTCCAATAACAGGAGCACCTTCCTCCTTTGAAAGGGAATCGAAGTAGCTTGCAATACTGCCGCTTGCATCAATTCGAGCCCACATGCCCTTAGCGTCATTTTTCAAATAGACGCCATCGTTTACTGTAGAGGCAAACGGATCTGAAGAGTTGGTATCGGAGCATCCTGCAACGAACGCTCCCATTGCCACCAGAGATCCAGCCAGCCATTTTGTCATCTTACCACTCATTATTTTCTCCTACAAGGCGGTTTAACGATTTGACTATTTGTAAATTATCTATTAATTCCTTTCTTGGCAATTTTTCATCCAACCTATTTTTGTATATTTCAGTTTACAAAGGCGTTTTTTAATCATCATGATACACTTACCTAGTAAAACGCGCTAAAAATAATGTATTTTGACATCGTACAAATTATTTGTATCATGAAAAGGACCCTCAAAAGATGAGCAATACCGACAAAAAAGACCTTGAAAAAGCACCAAAAATTGCCATCGATGCACGCATGGTGAACAAGTCCGGTATTGGCACCTGTATCCAGCACTGGCTCAAGGATGTCGGCTATTCCATCGCCCTCGGCGACCCCAAGGAACTGGAACCTTACGATAACATTCCCAAGCACATCCGCTTTATCAGTAGCATTTACGGCTACAAAGAACAGCTCAAATTCCCGTACCGGGCACTTTATCGTGAAAACCCCGATATTTTGCACGTTCCGCACTGCAATGTACCTCTATTCTACCGAGGCAAGATGCTCGTGACCATTCACGACCTCACCCACCTCGTCTATCCCGAATTTTTGCCGTTCAAGCTCGTCCACTATTATTTCAAGTTCATTTTCTGGTTTGTCAGCAAGCGCGCCGACAAGATTATTACCGTTTCCGAAAGCACCAAGCGCGACCTTTTGCGATTCTACAAGATGGACGAATCCAAAATTACGGTCATCCCGCTCGGCGTAGGCAAGGAATTTGTCAAGAAATCACCCGCCGAAATCGATTATCTATACGACAAATTCAACATTCCGCGCGACAAAAAGATTTTGCTCTATGTCGGGAACTTGCTCCCACATAAGAACTTGAACAAGCTTTTGGAGGGCTTTGCCCAAATGCAGGGGCGTGAAAATTGCCGCCTCGTGCTTGTCGGGAAAGCCTTTGATGGCCGCTCCAAAGAGACTTGCGAAAAAGATCTCGGCATTGAAGAATTCACAATCCATGCGGGAATGGTCTCACAAGAAGACCTCGTGAACTTCTACAACATCGCCGACCTCTTTGTATTGCCTTCGCTGTACGAGGGCTTTGGGCTCCCCGTGCTCGAATCGCTTGCTTGCGGCACACCTGTGGTCTGCTCCAACACATCATCACTCCCAGAAGTGGGCGGCAAAGTCGCCAAGTATTTCGACCCGCAAGACGCCTCCAGTATCGCTCGCGCACTCGAGAATTCCATTGATGACAAGGGCAAGCACGATGATGAAATTGCGGAATGGGTCAACCATTTCACTTGGGAAACTTGTGCGCAAAAAATAAAGGCACAACTAGGCGCCTTATATAATGAATAAAGATTAAAGATTTTACTTTTTGAGTTTCGTCAGGAATCCGTACTGGAACGGGATAAAATACGAATGGCTCAACAAGTTCGGCATGAACTTGAGCTGTTTGCGGATGCCCACGATGCGTTCCACTTCAAGACCGTTTTCCTTCGCAAAGCGCACAAAGCTCTTCTTTGTCCAGAACGTCTTGTGGTTGATATCGAGAACGCCAAGCGCATGTTCACCTTCATCCGGTTTAAAATAGCGGAAATCTCTCGTAATGATAATCTTGAGAAGGTTCTCGATGCAAATAAAGTTCGGCAAAGAAACGAGAATATGACCATCGGGATTCAAATGTTTCTTGCAGAAATTGATTAAATCCACCGGATCGTTCACATGTTCCAAGACATCGCACATGACCACCAAGTCAAACTTGCGGTCTTCGGTATATTGCTCATAAAATCCATGATGGTATTCGTTGAAGCCCCCCGGAACCTTGTCAATCGTCTTCGCATCGGTACGTTCTTCGGGTTCGATAGCGACCTTGTATGAATCCTTGGGGTAAATAACGTAATTCATTCCGGCGCCAGCCCCAATTTCAAGAACACTCTTGGCATCCTTCGGGACAAGCGTAGCAACATCATAACGAATCTTATTGCGATACATAAAAACCTTTTTTCTTAAATATAAATTTTTCAAAATCAAAAATGCTATTTTTGCAGTCAATGGCAACCGATAAGACAGGCACAAAGCTCTTTGTCAAGCGAATTATCCAGCTTCTCGTAAGCATTGGTGGTTTTGCCTACATATTCTACAAAATCCCGCTCAGCGAAGTCATCGACAACTGGAATATCGGTATGACACCGTGGATTTTGGCAATGCTTGTGGCGGCAACGCTCGTCATGGCAATCCAGGCAAACCGCTGGAAAGGGCTTTCGGTACAAGGTCCAGAAATTCCGTTCAAGACGTACTACGCCTACACCGCCATGGGGTACTTTTTCAATAACCTGCTCCCGACCGGTTTTGGCGGCGACGCCGTGAAGTCCCTTGCTTTTGGAAAGAAATTTAACCAGACCAGTCAATCCGTTTCGGCTGTATTGCTCGCCCGCATCCAAGGGCTACTCGCTATGTTCCTCTGCTTTTTCATAGCGCTCCCCTTTGCACTGAACCAAGCCGAAATTCCCATCGCCTACACCATCACGATGACTGTTGCATTGCTCGCCTGCATGGTCATTGTCGTGCTCTGCCTGTTTTCGGACAAAATACCGATTCCCCATTTTTTAACCGACCGACTCGCCTTTATTCCCAAATTGCAAAACAGCCTCTCTATATATAGGAAGCATAAAAAGCAAATTTTGCTCTCGTCACTCGATTCGCTGTGGTTACAGTTATTGACGTTGTTTATAGCCTATGCCTATTTCCGGGCGGTCGGAGTCGATATCGACATCAGCATTCTAGTCGTATTCACTAGCATCACTACCGTTATTTCGATGGTCCCAATTTCACTCAACGGCATCGGGGTCCGCGAAGGGACTCAAGTGGCTCTGTTCACGGGGATTCTTGGAATTCCGGCATCGGTCGTGCTGTCCGCCGGGCTGCTAGGCTACATTCCGCTACTGTTCCAGGCTGCCCAAGGCGCGGTCGTGCTCCTCGCTAAAAAGAAATAAAAAAGCCCCGCCGAGGCGGGACCTTTAGACTTCGCTTTTCGAAGAATTATTCTTCGGCGAGGGCTTCCTTGTATTCATCGACGGTAGCGATATACTCGTCAATCATATCCTGCTTGGAATCCAAGTGAGCGAGAATCTTTTCGAGGTGTTCCTTGGAGAACACGGTCTTGAGCTGACGGGAAGCATGGCCCTTGTAGCCCCATTCCTTGAGAATTTCGTCGGTCACCACGAAGGAATCGTCGAGGGAGACAAAACGCATCGGACCGTAGACAGCCCAGTTGTGTTCCATCTGCATGCATTCCGGTTCTTCCATTTCCGGGTTTGCCATGTAGCGCTGCACGTGACGGGTACGAACATCCTTGATCTTATCGATACGCATGTAACCCATGATGAGGTACTTGTTGCGCATTTCGGAATCGCTCAAGCCTTCGTAGCGGGTACCGAAAAGAATGTAACGGCTCTTGCTCTTCACAATCGTGTTGATAGCCTTCACATTATAGCAGCTCATCAGACCATAGGTGCTGGTTTCATAGTTCGGTTCGTAAAGAAAACCCTTTTCATTTTCATTCAGCTGGTCACGGACAGGCATTTCGGACTGATGGCTAGTTTCGACATAAAGCAGGCTACCCGCCATGTTGCCACGGTAGTCTTGCCAACCTTCGAGATTGATCTGTGTTTTCGGCATTTTATAAATCCACTCAAATA
>Ga0310695_10002084_pt1 | contig 43476 bp, 35 predicted proteins | sample RumenRJG_04DNA_FD_203882 | JGI IMG/M metagenome (GOLD analysis project Ga0310695, IMG submission 203882) | Bovine rumen microbial communities from Lethbridge, Alberta, Canada - RJG_04 (v2) (version 2) | ecosystem: Host-associated > Mammals > Digestive system > Stomach > Rumen | place: Canada... | reverse complement strand
GAACTGCTCGCCGCGGTCTTCCATGTTTTTAAACAGGTCGAAGCTGGCGCAGCAGGGACTCAACAGCACAGTCATGCCCGGTTCTGCCAGTTCGTAGCAGGCATCCATACACTCACGCATTGAGTGGGTGTCGCGCACGGGAATACCCAATTCGTCGAAGTTGTCGTGCAGTTTTTGGTTGTCGGCTCCGAGGTAGACGATAGCGGCACATTTCTCTTTTACCAAGGATTTGATGGGTTCATAATCGTTGCCCTTGTCCTTGCCACCGATGATGAGGATGGTGGGTTGGCGCATACTTTCCAGCGCATACCAGCAAGCGTCCACATTGGTGGCTTTTGAGTCGTTGATATAGGTCACGCCGCCCACTGTGCACACCTTCTCCAACCGATGCTCCACGCCAGGGAAATCGCCCAAGCACTTACGGATGACATCGTTCTTAATGCCGCTCACACTGGCTGCCAGACCGGCTGCCAGCGAGTTGTAGATATTGTGTTTGCCCGTCAGGGAGAGTTCCTCCTGCTCCATATTGAAAGGTGTGGGCACCTCTATCTTGTATTGTCCCTCCTCGATATAGGCGATGCTGCCCCTCTCTTTCAATTCGGAGAAGGGGAGCATGACCGACGGTATGTTGTATTTCTCGAGTTCGCGACGGATGATGGGGTCGTCGTTCCAGTAAATGAACGCGTCCTTGTCGGTCTGGTTTTGCACTATGCGCATTTTGGCATCCACATACTCCTGCATGTTGTAGTGATAGCGATCCAGATGGTCGGGCGTGATGTTCAGCAGCACAGCCACGTTGGCGCGGAAGTCGTACATATTGTCGAGCTGGAACGAACTGAGCTCGATGACATAGTATTCGTGCGGCTCTTCGGCCACTTGCAGGGCCAGTGACCGACCAATGTTGCCAGCCAAGCCGACGTCATAGCCTGCATTCTTGAAGATATGATAGATGAGCGATGTAGTCGTGGTCTTGCCATTGGAGCCGGTGATGCACACCATCTTCGCCTGCGTGTAGCGCCCTGCGAACTCAATCTCACTGATAACATGGATGCCCTTCTGCAGGATTTTCTGCATCATCGGAGCCTCATCGGGAATACCTGGACTCTTGACGACCTCGTCGGCCTGCAAGATACGCTCCTCCGTATGATGGCCCTCTTCCCACTCGATGCCATGGTCGTCGAGCAGTTGCTTATAGCGGTCCTTGATGGATCCCATGTCAGAGACAAACACGTCGAAGCCTTCTTTCTTGGCCAACACAGCGGCGCCAGCACCACTTTCAGCAGCGCCGAGCACGACGATGAACCCTTTTCCCTCTTGTTGTTCCTTCATTTTTGTTTTCGTTGTTTCGTTATGACGATTTGACGTTACGATGTTTTGTCAATAATGATGCTTCGACCTACTATCTGATCTTCAGCGTGATGATGGTCATGGCCGCCAGGATGATGGTGACAATCCAGAAACGGAACGTGATCTTCGACTCATGGAACTGTCGCTCGGGCCAGCCTTTCAAGACGTAACGGCTGGTTGGGTCGAGCTGAGAGTCGAGTTTGCGGAAGTTGTCATGGATAGGTGTTGCGCGGAAGAAACGCACACGCTTACCCTTGTGTTTGTAGTATTTGAACACTTGTGTCTGAATAATGACACTCAGGCTCTCCACGAAGAAAATGCCGCAAAGAATGGGCAACAGCAGTTCTTTGTGGATGATGACAGCCACCACACCAATGATACCACCAATGGTCAGCGATCCAGTGTCGCCCATGAACACCTGAGCGGGATAGGCATTATACCACAGGAAGCCGATCATGGCACCCACGAAGGCACAGAGGAACACCACGAGTTCCTGCGAGCCAGGTATAAACATGATGTCGAAATAGGAGGCATAGCCTGAGTGCGACGACACATAGGCCAAGATACCCAAGGCCACGCCAACGATGGCTGCATTGCCTGCACACATGCCGTCCATGCCGTCGTTGAGGTTGGCACCATTGGAAACGGCAGTCACCACGAGAATGGTCATCAGCACAAACAACACCCATCCTGCTGCCGTCTTATGCTTGCCACAGAAGGCCATCACTTCAGAATAGTCGAGATTGTGGTTCTTGATGAAGGGGATGGTGGTCTTCAGCGACTTGTGCGCCACACTCTCATGTTTCACAACCTGCTCGGTTTGGTCTGTCTGCGGCACACTCATATTCTCGCGCATCACGGCATCAGGACTCAGATAGAGCACAATGCCCACGATAAAGCCTATGCTCACTTGGCCGAAGATTTTCCATTTCCCCTTCAGACCTTCCTTATGCTTGCGGAAAATCTTGATATAGTCGTCGAGGAATCCAAGGAAACCGAGCCACAAGGTGGTGATGATCATCAAGATAATGTAGATGTTGCGCATACGCCCCAACAGCAGGACGGGCACCAGGATAGACACTATGATGATGATGCCTCCCATCGTTGGCACCCCCTTCTTGGCGGTGCCGAAGGGGTCGATACTGGCATCGCGGGCTGTCTCAGAGATTTTCTTGCGCTTCATGTATTTAATGAAACGCTCGCCAAACCATGCTGAGATGAGCAGCGACAATATCAGTGTGAGCAATGCGCGGAACGAGATGTACTGCCACATGTGCGCTCCTGGGATGTTGAATTGCTCTAAAAATCTGAACAGGTAGTATAGCATCTTGTAATATTAAATGTTTAACTATTTGCGATCCACTATTAAAAACATGCATAAAGAATTATGCATTGGCAAAGACTTCGCGGAGCACTTCCTTATCGTCGAAATGGTGCTTCACGCCTTTGATTTCCTGATAGTCCTCATGTCCCTTGCCGGCAACGAGCACCACATCGCCCTTCTTGGCCAGCATACAAGCCGTGCGAATGGCTTCGCGGCGGTCGACGATGGCGACCACTTTCCGCATCTGCTGTTTGTCAAGACCAGCCAGCATGTCGTCGATGATGGCCTGTGGCTCCTCGAAACGCGGATTGTCGGAAGTGATGATCACCTTGTCGCTTTGGCGGACAGCTTCCTGTGCCATGAGTGGCCGTTTGCCTTTGTCGCGGTTGCCACCGGCTCCACAGACGGTAATGACCTGACCTTTTCCGCCCAGCACCTCATGGATGGCACTCAAGACATTGGCCAAGGCATCAGGCGTGTGGGCGTAGTCGACGATAGCCGTGAAGCCCTCGGGCGAATAGATTGGTTCCAAACGGCCGCTGACGCTCTTCAATGTACTCATCACCACCAGCACATCTTCTGGCTTCTCGCCCAGCATGACAGCTGCTCCGTACACAGCCAGAAGGTTGCTCACATTGAACTTTCCGATGAACTGCACCCCCACTTCGCGTCCGTCTATCTCCAGATACATGCCCTCGAAGTGGCACTCCAGCAGTCGGGCACGGAAGTCGGCCATAGTCCGTGTGGAGTAGGTCTTGACCGTTGCCCGACAGTTCTGCACCATCACCATTCCGTTCTTGTCGTCGGCATTGGTCACGACGAAGGCTGATTTAGGCAGGGAGTCGAAGAACATCTTCTTCGCCTTCAGATAGTTTTCCACCGTCTTGTGGTAGTCCATATGGTCGCGGGTGAGGTTGGTGAAGATGCCTCCCGCGAACTGTAGGCCGCCTATGCGTTTCTGATGAATGGCATGGCTGGAGCACTCCATGAACACATATTGGCAACCAGCCTCGACCATCCGCGCCAGAAGGGCGTTCAGCTCGATGGGGTCGGGTGTGGTGTGACTAGCAGGAACGGCCTCTTCTTCGATGTAGTTGCACACCGTCGACAGCAGACCACACCGATAGCCTAACTTACGGAACATATTAAATAATAAGGTGGCGATGGTAGTCTTGCCGTTGGTGCCTGTCACTCCGACCAGCTTCAGATGCTTGGAAGGCTCACCATAGAACATGGTAGCCACTGGGCCGACGGCATCTTCGGTGCTGTCCACTTGCACGTAGGCCACGCCTTCTTTTCGCTCTTGGGGCATGTCCTCACACAAGACGGCCACGGCTCCGAGTTCCAAGGCCTTGGGAATGAAGGCATGACCGTCGGTCTGCGTACCCTTCATGGCCACAAACAAATGGCCGGGTTGTATCTTCCGACTGTCTATGTTGACACCCGTGATTTCCACGTTCATGCTACCTTCCACGGCAGTGGGCTTGATGTTCTTCAGTAATCCTTCCAGCTTCATACGCATTCTATTGTTTAACTATAATCTTATTTCAATTTCAACAGGCAGAGCTCCGATCCGTTGTACTTACGCCCAGGCGCCAGGCTCTGGCTCACCACCTTGCCCCTGCCTTCCAGACGTACGCGAATGCCCTTCTTTTCCAAGAGGAAGACAGCGTCACGGGCACCCATGCCAGCCACATCGGGCACAGTGCCTTGTCCTGAGGTGTCGGCTTTTTCTATCTTGACGGCATTGGCAGTCAACGAGGCTTTTCCCCAAATGGGATTACCCGTAGCATAGCTGCCCTGCCATCCGTCGAGCGTCTCCACGCCAAGACGATTCAGCACATAGTCGGCGGCAGCCATATTGCCGTTCTTCACATCGGGCAGGAGGATGGACAGCGAGTCGCGGGCATCGCTCACTCTCAGTTTCAGGTCTTTGGCCATGATGCCTTCGGAAATATGATGGAACACCACGCCACTCATGCCGCCACCGCTGGCGGGGAGTCCTGACTTCTGTATGCAGACGATGCAACTGTAGCGCGGATTGTCGGCGGGGAAATAGCCGCAGAACGAGAGCAGATAGCGCATCTGCCCCGACTTATAGCCACCGGCACCCTTCGACACCTGTGCCGTTCCGGTCTTTCCTGCTACTTTAAACGACGGCGATCCAGCCTTTTTCCCCAGTCCTTGGCTGACCACATGATAGAGGATGGTCTGTATCTCCTTCAAGGTTTTCTCTTTGCAGATGCGTTCCTTGATGACGACGGGCGGAAAGTCCATCAGCACTTTCCCGTCTTTCACCACCTGCTTGACGAAACGCGGGCGCATCATCCGGCCGTTGTTGGCAATGGCGTTGTAGAAAGTCAGCGTACTGATGGGCGGCACCTGTGTCTCATAGCCGATGCTCATCCAAGGCAGGGCCGTCTTGCTCCAATTAAGATACTGTCCGCGTTCATTCTTCTTCGGATGGCGAATTCGAGGCGGTGCAGCTCCCACCAAAGGTATGTGCAAGTCGGTGGGCAGTCCCAGCCGATAAATGCCGTCGACGAATTTCTCAGGATGGTCTCCATAGAAACGGTCGATGATTTTGCTCACGCCGATGTTCGAACTGACTTCCAGTGTTCGTGGCAGCGAGATGGTTCCATAGCCGCCGCGATGCCAATTGTGGTCACGCATTTTGGCTCCGTGCATTTCTGCGATGCCGCTGCCCGTGTCCACATGATAGGTGGTGTCCACCACCCCATCGTCTAAGGCCACCATGATGCTGGCCGTCTTGAACACCGATCCTGGCTCCAACAGGTCGCTTACCGCGTGGTTCTGACGCTCGTAGTATTCCCCATCGTCGGCCTTCGACATATTGGCGATGGCCTTGATATCACCTGTAGCCACCTCCATGACAATGGCCACGCCCACGTCGCCGTTGATCAATTTCAGCTCGTCAACAAGCGACCGCTCGGCCAAGTCTTGCATATTCACGTCGATAGTGGTCACGATATCTGCCCCATCGGTGGGTGCCAATTCGGTGATACTCAGGTATTTGTTCATCACCTTCTTGCGTTGCACCACTCCCTCCTTGCCTCGTAGGATGGTATCGTAATACTGTTCCAGTCCGCATTTGGCCAAGTCCATGGCGCCATACATCTCGCCAACGGTTCTGCCGGCCAGCGATCCGAATGGGTGTTGGCGGGCGTTGAAGGCCTCGGTATGAAAGCCGCCCTTGAACGGACTGAGGCAGAACACGGGCAGTTTCTTCACTTCGGAGTACACTTCATAGCTGACCCGACGGGGCCAGATAGGCCAGTTCTGGCTCATCTTCTGATGGCCTTCTTCAAGGTCGCGCTTGAAAGCAGCAGCCGTCTTTTCAGGGAATATCTCGTGAAGCCCCTCGCAGATGCTGTCCACCTTCTCGTTCCAAAGCGAGTCTTTCACCTCGCCGCCGGCCTTGAAGTCCATGAAGAGTTTGTATTCTGGCAGGGAAGAGGCCATGAGGCGACCGTCGCAGCTGAGGATATTGCCGCGAACGGGCTTCACCATAACGCTGTCGCGCTTCAGGCGGTCGGCCACTCTCATCCAATAGTCGCGTTTCACCGTGGCAATGTAGAATGCCTTGCCCACCACCAAGATGCCGAGCAGCAGCATGACATAGCCCACGATTTTGTAGCGTGGTATGATTTTCTTCCTATCGAACAAACTACTCATGTTCTTATACCTTATTATATATAGTGGAATATCTTTGTCTATCCTTCCCAACTCCCCCTATTCAGGCACCTCAATGATATAGGGTGGCTGGCTGGGGATGCGCAACATGCTGTCCTTGTTGGTTTGCAACATCTTCAGCACATTGCTCTCGCGGCATTTCTCCGTCAGTTCGCTCGACGACGACAGGGCGCGATATTTCGCGTCGATGAGTTCCGTGTTCAAGCGGTCTATCTCCAGCATGTCTTTCTGACAGCTATAGCGGTTGGAGATGTAGATAATGATGAATATCACGATGAGCAGCAGCACGCCCAACTGCCTCCTCAGCAGATCGGCGGTAAGCCAGTCGCCTCCGAGGATTTTGCGCAGGCTGAACGTAGCCGACATGGGCCTTTCGTCCTCGCGCGCCTGCTCGATGATGGCCTCTTTCAGTTGCTCCATCTCTTCCTCGGCCTTCGCTGCTTCGCTGGCTTCTGCAGGCTGCGGGTTGGCAGGCTGTGGGTCGGCGGCGAGTTCTTCAGGCATGCTTGAGCCTTCGGACAGCTGGTCTATCTTGATGTCGATTTCGTCTTTGCCCATGATTCTTACACCTTTTCTGCTATTCTGAGTTTGGCACTGCGGCTTCTCGGGTTGGCAGCCTGTTCCTCGTCTGACGGTGTGATGACCTTGCTGTTCACCAAAGAGAAGGGCTTCTCGATACGCCCATAGAAGTCTGCGCTGACGCGCCCTTCCACATTTCCGCTCCTCATCACGTTTTTCACGATGCGGTCCTCCAGGCTGTGATAGGTGATGACCACCAGACGTCCACCCGGCCGGATGAGTGCAGTGGCGGCCAGGAGCATCTCCTTCAGGGTCTCCATTTCGTGGTTCACCTCGATGCGAAGGGCCTGAAACAGGCGCGCCAAGTCTTTCTTCTCGCGGTCTTTCGCCATGAGAGGCTGTACGGTGTCGATGAGATCCTGCGTGGTGACGATGGGCTGCGAGCCCCGTCGTTTGACGATGGCCGCAGCGATGCGTCTTGCCGTCTTGAGCTCACCATAGAGGAAGAAAATGTCGGCCAACCGTCGTTCGTCGGCTTTGTTCACCACGTCGGCGGCGGTTTGTCCGGCCCGTTTGTTCATGCGCATGTCGAGCGGTGCATCGAAACGGAAGGAGAATCCGCGTGTCTCATCGTCGAAATGGTGGCTCGACACCCCCAAATCGGCCAACAACCCGTCAATCTGGTCCACGCCATAGTAGCGCATCCAGTTCTTCAGGTAGCGGAAGTTGGAGCGGACGAAGGTAAAGTTCTCCCTTTCGGTATCGGCATTCCGCTCAGCATCGGCATCCTGGTCGAAGCTGTAGAGATGGCCCTCAGGCCCAAGCCGCGAAAGGATTTCGCGGCTATGACCACCACCGCCAAAGGTCACATCCACGTAGATGCCCTCAGGTTTGATGGCAAGCCCGTCGATGCTGTCGTTCAGCAACACTGGTACATGATATGTCTCGGCCGTCTCCATCTGCTCACTTCAATTGTCAAAGCCATCCTGCAAAGGAGACTGTTGCTCGCCTCCCATCACCTCTTCGAGAGCCCGTCCAAAGTCGTCGGGTTCCATGAAAGGCTTGGCGGTACGCGCCGCACTCCATATTTCGATGGTGTCGCCCATGCCTATGAACTTCACCTCCTGCTCAATGTCGGCCATTCGGAGATAGCGCTTGGGGATGAGGAAACGGCCGTTACCATCGAGGGTGATCATCTCCACATCCGACACGAACTGTCGATAAATTTCCTGATGGGCGCGGTTCCAGCGATTCAGCCGACTGCGCAGCTGGTCCATCTGGGCGTTCCAAACCGATTCGGGATAGAGCACCAGACACGACTGGAACACGTCTTTCCGCATGACGAGCGACTCTTCTCTCTCGGTTTGCAAACCCTTACGAAACACTGCCGGAAGGAATACTCTTCCCTTCGCATCCACCTTGGCTTCTATATTTCCTAACAGTCGCATGTTTCTTTTATTGGCTATTCGGCTACAAAATTACGAATAATTCTCCACATTCCACCACTTTTCCCCACAAAAAATCAAAAACGAGTGAATTTTTCCACTTTCTTTACAAAATGAGTGATATTTATCAAGGATTTCAGCATTGATGAATGCAGTTCTCTCGCGACAAGACTCACACAAAGATTGGCTGACGACGAAGTTGGCTTTACACCCTGATGGATATATCACAACAAGCCAACAAACCACCCGTTTCTATGGCCACCAAGCAGTATGATCGCATTTTTCTCACAAAATTAACATTTAAGAAAAATTCGGACAAACTATTTCGTGAGAATCGAGCATCTGGAAACGAAAGCCATTTCGCCTGAAACGAAGTGATTTTTCGACGTTTTTGTAAACGCTTGACATACAGGATGTTTGTGAGATGCGACACAAATGGGAGTGTCGTCAGCGGCAAACTATCTCGTGATTAGCGTCAAATCACCTCGCAATTAGCGTCAAATCACAAAGTGACTTGCGTCAAACCGCACGCTGGTTTGCGCCAAATCACAACAGAAGAAAACACAAATCATCCACCCCGCCCTACCCCAAGGACACAAAAACAGCGTTTCGGACAAAACACACGACCAAAAACAGCCTCGACAGTTGGCAGGTCTTTGCCAAAACAGCCTCACCATCTCCTAAAACCTCAAAAAGCGAAGTGTTAAATAATGGGATATTTTCTTGACAAAACAGCAAATTAAGAGAATAACGGATGGTTTAGGGAGAAATCTTGCAAAAATGCATGTTGAGGATGCAGAAAATGCACACTTTTCCCCTTTTGTGAAAAAAAATGGGGCAAAAAACAACATTTTTTGCAAAAAAAGATAGTTTTTACAAAATTATTTCTTATTTTTGCATATTCTTTTTTCAATATGGACAGCATCAACGAAAAAACCGTCGACATAGAGCAAGTGCTGAAAAGCAAGATGGGCTCGAAAGCCAAATGGGTGCCACGACCCGTGGTGAAATGGCTGAAACACATCATTCACGAGGACTGGCTGAACCAGTTCCTGAGGGACAATCGCGACCTGAAAGGAACACCCTGGCTTGAGGCCTGCGTCAAATATGTAGACATGCATGTGGAGGTGAAAGGACTGGAGAACTTGCCGGCGAAGGACGACGGGCGGCTCTACACCTTCGTGAGCAACCATCCTTTGGGTGGTATCGACGGTGTCACCCTGGGCAGTATTCTCGGCCGGCAGTACGACGACCGATTCCGCTACCTCGTGAACGACCTGCTGATGACCCTTCCAGGGCTGGCGCCACTCTGCATTCCCATCAACAAGACGGGGGCGCAAAGTCGCAACTTCCCAGCGATGGTGGAGGCTGGTTTCGGCAGCGAGAACCACATCTTGATGTTCCCCGCAGGCCTCTGCTCGCGCCAACAGAACGGCGTGATCCGCGACCTGCCTTGGAAAAAGACCTTCATCACGAAAAGCGTGCAGACACAGCGCGACGTGGTGCCCATCCATTTCGGCGGGCAGAACTCCAAGTTTTTCTACCGGCTGGCCAACATCTCCAAGCGCCTGGGCATCAAGTTCAACATCGCCATGCTGTTTCTTGTCGACGAGATGTACAAGAATCGGGGAAAGACTTTCCCTGTGACCATCGGCAAACCGATACCTTGGCAGACTTTCGACAAGTCGAAAACACCCGCCCAATGGGCACAATACGTACAGGACGAAGTGTACAAACTGAAGTAGAATCAGGAAGAAAAACTCCTCAGAAGCATAACCATCATGGAGCAAGAGATTATCCGACCTATTGACAAGCAGGTGCTGAAAAGCGAACTCACGCCGGAAAGACAGCTGCGAATGACCAACAAGAGCCACAACGAGATATACGTTGTCACGGCCCATCAGGCACCCAACGTGATGCGCGAGATAGGGCGTCTGCGCGAAATTGCCTTCCGCACCGCTGGTGGCGGAACGGGAAAGGAAACAGACATCGACGAGTTCGACACCTGCGAGAACTGTTACAAGCAGCTCATCGTGTGGAACCCCGAGGCTGAGGAAATCATCGGCGGCTACCGCTATCTGCTGGGCACCGACTGGGAAATCATGCCCAACGGGCAGCCCCACCTGGCTACCAGCCACATGTTCCACTTCTCTGAGAAGTTCCTGCGTGAGTACATGCCGCAGACCATCGAGCTGGGACGCTCGTTCGTCACCGTAGAATACCAAAGCAGCAAGATGGGGTCGAAGAGCCTCTTCGCACTCGACAACCTCTGGGACGGACTCGGCGCACTGACGGTCATCATGCCCAACGTGAAGTATTTCTTCGGCAAAATGACCATGTATCCTTCGTATGTACGCAAGGGCAGAGACATGATTCTCTATTTCCTGAAGAAGCATTTCGACGACAAAGAGAACCTCATTGTGCCCATGAACCCTCTGAAACTGGAGACCGACCCACGCGAATTGGAAGCGCTCTTCTGCCACGATAACTTCCGCGAAGACTACCGCGTGCTGAACCAGGAAGTGCGCAAAATGGGCTTCAACATACCGCCCCTGGTCAATGCCTATATGAACCTGAGTCCCACGATGAAGCTCTTTGGCACCGCCATCAACGACGGTTTCGGCGAGGTGGAGGAGACGGGCATCCTCATTGCGGTGGACGAGATACTCGAAGAGAAGCGCGTGCGCCACATCGACAGTTTCATCAAGCACCACCCAGAAGCCCTGAAAATCACCAGCGGCGCCAACAACATCATCTACAAAGAAACATAATGTCGTGTAAGACACGGCCCCGCCGTGTCAAAACAACCAAGATATGACCCCAGCAGAAAAGACCTACCTCGAAGAGCGCATACTCGATGTGCTGAAAACCGTATACGACCCGGAAATCCCCGTCAACATCTACGACCTGGGGATGATCTACAAGATAGATGTCCTTGAAGACTACACCGTCGACGTGGACATGACATTCACCGCTCCCAACTGCCCAGCCGCCGATTATATTTTGGAGGATGTGCGCACGAAAATAGAGAGCATCGACGGTGTGAAAGGCGTGAACGTGAACCTTGTGTTCGAACCCGCCTGGGATCAAAGTATGATGAGCGAAGAGGCCCGTGTGGAACTGGGACTCGACTAATCACCTATCATCCACCACGCAATGAAGAATATCTATATCATCAGCGACGCCCACCTGGGCTCATGGGCCATCCCGCATCAGCGCATGCAGGAACGCAGGCTCGTGCGCTTCCTCGACGACATCAAGCACAAGGCTTATGCCGTCTATCTGCTCGGCGACATGTTCGACTTCTGGTACGAATGGAAATATGCCGTGCCCAAGGGCTATACGCGCTTCCTCGGAAAAATCTCAGAACTGACAGACATGGGCGTGGAAGTGCATTACTTCACGGGCAACCACGACATCTGGATGTATGGCTACCTGGAAGAGGAATGCGGGGTCATCATGCACCACCAGGCGCTGACCACCGACATCATGGGCAAGACCTTCTTCATGGCCCATGGCGACGGACTGGGCGACCCCGACCGGAAGTTCAAGTTCATCAGCCGCATGTTCCACAACAAGTTGTGCCAAAGACTCTTCTCCACACTCCACCCCCGCTGGTCGATGTGGTTCGGACTGACCTGGGCCAAGCACTCACGCATGAAGCGTGCCGACGGAAAAGAAGAGCCGTACAAGGGCGAGGACCGCGAATTCCTCATCCAGTACACCAAGGAGTATATGAAGACGCACCCCGATATTGACTACTATATATATGGACACAGACATATAGAACTCGACATGATGCTGTCAAGGAAAAGCCGCATGATGATCATCGGCGACTGGATCTGGCAGTTCACCTATGTGGTCTTTGACGGCGAGCACATCTTCCTCGAGCAATACGTCGAGGGAGAATCACAATTGTAGAACCCTTTAACGATCATCAAGCGTATGCAGACAAATTGCCACCTTTCGGTCCTGATTCATCAACAGGCCAAGAATTATGGAGACAAAACGGTGCTGAACTACCGTGACTTCGGCAGTCTCAAGTGGAAAACGGTCTCGTGGAACGAGTTTTCCGCGCAGGTGAAAGTTGTGAGCAATGCCCTGCTCAATATGGGAGTGAAGGTGCAGGAGAACTTGGGCGTGTTCGCACAGAACACCGTGCAGTATCTCTACACCGACTTTGGCGCCTTCGGCATTCGTGCCGTCACCGTGCCGCTCTATGCCACCAGCAGCGAACACCAACTGCAATATGTCATCGGCGACGCTCAGATAAGGTTCCTCTTCGTGGGCGAACAGGAGCAATACGACAAGGCGCACCGCATCCTGCCGCTGTGCCCCACGCTGGAGAAAATCATCATTTTCGACCGTAGCGTGCGCATCGCTCAGGGCGACCCCAGCGCCATGTATTTCGACGACTTCCTGAAACTGGGCGAAAACCTGCCCCGACAGAGCGAGGTGGAAACACTCTGGTCGCAGGCATCGAACGACGACATCGCCAATATCCTCTATACCAGTGGAACCACAGGCGACTCGAAAGGCGTTATCCTGACCTACGGACAATACTACGCTGCCTTTGAGGCCAACGGCCGATGTGTGCCGGTTGGCGAGAAAGACCGCGTCATGGTGTTCCTGCCCATCACACATGTATTCGAGCGCGGATGGATGATTCTGTGCCTGACCCTCGGCGCACAGCTCATCATCAATACCTATCCAAAGGAAATCCAGCAGTCGATGCGCGAGACACACCCCACTTGTATGTGTGCCGTACCCCGTTTCTGGGAGAAGGTCTACATCGGCGTGAAGTCGAAGATCGAGAAAGCCGGACCCGTGCAGCGCAGCCTCTTCAAACGGGCATTGGCTGTGGGAAGGAAATACCAGATAGAGTATCAGAGTCGCGGACGGCGCGCACCACTGCCACTGAAACTGGAATACGAGGCTTTCGACAAAACGCTCTTCTCGCTCGTTCGCAAGCAATTGGGCTTGGAGAACGCCCACTTCTTCCCCACCGCAGGCTCGTATGTGTCTGACGAAGTGGAGGAGTTCGTCCATTCCATCGGTATCTTCATGATGGTAGGCTACGGTCTGACGGAGAGTCTCGCCACCGTTTCATGCGACCACATGGACAAGCCCTACACCGTGGGGAGCGTCGGACGACCCATCCATAGCATAGAAATCAAGATCGGCGAGAACGACGAAATCCTGCTGAAAGGCCCCACCATCACGCGAGGTTACTACAAACGCGATGCCCTGAACGCACAAGCTTTCGACCCCGACGGCTTCTTCCATACAGGTGATGCAGGCTATCTGAAAGATGGCGAGCTATTCCTGAAAGAACGCATTAAGGAGCTTTTCAAGACCTCCAACGGCAAATACATCGCTCCCCAGATGATTGAATCGAAGATTCTGGTGGACAAATTCGTCGAACAGGTGGCCGTGATTGCCGACCAAAGGAAATTTGTGTCGGCTCTCATCGTACCAGCTTTCGCAGAACTGGAAGAGTATGCCAAGGACAACGACATCGCCTATGAGTCGATGGAAGACCTTTGCAAGAACCCGACCATCATCAAGATGCTGACCGAACGCCTGGACACCTTACAGCAACAGCTGGCCAGCTACGAGAAGATCAAACGCTTCACACTCCTCCCCAAACCGTTCACAATGGAGGCTGGCGAGCTGACCAATACGCTGAAAATCAAACGCTCAGTCCTCAACAAGCACTATGCTGCTGAGATTGAAGAAATGTATGTAGAGAACTAAATAGTGAAATGATAACCCAAGACCAACTGAAAGATGTCATGAAGCGTGCAGAAGATTTGCACCGCTACTTGGACATCGACCGAAAAAAGATAGAATTTGAAGAGGAGGAACTGCGCACGCAGGCTCCCGATTTCTGGGAAGACCCAAAGCGGGCACAGGAACAGATGAAGAAAGTGAAGGCCATCAAGAAATGGATTGATGGTTATAAGGATGTGCGCACTCTGGCCGACGAGTTGCAACTGGCCTTCGATTTCTACCACGACGAGATGGTTACAGAGGAAGAAGTCGACGAGGACTACCGCAAGGCCATCGCAGCCATTGAAGACCTAGAGCTGAAAAACATGCTGCGCCAGAAGGAAGACCCTATGGACTGTGTGCTGAAAATCAACTCCGGAGCAGGCGGCACCGAGAGCCAAGACTGGGCATCGATGCTCATGCGAATGTATATGCGGTGGGCTGAAGCTCATGGCCACAAGGTGACCATCAGCAACCTGCAGGACGGCGACGAGGCAGGCATCAAGAGTGTGACAATGGAAATCGAGGGCGGCGAATATGCCTACGGCTACCTGAAAAGCGAAAATGGCGTACACCGCCTGGTGCGCGTCAGTCCGTTCAATGCACAGGGCAAGCGAATGACATCGTTCGCCAGCGTATTCGTTTCACCCCTCGTAGATGACACCATCGAGGTATACGTAGATCCCGCCAAACTCTCGTGGGACACATTCCGAAGCTCGGGTGCCGGCGGACAGAACGTCAACAAGGTGGAGTCGGGCGTGCGTCTGCGCTACTGGTACACCGACCCCGACACCGGCGAAGAGGAGGAAATCCTCATCGAGAACACCGAGACGCGCGACCAGCCGAAGAACAAGGAGCGTGCGCTGACCTTGCTCCGTTCGCAACTCTACGACCGCGCCATGAAGAAACGCCTCGAGGCGCAGGCCAAGATCGAGGCTTCGAAGAAGAAAATTGAGTGGGGCAGCCAAATCAGGAGCTATGTCTTCGACGACCGCCGCGTGAAAGACCACCGCACCAATTATCAGACATCCGATGTGGATGGTGTAATGGACGGCAAGCTCGACGGCTTTATCAAGGCCTACCTGATGGAGTTCCCCGTCACAGAAGAACAATAAGACTAACCATTAAATAAAAAACATCATCATTATGAACAAGAAGAAGAGAGAAATGCGGCAGGCACGCCGCGCTGCAAAACAAGAGCAACAGGCCAAGAAGGTTATCAACTGGATTGTCGGTGTACTCATTGTCTTAGCCATCGCTCTGATTGTCACATTCATGTTGCGCTGGGCATAAGTCAGTCAGCGTCTGAACGTTTCATGAAGAACATGGAGATTGAGCGCAAGTTCCTTGTCAGGGGCGAATCCTACCGAGAACTTGCCGCAAGCAGCAGCCATATCAGGCAAGGTTACATCTGCAGTGGTCACGGACGCACCGTCAGGGTACGCATCCGTGACCAACGCGGTTTTCTCACCATCAAAGGCCCTTCGGACGATGGCGGGTTGTCGCGCTATGAGTTTGAGAAAGAAATAACGCTGGAAGAGGCCCATCAACTGATGGACATCTGCGAAACAGGGGTCATCGACAAGCGCCGATATCTGGTGAAAAGCGGCCAACATACATTCGAAGTGGATGAGTTCTACGGCGACAATGCTGGCCTTGTGATGGCGGAAGTGGAGTTGCAAAGCGAGGACGAGCCTTTCGAAAAGCCTGATTTCATCGGGCAGGAAGTAACAGGCGACCGCCGATTCTATAATTCCCACATGAGGAAAATGCCTTTCTGTCTTTGGAAAGGTACGATTCCCTCTGAGTTCAGACATCTCGAACTGGAGTAGAAAAACCTATAACCGTCCTTCTTCGTGGTAGCTATAGTAAGCCCCGTCGGTAATGATGACGTGGTCGAGCAGGTGTATGCGCATGATCTCGCAGGCCTTGCGGATGCTTTGTGTAAGCTGGTCGTCTTCTCGACTGGGCCGCAGACTGTTACTGGGGTGGTTATGGCAGAAAGCCACAACGGTGGAATTGTTGAGAATGGCTTCACGCATCAGGATGCGCACATCGACGCTGACACCTGTGATTCCACCGCGGCCGACACACTCCATCTTGATGAGCTTGAAGTTCTGATTCATCAGCAGAATCCAGGCTTCCTCGGTGTCAAGGTCCTGCATCTTGGGGTGCATCAGGTTGTAGATGGCCATCGCAGAGTCTATCTTCTGCCGCTGCTGCGCCTGCTCAGACTGCCGACGTTTGCCCAGTTCGCAGGCTGCCAGCACACTGACAGCCTTGGCCGGACCCATGCCTTTGTACCGGGTCAGTTCGCGGATGGTCATCTTGCCCAAAGTGTTCAGGTTGTTTTGGCAGTCGTTCATAATGTGCTTCATCAGGTCAACGGCACTTTCTTCCGGAGAACCCGAACCAATCAGAATGGCCAGAAGCTCGGCATTGCTCAGCGCTTCCGGCCCCAACGACATCAGTTTTTCGCGTGGGCGGTCCTCCTCCGCCCAATGGTTGATGGTGAGCTTATCCATTATTTATAGAAATTCTTCTCGAAGGCGGTGAAGGCATCTTGCTTCAGCACACAACGTTTCCACCATGCTTCCAAGAATCCACAGCCGTAGCCCATAAGCTGAACGAAAGCAGCGGGTACACTGAGCAGACCCACCCGGAGAGAGCGGTTCTGTCGGGCGGAATCGATGAAAATGACGAGTGAGTATAGCAAAATGGGCAGCCAAGGCAGGGCAGCCATGAGATACCATGTTTGGAAATGCTCCGGGCAGAAGTGCATCAATGCCCTTCCGACGGCAGAACAGAGTACTAAGGCGATGACTCCCACGGTAAACACCATCGGCAGAAGGTGCACAAGCTTCATCGTTCCAGGATGGAGCTTTTCCAGATTGATGCGGGCGATGCCGCTGTTGTACACTTGTCGGAAGAACTTTCGGAAATCCGTGCGCCGCTTGTGCCATACCCATGCCTCGGGGAACAAACGCGGACTGTACCCTGCTTCCACGATGCGGTAGGAGAAATCGATGTCTTCGCCAAAGCGCATCTTTGAGAAACCGCCCAGCTGCTTATACACATCGCGGCGGATACCCATATTGAACGAGCGCGGGAAGAACTTGTCGAGTTTCTTCTTCCCTCCACGAATGCCACCGGTGGTGAAGAAAGAGGTCATCGAATAGCTGATGGCCTTCTGTACGGGCGTGAACGAATCGTGGGCACGGTCTGGCCCACCGAAGGCTTCGGTAGGCGCCTGTTCCAACTCGCGCGACACCTCTTTTATATACGCGCGCGGGAGAACCACATCAGAGTCGAGCACAATGAGGTACTCGCCCTGGGCACGCTCCGCGCCGTAATTACGGCTCTGCCCGGGACCACTGTTGGGCTTGGCGAAGTATTTCACATCCAGACGATCCTGGTATTTCTCCACCACAGCGCGACAGTCGCGTGTGGAGCCGTCCTCTACGATAATGACTTCGAAAGCCTTTACGGTCTGTCCGCAAAGGCTTTCAAGAAGTTCGTCCACCTCGTCAGGGCGGTTGTAGACGGGTACGATGAGTGAATATTTCATTCTTTCACGCGTTGCAGGTACGATCCGTCGCGGGTGTCCACCTGTACCAGTTCACCCTCGTTGATGAACAGCGGCACGCGAATCTCCACGCCAGTCTCCAATGTAGCAGGCTTGGTGCTATTGGTAGCAGTGTCGCCTTTCACGCCCGGTTCAGAATGAGTGACACGCAGAACGGTCTTCACGGGCATCTCGGCATAGAGAATAGTATTGGTGTCGGCATCGCTGACCACTTCCACTACGTCGCTTTCTTTCATGTAGTCCACACCAGTGATAAGGTCCTTGGCGATAGGTATCTGGTCGTAAGTCTCCTGATTCATGAAGATGTAGTCGGCACCTTCCTGATAGAGATACTGATAGGGGCGGCGCTCCACGCGCACATCCTCCAGAGCCTCACCAATGTTGAAGCGCTTCTCCAGCACACGGCCGCTCACCACATCCTTCAGCGTGGTGCGCATGATTGTGTTACCCTTGCCCGGCTTCACGTGAAGGAAGTCGATGCAGAAATACAGCTTGCCGTCCATGCGGATGCAAGTTCCTTTTTTAATGTCTTGTGATTTAATCATAATGTGATATGGTTTGTAATATGGATGTCTTTTTTACAAAAACTGCCGTTTTCGGCTGCAAAGTTACGAAGAAAATGGAAAAAAACATAAAACTTTTCATGAAAAAATGCATAATTCTTTGGTAATTCAAAAGAAATGCGTAATTTTGCAGCCCAAAAGCGACAAAGTGCGTCAGCTTGACAAGGAAAATAACATAATAATAATAGATTAAGAAGATGAAAAGAACATTTCAGCCTCACAACAGGAGAAGAGTGAACAAGCACGGCTTCCGTGAGAGAATGGCCACAAAGAATGGTCGTCGCGTATTGGCTTCGCGCCGCGCAAAAGGTCGTAAGAAACTGACAGTATCTGACGAGAACCACGGAAAGTAGTGATTTCGTCATTCAACGAATGAGGGAAGAGGCAGTGTCCTGTACAAGAATCAACAGGGAGTTGCTTCTTTCTTTGTTTATGCCTTTATTGTTCCCCACGAAAGCCACAGCAAACTATGGGGAGCGGGGTTTTACATAAAAACTGCCAAAGATTTGGCGTAAAACTACCGGATAATCGAAGCAAATTTCTAAACAGATGATTTTTTCAGCGGATTCTCTTCGTGTTTTCGTTTTTTTCCATTAACTTTGCAACGGAATATGAAGATGAATGGCGCATGAAGATAACAGAAGTCATTAAGAAGGTTTTCAGCCTTGGCCTATGGGCCAACCTGCTGGCCATGGCCGTGGTCGTCGTGCTGCTTTGCCTGGGTGTGAAGTATGGCATCGATTTGTACACCCACCACGGCGAGAAGATTGTGGTGCCCAACCTGCGGCAAAAATCATACGCTGATGCCGAGCACATCCTCGACAAACTCGGACTGGAGATAGCCGTGAGCGACACGGGCTACGTGAAGACGCTGCCGCCCGACTGCATCTTGGAGCAATCACTCATGCCCGGCCAAGTGGTCAAATCGGGACGAATCGTCTATGTCGTGGTCAATGCAAGCAGCACACCGACTCTCACTATTCCCGACGTGATAGACAACAGCAGCTATCGTGAGGCACATGCCCGACTGACGGCGATGGGCTTCAAAGTGGGCGACCCTGAGTATGTTCCAGGAGAGAAAGACTGGGTCTACGGCATCAAATGCAAGGGACGTCTCGTTTCGGCGGGCCAACGGGTTCCTGTCGATGCGTTCATCATCATCCAGGTGGGCGACGGCATGCGCGACATGGCCGACAGCGTAGCCTTCATTGATGCGCCCGCCCCCCAACACGTAGAAGTTGAAGAGGAAGTCATCGACGGAGACAATCCCACTGGTAATCAGGGAGGTGCCGAGGAAGTGGATGAGTTCGAAGTGGTGACATCACCAGAAGAATAGACGACAAAAAGATGAAGCCCAACAACAGTTTACCCTCTACAGACAATCTTGAGATTCCGGAAAACCTGGAAGACAATGAGAATATAGAAATTCCCACCCCCGAAGAGGACGAGGACGACGGACTTCTCTACGAGCATTTCCGCATCGTGGCCGACCGTGGACAGGTGCCTACCCGCGTAGATAAATTCCTCTTCGAGCATCTCCAGCACTCCAGCCGCAACCGCATTCAAAAAGCTGCCGAAGCCGGTTTTATCCATGTCAACGACCGCCCCGTAAAAAGCAACTACAAAGTACGACCGGGCGATGCGGTGACACTGATGATGAACCGTCCACGCCACGACGACACCATCGAGCCGGAGGACATTCCCCTTGACGTGGTATACGAGGACGAACAGCTGATGGTCATCAACAAACCGGCTGGCATGGTGGTACACCCCGGATGCGGAAATTACCACGGAACGTTGGTCAATGCCATTGCCTGGCATCTGCGCAACCTGCCCAGCTACGACCCCAACGACCCGGAGGTGGGCCTGGTTCATCGCATCGACAAGGACACCAGCGGACTCCTCGTCGTAGCCAAGACGCCCGAGGCCAAGTCGAACCTCGGCATACAGTTTTTTAACAAGACCACCCATCGCTCGTACAACGCCCTGGTGTGGGGGAATCTGAAAGACGACGAAGGGCGTATCGAGGGGAACATCGGACGTGATCCAAAGGACCGTTTGCGCATGTGTGTATTCCCTACCGACTCGGAAATTGGAAAACCTGCCGTCACCCACTACCACGTGTTAGAGCGATTCGGCTATACCACCTGGGTAGAATGCATCTTGGAAACGGGGCGTACCCATCAGATTCGAGCCCACATGAAGCACATTGGGCATCCCATGTTCTCCGACGAGCGATATGGAGGGACAGAGATTCTGCGTGGAGAGCGCAGCAGTACCTACCGCGCTTTCATTCAGAACTGTTTCAAATTGTGTCCTCGACAGGTGCTCCACGCACGAACGTTGGGATTCGTCCACCCTGTTACCCATCAGCAGATGGACTTCACCTCCGAACTACCCGCCGACATAGCTGCCCTCCTTGAAAAATGGCGCGCCTATACCTACGGCACCACTCGCGACACCTTTGAGCCCTAGCAACCAATCAGAATAAATCCCACATAATCCCAATAATCAGAAAAACAATGAAACCACTGAAAAGGAACATAGCCATCGTCTGTGGTGGCGACTCTCAAGAGTATGTCGTGTCGATGCGTTCGGCACAAGGTCTTTACTCGTTCTTCGACAAGGAACGCTACAATGTTTACATCGTTGAGATGCGCGGACTCGACTGGCATGCCGTGCTTCACGACGGCACAACGGCTCCCATCGACCGTAACGATTTCTCGTTCAAGGAGAACGGAACGCTTGTCATGTTCGACTATGCCTACATCACTATTCACGGCACACCGGGTGAGAATGGCTTGCTGCAGGGATATTTCGAGTTGATCCACCTGCCTTACAGCACCAGTGGTGTACTGGTAGAGGCCATGACCTTCGATAAATTCGTGCTCAACCAATATCTTCGGGGCTATGGCGTAAGCGTGGCCGACAGCCTCCTCATCCGCCGAGGCTACGAGGAACTCGTCAGCGATGACGAGGTGGAGGAACGCATTGGCATGCCCTGTTTTGTGAAACCCGCTGCCGACGGCAGCAGCTTCGGTGTGTCGAAAGTGAAAAACAAGGATCAGCTGGCACCTGCCATCCGTAAGGCCATGATGGAAAGCGACAGCGTGATGGTGGAAAGCTATATGGAGGGAACGGAAGTCACCGTAGGATGCTATAAGACTCGCAAGAAGACTGTTATCTTCCCACCTACCGAAGTGGTGACCAACAACGAGTTTTTCGACTACGACGCCAAATACAACGGACAGGTAGAAGAAATCACGCCTGCACGCATCTCTGACGAATTGACCGACCGTCTGAAGCAACTCACCAGCCACATCTACGACATTCTCTACTGCAACGGTATTATCCGTATCGACTATATTATTAGCAAGGAAGGCAAGATCAGTATGCTCGAGGTGAACACTACTCCTGGTATGACGGCAACCAGCTTCATCCCCCAGCAAGTACGCGCCGCTGGACTCGACATCAAAGATGTGCTTACCGATATTGTAGAGAACCAATTTGCCTGATTTTTTAACAATATATGACCGATTATTATAAGACTTAGGGTGCGAAAGTATGAAAAATGTTAACAAGTAAAAGATTTTACACTTTTTTTTGTTGAGATTCAAAGAAAATCATTACCTTTGCACTCGGAATGTAAATCATTCTAATGTAGTAGTTTTCTCATAACAATTTTTTTGAAAAGCAGGAGCTTGTGATAAGTTCCTGCTTTTGTCTTTCAAATGGTCCTCCATAAAAAAACCGTCACCCCAATTATTCTTATGGGGCAACGGTTCTAGTTTATTTGTTATTGTCTATCGTTATTGTTTCAGCAATTTCTCTTCCAAATGTTTCAACATGTCCTTGGTCATCAGTTCCAGGTCGTAGTCGGGCATCCAGTGCCACTCCTTGCGGGCACAACTGTCGTCCATGGAATTGGGCCAGCTCTCGGCGATGCTCTGCTTCAGCGGATCTACGTCATAAACCATTTCGAAGTCGGGCTTATGTTTCTTAATCTCGGCATAGATCATTTCCGGATCGAAGCTCATGGCAGCGATATTGAAACCGTTATGATGAACGAGCTTCGAAGGATTGGCCTCCATCAGCGTAATAGCTGCTTTCAGAGCGTCGGGCATATACATCATGTCCATGAATGTTCCTTTGGCAATCGGGCAAACAAACTTCTCGCCGCGCACAGCACTGTAATAGATGTCAACGGCATAGTCGGTGGTACCGCCGCCCGGAGGAGTCACGTAAGAGATAATGCCAGGGAAGCGCACCGAACGTGTGTTCACGCCGTACTTCGTATGGTAGTAATCGGAAAGCAATTCTGTCGTCACCTTCGACACACCATAAATCGTGCGTGGGCGCTGAACAGTGTCTTGCGGTGTTTGGTCGTGCGGGGTGTTCGGGCCAAACGAACCGATGGAACTCGGAGTAAATACGGCGCAGTAGTTCACTCTGGCCACTTCCAGAATGTTCCAAAGACCGTCGATACCAATATTCCAGGCAAGGCGCGGCTTCGATTCGGCCACAACGGAAAGCAGGGCAGCCAGATTGTAAATGGTGTCAATCTTGTACTTCTTCACAATGGCATCGATACCTTCTGGATCCAGCACATTGGCAATTTCTGCAGGACCACTTTCCAACAATTCTCCCTTCGGCTCTGCGCCGGGAATATAACCTGCTACTACATTGTTGCCGTCATAGATACGACGTAATTCACGAGTCAGTTCCGATCCAATCTGACCGGTAGAACCAATGACAAGGATATTCTTCATGTTATTGAAATAATTAATTTGATAGATTTCGGACTGCAAAATAAATGTTTTTTTTCGACATATCAGCAAAACAACGGATAAAAATACGTAAAAAACACATCGAAATGTCAAATACTGCCAAAAAACGCCCTTCATGTCGCTTTTTTTTTGTTACTTTGCATCGTTCTCAGACTATATGAAGAGCAATAAGAACAACTAAATAACCAAATCGTAAATCAATCGTAAACTGTAAATTGTAAATTAACCTTATGTACGGAAAAATGAAAGAACATCTCGCCAATACTCTCTCTGAGATTCGCGAGGCAGGATTGTACAAGGAAGAGCGACTCATCGAGAGCCCGCAGCGTGCAGCCATCCAGGTGAAAGGAAAGGAAGTGCTGAACTTCTGTGCTAACAACTATCTGGGTTTGTCAGACCATCCGCGCCTGATTGAGGGTGCACGGAAAATGATGGAAGAGCGCGGCTTCGGCATGTCTTCTGTACGTTTCATCTGTGGCACTCAGGACATCCACAAACAGCTGGAGGCCGCCATCAGCGATTATTTCAAGACCGAAGACACCATCCTCTATGCCGCTTGCTTCGACGCCAACGGAGGCGTGTTCGAGCCGTTGTTCTCCGAGGAAGATGCCATTATTTCTGATGCCTTGAACCACGCCAGTATCATCGATGGTGTGCGTCTGTGCAAGGCTAAGCGCTATCGCTATGCCAATGCCAACATGGAAGAGCTGGAGAAGTGTCTGCAGGAAGCTCAGGCACAGCGGTTCCGCATCATCGTCACCGACGGCGTGTTCTCCATGGACGGCAATGTGGCTCCAATGGACAAGATCTGCGACCTTGCCGAAAAATACGATGCACTTGTCATGGTGGACGAAAGCCACTCTGCCGGTGTCGTCGGTAAGACAGGCCACGGCGTGAGCGAATTCTTCAACACATACGGCCGTGTGGACATCTACACCGGCACCTTAGGAAAATCGTTTGGCGGCGCCCTCGGAGGCTTCACCACCGGTCGTAAGGAAATCATCGACCTGCTGCGCCAGCGCAGCCGTCCCTACCTCTTCTCCAACTCATTGGCTCCCTGCATCATCGGTGCAAGCCTGGAAGTGTTCAAGATGCTCAAGGAGAGCAACGAGATTCACGACCGCCTCGTGGAGAATGTCAATTACTTCCGCGACAAGATGATGGCAGCCGGCTTCGACATCAAGCCCACACAGAGTGCCATCTGCGCCGTCATGCTCTACGATGCCAAGCTATCACAGGTCTATGCTGCCAAGATGCAGGAAGAGGGCATCTACGTCACGGGATTCTATTATCCTGTCGTACCGAAGGAACAGGCCCGCATCCGTGTGCAGATTTCCGCCGGTCACAACCGCGAACAGCTCGACCGTTGCATTGCCGCCTTCATCAAGGTGGGCAAAGAGCTCGGTGTGCTGAAATAACCGTAAAACGAGAAAGTCAAAATTGAAAAAGTATCTATTTGCTTTTATCAGCCTATTGTTCATCGCCTGCTCATCGGAAGACTATGAGACAGGCGATGGACAATTGTCTTTTATGAGGGCCGACTTCGCCGATGTTTACACCGATGCAAGGGCTTATATGGTCAGAGCCATGACCGACGACGGCGATTCGTTGTTGCTGAAGAAACCGGTTAAGCCGTCGTGGGTGAACACGCCCGACAGTTGTTATCGCACCTTGTTATATTATAATAAGGTAGAAAACATGGCTGACGTTGTTTCAGTAAATACCGTCTTAGTGCCGTCCATTCGCAAGCGCTCTGACGACAAGCCGGAAGAGGTAAAGGAAGACCCCGTGAAGGTGATTGGTGTGTGGAAAAGTGCCAATGGCCGGTATCTGAATCTCGATCTGGAGTTAATGACGGGAAAGGACGATGGCGAAGTGGTTTCACAAATGGTGGGCATCTATTGCGATTCTATTTCTACCGACGAATCGGGTGTCCAACATGCCATACTGAGTCTCTATCACAACCAAAACAACTGTCCGGAGTATTATGCCGCCGAAGTGTTCCTGAGCATTCCGTTGGCTCGCATACCCTGCCTGTTGAAACCGGGCGATGATGTTTCGCTGCGCATCAACACTTATTCCGGCCCATGGCAGCGAACCTTCACTATCGCTCCATAAAAAAGTCTCCACATCACTTGATGTTGGGGATAATCTCGCTGAGCCGGTCAATCACTGTATCGCGTGACACCCCAGCCTTCAAGGCAAGGAAAATGGTGTCGGCACCTGCGATTGTCCCTAAGAATTCCGGGAAACCACTACTGTCGATATTATAGGCGATGCTACTGGCATAGCCAGGACGTGTCTTGATGACGCCCAAGTTGCCGGAGAAATTGATGGAAACAAAGCCTGACATCTGCATCATCTCTGTAGCCATCCTTTGTGTGGTTACGCGTTTGTACATCGTTTCGTTGGGAAGCACATACACATACTTCCCGTTCAGCGTCGAAGCCTTCGCCACTTTCAGCTGCTTCATGTCGCGGCTCAACGTGGCCTGCGTCACGTTGAAACCTTCTTTGGCCAGGGCCTGCAACACTTCTTCCTGGCTCCCCAATTCCTGACTGGAAATGAGCATTTTCACGGCTTCTAATCGTTGCGTCTTTGCTTTCATGGGTCAGTTTATTAGAATTTCCATGCAAATGTATGCATTTCTTTTTATTTGACAAAATATTTTGATGTTTTTTTGTATAATTATCCGAAAAAGAATAAGGTGGGGGTGCCCCGATCGTTCTTCGACGCACCCCCACCTTCGTGTGGCAATTGCTTATTCAGTTCCTGCTATTACCGAGAATGCGCAGCAGGTGGATGAACAGGTTGATGAAGTCAAGATACAGCGTCAACGCACCCATCAAAGCTACTTTCTGTGCTGTCTCACCAGCATCGGGAGCTTCCAGAAGCATCTGCTTGATCTTCTGAGTGTCCCATGCCGTCAGCCCCACGAATATCAGTACGCCAACATAGTTCAGTATCATTGCCAGACCGCTGCTTTTCATGAATATATTCACGATGGTGGCCACAATCAGGCCTATCAAGGCCATGAACAGGATGCGCCCCATCGACGAGAGGTCAGCCTTGGTGAAATAGCCGAACAGAGCCATCGCAGCGAAAGTACCGGCCGTAATGAGGAACACGCTGGTGATAGACTCAGCCGTATAAGCCAGGAAAATAAACGACATCGTGACGCCATTCAGCACTGAGTATAGCACGAACAGCAATGTTGCCGTGGTCAGCGACAGACGGCCGATAGCAGCCGATACGCCCCACACCAACGCCAATTCGCCAATGATGATGCCGAAGAACAACACCTTGCTCGACACGATCATCTGCAGGATGGCCGGACTATTGGCCACGCCGTATGCCGTAAAACCAGTAATCACCAAGGCCAAAGCCATCCACACATACACTTTGCGCATCAGCGCAGGAAACGCTGTGGCGGCCCACTGACGGGTCTCCTGAGCGCTCATCACTTCTTGTTCAAATCTCTGTAATTCCATATTCTCTTTTTGATAATGATGTTTTATTCTTAGGGATACCCCTTGCCTTTAGACGTGCAAACATACATATAATTCATGGATTTACCATCAAACGACCCGTTTTTTTTGAAGATTTAACATAATATTCCACTTTTGTAACGATGCCACCGTTCGGCAAGGCTGAGTAGCCCCACTGTTTCCACTGGACGTTAAATAATATTAATCGTCATGCAAGAAGAGAGGAAGTCTGCACGATTCTTTGTATATTTGCAAGATAATTGCATTGAACATATTTTACTTAAATCATTCAACAATGGATCTTATTCAGCAAATCATTGAACGCGCTAAAAGCAACAAACAGCGCATCGTGCTCCCCGAAGCAGAGGAGGAACGCACACTCACCGCAGCCGACATGGTGCTGCGCGACGACATTGCCGACATCATCCTCATCGGCAACCCTGAAAAAGTAAATGCCCTGGCAGAGGAGAAGGGATTGAAAAACATCGGGAAAGCCACTCTCATCGACCCACTTCACTGCGAGAAGAGTGAGGAGTATGCCGCCCTGCTGGCCGAACTGCGCAAAAAGAAAGGCATGACCCTTGAACAGGCCCGCGAACTGGTGAAGAACCCGCTCTACCTGGGTTGTATGATCATCAAGACGGGTGATGCCGATGGACAAATCTCGGGTGCCCTCTCCACAACGGGAGAGACACTGCGTCCTGCCCTGCAGATCATCAAGACCGCCCCTGGCATCACCTGCGTGAGCGGTGCCATGCTGCTCATCACGAAGAAACCGGAATTTGGAGAAAACGGAGTCTTGGTGGTAGGCGATGTGGCTGTGACCCCCATGCCCGATGCCGACCAACTGTCGCAGATTGCCGTCTGCACGGCACAGACCGCCAAGAGTGTGGCAGGTTTCGACGACCCACGCGTGGCCATGTTAAGTTTCTCGACGAAAGGCAGTGCCACTCATGAAGTAGTCGACAAGGTGATTGAAGCCACACGGTTAGCCAAGGAAATCGACCCGCAGCTGAAGATCGACGGCGAGTTACAGGCTGATGCCGCCCTGGTACCCGGTGTGGGTGCGAAGAAAGCCCCAGGCAGCGACATTGCAGGCAAAGCCAATGTGCTGGTGTTCCCCTGTCTCGAAGTGGGCAACATCGCCTACAAGCTGGTGCAGCGCCTCGGCGACGCCGTGGCCATCGGCCCCATCCTGCAAGGCATCGCCCGTCCCGTGAACGACCTCTCCCGCGGCTGCTCCGTGGAAGACATCTATTACCTTGTAGCCATCACCGCCTGCCAGGCCATGGACGCCAAATAAATTGATCTTATAAGAAAGAAATTAGAATGATAGAATAATTTCTTTCCAAACAACAACTATTAATTCAAACATCAATAATAGCTTATGAAAATTTTAGTATTGAATTGTGGTAGTTCCTCGATTAAGTACGCACTGTACAACATGGACGACAAGAGCGTGATGACATCTGGTGGCGCAGAGCGCGTGGGCATGGAAGGCTCATTCGTGAAGGTAAAACTGGCCGACGGCTCCAAGAAAGAAATCATGCACGACATTCCTGAGCATACAGAGGGAGTGAAGTTTATCTTCTCCCTGCTCACCGACCCGAAGATTGGTGTCATCAAAGACTTGAAAGAGATTGACGCCGTAGGCCACCGCATGGTGCATGGCGGCGAGAAATTCAATAAGAGCGTACTGCTCACCGAGGAAGTGCTCGACGTCTTCGAAGAGTGTATCGACTTGGCGCCGTTGCACAACCCTGCCAACCTGAAGGGTGTGCGCGCCGTCAGCGAACTGATGCCCGGTCTGCCGCAGGTGGGTGTGTTCGACACTGCCTTTCACCAGACCATGCCGAAGCAAGCCTATATGTACGCCCTTCCCTACCGGCTGTACAAGCAGTACGGGGTACGCCGCTACGGCTTCCACGGCACGAGCCATCGCTACGTCAGCCAGCGTGTCTGCGAGTTCCTCGACGTCAACCCCAAGGGCAAACGCATCATCACCTGTCACATCGGCAATGGAGCCTCCATCGCCGCCATCATGGACGGAAAGTGCGTGGACACCTCAATGGGTCTGACCCCGCTGGAAGGCTTGATGATGGGCACCCGTGCTGGTGACGTCGACGGTGGAGCCATCACCTTCCTGGCCAAGAAACTCGACCTCGATGCCGATGGCATGTCGAACCTGCTCAACAAGCAGAGTGGTGTGTTGGGCATCACGGGCGAATCATCCGACATGCGCGACGTGGAGAACGCTGCAGCCAATGGCGACGAGCGCGCACAGCTGGCCCTCGACATGTATTTCTACCGCATCAAGAAATATATTGGTGCCTATGCAGCAGCTATGGGCGGCGTCGACATCATCGTCTTTACAGCTGGCGTCGGAGAAAACCAGGCTGGCATGCGCGAGGAAGTGTGCAAGGGACTGGAGTTCCTCGGCGTGAAGTTCGATGCCTCGAAGAACAATTTCCGCGGCGAAGAGCGCGTCATCTCTGCCGACGACTCGAAGGTCACCGTCTGCGTCATCCCCACCGACGAGGAGCTGATGATTGCCACCGACACGATGAACTTGCTCTAAAACCATGGACGAAAAGTGTTTTTGCGTCAGAAACACAGCATTTTTGCGTCAGAAACGGATTGTTTCTGACGCAAAAATATATTTGGCCACACACCTTTCAGGCCTTAACAAATGTGAAAAATAGCCATAAATTTTGCCGTTTCAAATAAATTATGTATATTTGCAATCGCATAATCATATTTGAATCTATCATTTAATACTGCAATATGGCTACGACATTGGTTTTGATACAGTTGGCCATCGTATTGGCCATGATTTTCATTGGTGCCCGCGTGGGTGGCATTGGTCTGGGTATTTATGGCATGATCGGTGTGCTCATTCTGGTATTTGGTTTTGGCATGCACCCGGGCAAGGTGCCTATCGACGTGATGCTCATCATCGTGAGCGTCATCACTGCCACGGCAGCTTTGCAAGCGGCAGGCGGCCTTGACTACTTAGTGACCCTTGCAGCACGTTTCCTACGCAAGCACCCAGAGCAAATCACCTATTACGGACCGCTGACCACTTGGCTTTTCTGCCTCTTGGCCGGTACGGCACATACCTGCTACTCGCTGCTCCCCATCATCTCAGAGATTGCGAGGAAAAACAAGATCCGTCCGGAGCGGCCCATCACGGTGGCCACCATCTCGGCCTCGCTGGGTATCACGGGCAGTCCGATGTCGGCAGCGACGGCAGCCATGATCTCGGCCGATATCCTCGGCGGCAAAGGTATCGAACTGAAAGACATTCTTCTGGTATGTATTCCAGCGTCGTTCATTGCCATCCTCGTAGCTTCGTTCGTACAGAACCATGTGGGCAAGGAACTGGAGAAAGACCCAGAGTACCAGCGCAGACTGGCTGCTGGTCTCTTGGAAGAAAGCAAAGAGACAGCTGACAACAATGGCGAGTATGCAGGCAATCCGCGAGCCAAATGGGCCGTACTGGCCTTCTTGCTCGGAGTGGTGTTGGTGGTGCTGTTCGGCAGTATTCCCAGTCTGCGCCCGTCGTTCAATATCGATGGCGAGGTGACCAGGCTGACGATGCCAGAAACCATTGAAATCATCATGATGTCGATAGCCGCGCTGATTCTCCTTGTGGGAAAGGCGGACGTAAAGAAAGCCGTCAGTGGCAACATCTTCGGTGCGGGTATGAACGCCATGGTGAGCATCTTCGGTATCGCCTGGATGGGCGACACGTTCTTCAACGGCAACCTGGAGTTCTTCCGCTCACATATCGCCGAGATCGTGACGCAGTATCCGTTCCTCTTCTCTGTGGCCCTGTTCATCATGAGCATCATGCTCTTCTCGCAGGCCGCTACGGTGCGCACCCTCTATCCGCTGGGTATCGGACTGGGCATCAATCCGATGGCGCTGGTGGCTATGTTCCCTGCCGTGAACGGTTATTTCTTCTTCCCGAACTATCCGACGGAGGTGGCCGCCATCAACTTCGACACCACGGGTACCACGCGCATCGGAAAGTATGTCATCAATCATTCATTCCAACTTTCGGGCTTCATCACGACATTTGTGTCGATTGCCGTGGGATACCTGATTATCACCTTCCTATATTAATAATAAGGTAAGAACTATTAACCCCCAAAACAAAAAGCTTATGAAAACAATGCGTAGTTTAGTAGTGCTGTTGGCACTGTTGGTTTCAGCAAACATCGTTGCAAAACCGAAGATTAGAATTATTGCCACGGGCGGAACCATCGCCGGTGTGAGTGTGTCAGCCACCAGCTCTGCCTATAGTGCAGGCCAAGTGGGTGTACAGACCCTGATCGATGCCGTGCCGCAGATGCTCTACCTAGCCGACATCAGTGGCGAACAGCTGGTGAACATCGGTTCGCAGGATATGAACGACGAGGTGTGGCTGAAGCTCGCCAAGCGCATCAACCAGCTCCTCAATGAGGAAGACTACGACGGCGTGGTCATCACCCATGGAACGGACACCATGGAGGAGACGGCTTATTTCCTCAACCTCACCGTACATTCTGACAAGCCTGTGGTGCTCGTTGGCTCCATGCGCCCCTCTACCGGCATCAGTGCCGACGGTCCGGGCAACCTCTATGCAGGTGTAGCTGCCGCAGCCAGCCCCAACTCAAAGGGCCGTGGTGTGTTGGTGTGCATGAACAACCTGCTGCTCGATGCCAAAGACGTGATAAAGATGCACACCACCGACGTGGCCACTTTCCAGAGTGCCAATTACGGCAAGGTAGGCTATGTCTACAATGGTGAAGCCATCTACAACCGCAATATCGACAACCTGCACACCACAAAGAGCGAGTTCAGCGTGGACAACCTGCAGAAACTGCCGAAGGTGGGTATCGTCTATGGCTATGCCAATGCTTCTCCGCTGCCCATGCAGGCCTTTGTGGATGCCAACTACGATGGCATCGTGCTGGCAGGTGTTGGCGACGGCAACTTCTATAAGGATGTGTTCGACGTGGCTCTGAAGGCACGAGAGAAGGGCATCAACATCGTGCGCTCCAGCCGCTGCCCCACAGGTCCCACCTGTCTGAACGGTGAGGTGGACGACGACAAGTACCACTTTGTGGCTGCCCTGACGCTCAACCCGCAGAAGGCCCGTGTGCTGCTGATGCTTGCCCTGACCAAGACTCACGACTGGCAGGAGATCCAGGAGTATTTCAAGAAGTATTAACGAATTCATAATTAATAATAAGGTATAGTTATGAAAAAGAGTATTTTAATCGGAATGATGCTATGCGCAGGTCTGACAGCCGGCGCACAGCAGAACAGGGACCTTTCGGCTGGTGAGGAAACCTTGTTCGAGAAAGTCATGAAGGTGGAGAAGAAGCAGGACAACTTCCATTTCCTTCTCAACCTCAACAACAGTTTCGATGTCAATGAGAATGCCGGCGACTTTCAGGATGCCAAGTTCAACATGCGACAGATCCGTATCGAGGCGAAGGGTAACATCAACGATACCTTCTCCTTCCGCTGGCGTCAGCGTCTGAACCGCAACAACACTCCCGCTCCCGACGGCATCGACAACATGCCCGCTTCGTCAATCGACATTGCAGGCATCGGTGTGAAAGTCAACGACAAGTTCTCAATGTTCCTCGGTAAGCAATGCGCTGCATACGGTGGTGTGGAATTCGACCTCAACCCCATAGAGATTTACGAATACTCCGACATGGTGGAATATATGAGCAACTTCCTCACAGGTGCAAACTTCCAATTCCAGGTAACCCCCGACCATCAAGTGCAGCTGCAGGTGCTCGACAGCCGTAGTGCCAGCATGAGCGACATGTATGGCGAAGGCTATCATAAGTCGAAGGTGCCACTGGTTTATACAGCCAACTGGAATGGTAATTTCGGCGACGTGTTCAAGACGCGTTGGAGCTACTCTCTGATGAGTCAGGCTAGAGGAAACCAGAGCCATTATGTTGCCCTGGGCAATGAGGTGACCATCAACAATTTCGACGCTTTCTTCGATGTGATGTACATGCGCGAGGGCATCGACCGCCAAGGCATCGTGACGAGCATTGTGGGCAACAATGCACATGGAGGTCATCAGAATGACGCCGAATATCTCTCGCTGGTCATGAAGGCGCAGTACCGTTTCTCGCCGAAATGGAACTTCTTCGTCAAAGGAATGCTTGAGAACGAAGGATTCTCCAAGGCCAACGGCGCAATCGATAAAGGCAAATATCGCACGGCCTTAGGCTATTTCGCAGGCCTTGAATTCTATCCGATGAAGAACAGCAACCTGCACTTCTTCCTCACCTACGTCGGACGCCACTACAGCTACACTGACAAGGCAAAGGCCTATGGCTTCGACGACTATAGCACCAACCGCATTTCACTGGGCTACATCTGGCAATTGCCTATGTTCTAATCCCCAAACAATAATTATCATCAATTCACAATCTATGGAAGAAAAGAAATTCAGAGTAGAGAGCGACCTCTTAGGTGAGCTCCAAGTTCCTGCCGATGCCTTGTATGGCGTTCAGACACAGCGTGGTATCAACAACTACAAAATCTCAAGCAACCACATGTGCGACTTCCCCGACTACGTCATCTCCATCGCCTATGTCAAGCTGGCCGCCATCCTGGCCAACAACGAGCTGGGCGTCATCAACGACGAGGTGACCAAGGCTGTGGCTCAGGCCTGCCGTGAGGTGATCGACGGCAAGTGGCACGAGAACTTCCCCCTCGACATGATGCAGGGTGGTGCCGGCACATCTGTCAACATGAATGCCAATGAGGTGCTCGCCAACCGTGCCCTTGAAATCATGGGCTACGAGCGTGGCGACTACCAACACTGCTGGCCCAACGACCACCTCAACTGCGGACAGTCGACCAACGACGTTTATCCCACCACCATCCGCCTGACCTTCATCCGCCTGAACAAGAAGCTGGTGGAGAGTCTGCAGGGCCTCATCGCTGCTTTGCGCGCCAAGGGCGACGAGTTCAAGGATGTCATCAAGATGGGGCGTACCCAGCTGCAGGATGCCGTTCCTATGACCAGCGGACAGGAGTTCCACGCTTTCGCCAACAACCTCGAGGAAGAAGTGGCCAACCTGGAGCGCAATGTCAACCTGCTCTTTGAGATCAACATGGGTGGTACAGCCATTGGTACGGGTCTGAATGCCGTTCCCGGTTTCACCGAGCTTTGCACCAAGAAGCTTGCCGAAGAGACAGGCCTGCCCTTCACCGTTGCCGACGACCTCGTGGAGGCTACTCCCGATACGGGTGCTTACGTGAGCTACTCAGGTGCCCTGAAGCGTCTGGCCGTGAAACTCTCCAAGACCTGTAACGACCTCCGCCTGATGGCTTCCGGTCCACGTTGCGGTCTGCATGAGATCAACCTGCCGCCGAAGGCTCCTGGATCAAGCATCATGCCGGGTAAGGTGAACCCCGTCATCCCTGAAGTGGTCAACCAGGTTTGCTTCAAGGTGATTGGCAACGACACCACCGTGAGCTTCGCTGCCGAGGCTGGACAGCTGCAGCTAAACGTGATGGAGCCCGTCATCACCGAGAGCATCATCGAGAGCCAGACATGGCTAAAGAATGCCATGGACACACTGGTTCGCGAGTGCATCAACGGCATCACCGTGAACCGCGAGCACCTGATGGAGATGGTGAAGAACTCTATCGGTATCGTCACTGCCTTGAATCCCATCATCGGCTACAAGAACAGTACGAAAGTAGCTAAGCAGGCTCTCGAGGAGAACCGCTCGGTCTACGACATCGTTCTGGAGAAGGGCCTAATGTCGAAGGAAGAACTCGACAACGCTCTCGACCCGAAGAACATGCTTGTCCAAAGAAAATTCGTGGTTAAATAAACGAAAAGGAAAAGCATCTGAAAAGCAAAACGGAGACGCATTCTACAATGGAGTGCGTCTCCGTTGTTTATTACCTTTATCATTACCTTCCTCTATCTTCTTCCATTAGGAGTTGATGAAAAGATTTTACGAATAAAGGGCTGATACATCAAAATATGCTAAAAAATGAACTTTTTGTGTTAAATAGCGAATACATTTCAAGAATAATGCGTAAATTTGCACATTATTCAAACAATTAGCTTATGAAAAAATTTTATCTATTTCTAATCAGCATTTTGGCTTGGTCGGCTCAGCCGTCTCAGGCTCAGACAATCCTTGAAGAGGATTTTGAAACAGGTTCCACAACGGACTATTCCATTCCCGTGGCTAAGGGTGAGGGGTGGACTACAGTGAACAGTTATACCGGTACGGACATTCGGTTCATCTGGCATAATTTCTACAGAGATCCTAATGGTCAATCAGGCCCGACAATCAGCGGTTCCGGTTGTGCCGCTTGCGACGGTCCCATTGCCACAAGTGCCGACGGTGCAGGTCCACGCGAAGAGATTCTGCTTACGCCGGAACTCGACCTGAGTGACACCTACATGCTGCAGTTCACGTGGTTCGTCAGTCCCATGAATGCCTACGACAATTCGAAGTACGACCTGCAGGTGCGTATTGTCACCGATGGCGACTTGGATGGTGCTGAGACCGTTTTCAGCATCCAGAACGAACAGATGTTGCGTGAAAGTGGTGTCATGGTGTTCCCCATTAGCACTTGGGAGCACCACATCTCCAAGATTGATCTCAGTGACTGGAAGGGCGAGAAGGTGAAGATTGCCTTTGTCTACAAGATGTTCACCAATATTGCAAATGCTGTCTATATGGACGACGTGTCCGTGAAGCAGTGGACACCCGATGCAACACCCGTGCCCGAACTGTCGATGAATCGCTACAACTTCGGCGACATGTACATTGGCGAGAAGATGTACACCGAAGTCATCCGCATGACCAACAAGGGAAAGAACGGCCTTCAGGTGACAGGCATGGACCTGCCCGAGGGCGTGGCCTGCATGCAAGACCTCTCTACCATCAACCTGAACCGCTATGAGAGTGTGCAGTTCCAGCTGAGCTACACCGCCTCGCTGATGAGTCCCGCCGAGTGCGATGCTGTCATCCACACCAACGGTGGCGATGTGAAGGTTGCTCTTCAAGCCAACAAGGTGGATATCCCTGATGGCTATTTGCTGGAATCGTTCGAAGGACCGTTCCCGCCCGCAGGATGGCGCAACAATGGATGGCGTGGCGCAAACATGGCCATCGAGGGCGACCAGAGTGCCTATGCCGGTGGCGACTTCTCGAATTGCACACTCCGCTCGCCGCGCCTCGACCTGAGCGATGGTGGTAAGGTGCGCTTTACCTATTATAATCAGTACGACGGCGAAGCTGTACCGGAGTACGACATCGAGCTGCAGGTGTCCTACGACGGTGGTGACAATTGGACCACGAAATGGGTAAGCGACTTTGAGAACGGTTTGAACCAGCTTCTCACAGAAGAGGTTGATCTGGGCATGGGTTCCGATGAGAGCTACATCCGCTGGTTCTATCCCGCAGTGGAAATGGATGACGAGGGAGCTTGGGATCACTCCAACTTTACACTCGACCGCGTATTGCTTCCCAATGTATATGGTGCTGATGGAGTGCCTCTGAACTGTACTGTGGTGCGTCCGGCCAACAATGCCACGGATGTCTATCCGAAAGATGTTGTCCTGGAGTGGCTCCCCGCACAGTTTGCTGAGGGCTACAAGCTCTATGTGGGCAGCAATGCCGAGGCCAATAACCTCATCGACGGCCTCGATGTGGGCACCGCCTTGACCTATACCATTCCTGAGTGCGACTACGAGACCACTTATCGCTGGAAGGTCGTGGGCTACAACAGTGTGGGTAACTCACAGACTGCCAGCACATGGAAGTTCACCACACAGCCCGATGCTTCGGTGGTGGAATTCCCATATTCAGAAAACTTCGACGATTGCACTGATGCCGTACCTGTGCCGTTAGGTTGGCTTAGCGCTAAATCTTCTGACGATGTATATAATTTTGCCAAGTGGAGTCCTAACAAGATTTACCCATACGGCGGAAATGGAGTCAGCTTGGCAGCAGGCCATCTGAGCGCTGGACAGAGTGTAACGCTGACCACACCCCCGTTCCGTCTCCCCGCCGACGGACAGAGCATGAGCATCTCGTTCGTTTGGGGTAACGCCCATCCCAGCGACCTGCTTGTCGACGAGACAGGACTTCTGAAGAAGGAGAACGTCGAGGGTGGCAATGGCTACGACGAAGTTGTGTTTGAAATCTATAGTGATGGAGAATGGAAACAAGCTTCTTACCTTTCTGAAGCTGCCATCGACGATGATGGACACAAGTATTGGAGAAATGAGACCATCGACCTCGATGAATATGCCGGCAAGATCGTTCAGTTCCGTTGGATCGACCGTTGCTTTACTACTTACAAAGGCTACGGTTGCCTCGACAATGTCGTCATCGACGGCACCATCGTGGAAGGCGTTGCCTTCAACAAGGAGTCGTGGAATGCAGGTCCTGTGAACTACGGAAAGGCTACCACCTCTGGTGAATTGTTAACCATTCTCAACAATGGTAAGGAGGATCTCAAGGTGAAGGAGGTGGTGTTCAACACCGACAATTTCGAAAGCTCCATCCAGCCTGGCGACGAACTGCTGGCTGGCGAGGGAATGCCGTTCACCATCCAGTTCAATGCCCTTGACCTGGAAGACGAGGTGGAAGACGAGATGACCGTAGAGTTTGAAAGCGGCTACACAGCCACCTTCCCCGTAACGGGCATCGGCCTGCCCAAGGACGTGCTGTACTACGGCTTCGAGAACAACCCATTGGACTACCAGTGGAAGGAAGACTTCACCATGGTCGACATTGACAAGAAGGTGACCTACATGTCCAACTACTATGAGACCATCTTCGAGGACAACGGTGGTCGCTATGCCTTCACTTGGGTGGAGCATCACAACGACAACCTGTTGGCTCACGGTGGCATGTACACCATCGCTGCAGCAGCTCCCGACGACAACTCTGCCGCCAACGACTGGCTCATCTCCAAGCAAATCATTCCGTCTGAAACCTCTACCTTCGACTTCTATGCTCGCAACCTCGGCACAACAGGTTCCGTATTCGTGGGAGACAACGACCTCCACAGCGTCACCGTTTTGGTCAGCGAGAATGGCAACACAAACACCAACGACTTCAAGGTTGCCATGGGCGAGACCGAGATGCCATACTTGGACGAAAACGTGTGGAACCACTACACTGTGGACCTCTCGTCATATGCTGGCAAGCCCATCTATGTGGCCGTGCGCCATACGACGGTAAGCGCCAACTGGTTTGCCTTCTTCGACGACTTCACCTTCACCGGACTTGCAGAGCCAGAGACTCCTACCAGCATTCAGGCTGCACAGATCGGAGCCAACGCTGAAGTGGAAGTTTACAATGTGAACGGTCAGCTCGTAGCCACAGGCCGCGGCATGGCCACCGTGCAGAAGGCCGGTCAGGGCTTGTACATCGTGAAAGTGAAGGATGGCAGCGAGGTGAAGACCCTCCGCATGACCAACAACCGTTAACACACTTCTCCATGATAAGGTGGGCGAACCATGCTGAAAAGCAGCGAGTTCGCTCACCTTTTCCAATTCCATTGACAAAACAAATAGCATTTAACATGAGAAACAATACCTACGCTTTACTCTTATTACTTCTCTTGTGCTGCACCACGTCCATGGCCCAGAAGAAGGACAAGCAGCTCACCATCGAGGTAACGTCTGTAGAAGGCGACAATCTGGAAGGACAAGTCATTGTGCTAAAACAGACCGACTATCAGTTGAGCTATTCAAATCCCTTCGATCCACTGAAACTGGATGCTGATGGAAAATGCCAGCTAAAAGTATATGTCGGCAACCACAACCTGACCATCGAACGCGACGGTTTCGAGACTCTCTCCTACGACTTCGTGGTAGAGGCCGACCAAACTGTCAGCGTCAGTCTCTCAGAGAAGACCCGTACACCCTATGCCCTCACGGCACAAGTGGTGCACGATGCCTATACGGGACAAGATAACATCGATATGAGTTGGAACGTCGAGGCACCCGCCTTTTTTGACGATTTCGAGAGCTACGACGACTGGGCTGTCCAGTTCGGCGAGTGGACGGGCATCGACGGCGACCAGGAAGTAGCCGCCCCGCTGCTGGGCAATTATCCCAACCGCGGTGTCATGCAGTATGCCCAAATCATTAATCCGCTCACCGTTGAACCTACCTGGTGGTACGACTATCCCATCCTGCGACCCTACGACGGACAGCAGTATGTGGGATTCACCCGCACCAACTCGGGCAATGCCAACAACGACTGGCTCATCACACCCGTCATCACCGTGGGCACCGACAACGAATTCGCCTTTATGGCCAAGGCTGCCGACCGCTTCTTGGAGCGTTTCATGGTTTACGTCACCACAAAGCTCGACGACCCCACACAGTCGGATTTCGTCCGACTGGACCAAGGCAACTACGAGACAGCCGACTACACAGGCTGGCGCCGTTGCAGCTACGACCTTTCGGCCTACGAAGGCCAACAGGTGAAGCTCGCCATTCGCTACATCAGCGAATACAACAGCTACGGATCCTTCATGCTCATGGTGGACAACGTCTATGTGGGACAAAAGCCGATAGACTCACCTCTCACTTCTCACCTCTCACCTCAAAAGAAATCCCCCGCCAACCCCAACGAGGTGTTCCACATCTATCTCGATGGCGATGAGGTGGGCACTACAGAGAATTACACGTATACTCTTGAGGATGTTGCTGCTGGTCTGCACACCGTGGGCGTGAAGGCTGTCTACAAAGCAGCCGAGAGCGAGATGGTCACCGTAGATGTGAATGTGGAGAAAGAAGCCCTTTCGCATGTTGTGTTCAACGTCACAGCCAACAGCATTCTGCAACCTGAAGGGGTGCAACTGCAACTGGTGGGCATTACCAACGGACTGGAGTTCAATCTCACTGTGGCCGACGGCAAGGCAGAAATCCTGTCGTTGCCCAACGGGCAATACATCGTAAACGTGGCAGAGGGAGCCTTTGAGGAATACCAGCAGACCATAGACGTGACGGAGGATGCCACCTTCGACATCGTCTTGGAAGACCACATGATAGAGCCCTACAACATTACGGCCAATGCCGAAGAGGACGGCTGCTACAAGGTGAGTTGGAACCAAGAGCTGTCGTTCGTCGACAGTTTCGAGGACTACGACGACTTCGCCACCGGCACGTTCGGCGGGTGGAAGACCATCGACAACGACCATCAGCCCGTCTACCCAATCTCTTTGGGTGGCTACGAGAACATCATCACCTTCCCAGGCAGCGGCACGGCAAACAACCCCACCGCAATCGCACCGATGGTGTTCAACCCCTGGAACACCGTGCCTGCCATGCTCCCCACCGATCAGGCAGTAGCGGCTCCGACCGGCGACAAGACCGTCATCTTCTTCTCTGCCCAACGCGGACTCAGCGACAAATGGCTCATATCACCGCTGTTCACCATCAACCGCGCTTATGAGATGAGCATCAAGGCCAAGGGCTACGAGGCCTCCTACCCAGAGGCAATGGCGTTCTGCATCTCCGACGGTAGCGACAACCCCGCCGACTTCACCGTCCTTGCTGAGGCTGATCCCCTCGCTGCTGGCGAATGGGCTATGTACACCGTCGACCTCTCCGACTACGAAGGTCAGCAGGTGCGATTTGGCTTCCACTATACCTCCTACGATGCCTTCTTCTCACAGATTGATGACTTTACCGTAGGACCGAAGGCAGGAGAGGCCTCCACCGTCGACTATGGCAACGTAGTCCGTTTCGACATCTACCTCGATGGCGAGAAGATTGGCGAATCCACTGAAGCCACCTTCACCCTGCCTCCACTCTCGTCAGGCATCCACACCGTGGGCATCGTTGCGGTCTACATGAACGGGCAGTCGACCATGGCCGAGTATACCATCACCATCGCCGCCACCGCCCTTCACGCCCTCGAATGTGATACGGTCTCGCTGAATCAGAAAGAGGTCTACGACCTCCAAGGCCGACGCATAGCTGACGGCTTGTCAACTCGTCAACTTGTCAACTCGTCAACTCATAAAAAAGGTGTTTACATCATTCGCGACAACAATCAAGCAAGAAAGGTAATCAGATGAAAAAGATAATCTTCACCATCATCTCGGTCATGGCCGTTGTCTCGGCCATGGCCGACAACACACGCTATTTAGGCTACACCGTCACCGACGACATCGATGTCAATGGCGGAGCCTTCGGTCAGGCTGGCACCTACTCCATCGGTGCGCTGCTGCCTTCCAATATGCTGGCTCCCTATCAGGGATGCCGCATCATAGGCGTCCGTTTTGCTCTCAGCAAGTCCATTGGTCGCACCAGAGCCTTCATGTATGATGCCACTAACAATATGTTTACAGAGATCATCGCACAGAAACAGCGCACCTACGAAGGATGGAACTCCGTCATCTTTAATGGCGACGGCTATGTCATCACAGGAACTGAAGATATCTTCTTCGGTTTCGACTACGTGGAAACCGAAGAAATGGTAGCAGCCGAAGAGGGTGCCCTTTGCGGAGTAGGCAACGACACCAATGGAGCCTTCTACCTCTTTGGCAACTATGGCCAGGGTGAAGGACTCTATTCCATTTCGGGGATAGGCCGTCTGTGCGTTCAACTCATCGTAGACGTGAGCAGTCTGCCGCTCAAGGACATCGACCTCACCGACCTGGGCACGGGTCACAAGTACAAGGAGCCCGACACCGACATTGATGCCTACGTCCTGTACAATAACACTGGACGCGACACCATCTTCCAATATCGCTTGGCCTATCAGCTCGACGACAACGAGCCCGTTTATAAAGACTTTGCCGACACGCTCCTTTGCGCAGAGGAAGATATGTGGGAGTTCACCGTTCACTTGCCCGCCGACATCCCTATCGGAATGCACACGCTGAAGGCTTTCTTCTGTCATGATGAGGGGGAAATTATTGAGAAGATCAAGAACGACACCCTGCAGGCTTCCTTTGCCATCTACCGCGACCAAATGCAGCGTCATCAGGTGTATGTGGAAGTCTACTCCAATCAGCAGTCGCCCTACACGGCCATGCTCGACAAGGCACTCAACCAGCTGGTCGCAGAGAATCCCAATGTGGCACTGGTCAACACCTTTGCATACGGCGACCCGCTCTTCCTGCAAGAAGCCGACTATCTGCACCTACTCTACGCCTACGACTATCCCACGTTCACTTTCAACCGAGCCCACTACCCCGGTGAACCCTATATTGCCTACGACATGAATTATTATCTGCCGCAGATACCGGCAAGCTTCATCACGGGCATTCTCTCAGACATGCTCGTCCAGGACTACGCGAATCCCGCCTTCGCCAGTATCGAGCTGTCGCCAACGTACGATGCCAATAGCCGCGAACTGAAAATCAACATCGCCGGAGAGACCCTGGCAGAAGCCGAAGCCATCTATGGCGACATCGCCCTCACCGTATTGCTCACCGAGGATGGTGTCAAGTCGCCGCAGTCTGTCTATAATGAAATAACACAGCGCACCACCACGCAGAAAGACTACGTGCACAACCAGGTGCTGCGACAGTTCGTCAGTGCCCCTGTCGGCGACCCGCTGACCATCGAGGAAGGAACTTATCAGGCTGACTACACGCTGACTCTTCCCGAAGAGTGGAATCCGGAGAACATGCACATTGTGGCCTTCATCACAAAGGCCGCCGAGGAAGTGACCGACGACAACGTGCTGGACATGGACATCACCAATGCCAACAGTTGCGCCATCCCCTACTCTGAACCCACGGGCATCCGATCCACCAACACCGCTGACCAAGAGCCTGAGTATTTCAGCCTTGATGGCATGCGCCTTGACCGCAAGTCCCTGCGCCCAGGCATCGTCATCATGCGCAATGCCGACGGCACCGCACGGAAGGTGAGGGTGTCTCGCTGACCCTGACTACTGACCCCACCTCTGCCCCTCCCCTTTAAAACCTTTAAAAGGGGAGGGGTATTTTGATGCCGTTGATGGTTCCCAAGGTCGCCATTTGTGGTCTAAGAAACGGTCAGAGATAAGGAATGAGAGTGTGATCCATTATCAATGAGCGTGTAAAGTGACACAGATTGCAGGGTGATTTGACACCAATCACAAAGTACAGTGACGCAAATTGGAAGGGCCGCATCACGAACTCTCAGATTTATGAACGCAACGTTCAAAAACACCCCGACACCTACCCATGCTCCAGCCCTTTGTTTATCAGCATTTCAGGGCTATAGGGGTAGGTGTTAGGTGTTTTTGCGAAAAAACTCTGTAGAATCATGTCATTCGCAGAAACTGTTTTTTGCCAACTTTATCATTTCATTAATTGTTCTTAAATCGAGGAAAGGCAGCGTCGGCACTTAAGGCCGACGGCTGCCCATCGGAACGAGAGAGATTTATAGTCGGTTGCGTTCACTTTGTCCTGCGTGGCTACCCTTGTAGCGGCTCTTGGTGGCATTGAACTTCCATGAGAGGTTGATGCCGATGCGGCGGGTATCGCGATACTCCCTGAACTGGGTACGGACATTGATACCTCCGTAAGCCGTCATCTCGATGTAGCGGGTATGGAGGATGTCGTTGGCAAGAATGGCTACGCTGAGACTCTTGTCTTTGAGGAACTGGCGACTTAGCCGTAGGTCTATTCCACCTGTGGCCTTCGTCTGCGAGCAGCCCTGCTCATTGTAGGGCGTCAGTTCCATTCTGATGTTCAGCAGCCAGTCGTGTGGTAGTGATAAGGTATTGTCAAGGTTGAAGTAAGTGCCAAGTCCGTTCCACTTATGCTTGATGCCGATGGCTTCTAAGTCTCGGTTGTTGAAATAGAAATCTGCAGAGTAGTTCATCTTCCAGATACCTATCTTTGGAGTGACGTTTATTTCCAGTCCGTAATTCTGGCACTGGGGTACGTTGCGGCGGTCATCGAGA
>Ga0310695_10002081_pt1 | contig 43583 bp, 30 predicted proteins | sample RumenRJG_04DNA_FD_203882 | JGI IMG/M metagenome (GOLD analysis project Ga0310695, IMG submission 203882) | Bovine rumen microbial communities from Lethbridge, Alberta, Canada - RJG_04 (v2) (version 2) | ecosystem: Host-associated > Mammals > Digestive system > Stomach > Rumen | place: Canada... | reverse complement strand
TCTCATATCCTTATTCGTGAATGTTTGTATAATAATGTGGCAAAGTTACGCAAAACGAGTGCAATCGACGCAAAAGAGCTCGCTTTTTTGCGTCGATTGCCGAGTGAAAGTAACTTCGGCGAAGCCATATTGGCAGTTTTTGCTATAAAAAATGCCAAAATCAATAATACTATTACATATATTGGAATAATATAGTAATTTTGCAATCAAAAAGAAAAATAATGAAGATAGCTATAATAGGTAGTAGAACCTGCCCCCAGTAAATATAGAAGCATATCTAAAATACATCCCTGATACTATCGTTTCTGGGGGTGCTAAAGGTGCTGATACCTATGCTAGAGAGTTTGCCAGAAAGAAGGGGCTTAAACTTATAGAATACTTCCCTAACTATGATAAGTATGGGAAAGGTGCTCCACTGGAAAGGAATAAGCTGATAGTGGAAGAATGTGATTGTTTGATAGCCTTCTGGGATGGCAAATCAAGGGGAACAGAATTCACCTTGGACTATGCAAAGCAACTTGGAAAACCAATTAAAACTGTTCAGATATGATTATTGAAATAAAAAAGAAACACTTCATTATTTTTGGTGTTATTGTAGCAATGCTTTTATGTATTGGTGGTGGTGGATATCTGTTATATAAATCTGGATACTCATCTGGATATGAAAAAGGGCATTCTTTAGGTGTAGCAGAAACCGTAAAGAAATATGAAAATCCTAAAGGCGATGGCTCTGTTTGGTATACTGAACCAATTAACGATGGCAGAGATAACCTATATCATTCAACTTCTAAATGCCCTAATATCAGAAATGGAATTAATGAGAATTGGGGCTTTGCAAATCCCAACTACAGAAAACAACATTCACAATTTTGTCCTAAATGTATGGATTCTTACTTAATTAGAATGTGCCAAGAATATCTATATACTGATAGAAATTGGAACTAAGGTGGATGTGATTGTGTCCTGGCTTTCTGGGATGGCACTAGTAGGGGTACTAAGTTTACCCTAGATTATGCCAAAGAAAAGAATAAACCAATTATAATAGTTCAAATTTGATAATAAACAAACAATAATAAAAAATTAAACAGTATGGTATTACCTTTAGACAATTTGACTTATGACCAAAAGTGCGCTGCATTTGGAGTTGCGGTTGACTTTAGCGGTTGCAATAATGAAATAACAGAAGAAGAAATGCACCTTTTAGAAGATTATATGGATGATTTCCGTAGGAATTTGGGAATACGCCGTGCCGACATTGAAGACTTTATGAAGAAAATGGAAGCAAATGGTCGTCTTTCGTATGCTATAAAAGTTCTTAAAACAAACCAAAACGATATAGGAATATGGGCTATATATGAATGGTTATATGGTGTAGTTCGACTTTTACAATCTCCCAAGGGCTTATCAGAACTTGATAAATTGTATATTGAGGAATTTGGATGGGACGAACAGAAAATAAGAAATTATCGTCAATCTCATAATTTATCCGATACCATTACTATTTCAAAAAAAGAAAATGTATCATATAGAAATAATTATCCAGTTAAAAATAGCGGTTGTGCCTTTTTGACATTCGCAATTTTATCTTCTTTTATGTTTTGCTTATTTGGTTTAATCATATTATTTATATAAAACAGAAATTCTTGTTACCAAAAGCACCTTTTTACGTTCTATAATAAAAGAATCAAAAGAAATGGCTAAATTGAATAAGTAACTATGGAACAAGAATTATTGCAACCATTACCCCCAGAAGTAGAAGCCGAATTAGATAAGATTCTGGATGCAGAAGATTTTGATTAACCAAATGTATAATTAAACAATTACAATTATGAAAAAGTTATTAGTAGTAATGGCTATGCTTTTACCATTAGCAACCTTTGCACAAAACACAGAGGATGTGAAGAAGCTAACAAAGTTTGAAGAGTTTTCCTCCAAAACTGGCTCTATTGTTAAGTTTGTAGACGTCAAAATGCCTAGAATTAGCATTAGTTGGGGAAGCCTTGATGCTGGTATTAGAACTATTAAAAGTGGGAATAATGCCTATTTTTATAGATTAGAAAAACCAGAAACATCAAGTAGTACTGCCAAAATAGCAATGATAGAATATAGCGACTTGGTAGAGATTAACAAGGCACTTACAAAACTGGCTTCTGAAGTAGAAGCAGATGTGGCTTCTAATCCTGATTACCTAGAAAACAAATTTAGGACTGTAGATGGTTTTGAAGTTGGCTACTATGTTAGTAAAGGTGAAGCAAATTGGTATCTTAAACTTGAAAGGTATTCAAGTAGTACAGTATTCGTAAAAAACCAGATTTTAGTTATTGATGCTTTCAAAAATGCACAAGCTAAAATTGAAGAATTAAAAGCTGCTGGTAAGTAATCCCTTTAAGAATCCCATCTAACCATTAAGGCTAGGTGGGATTACTTTTTATCCACTTCCCATCTTTCATATAGAATCTGGTAGCCCTATCTGTAGGTACTAGTAATACATCCTTCAGTATATAATCATCCATCCCCATAGTGGTACGCTTACAGTACTTCCTTTGTGGGCTACCATATTGTTTGATGGCTTTGGTATTTGGGCTATAGAAAAAGTGATTTGAAGGGTAGATTACATCCCATCTGGTAACGAATAGACTAAGGAAAGATGGGGATTCCGTAATCTAAAAAAGCTTATCTAAGTAACAAAACTATATTTTAGTATTAAAGAGTCGTCACGCAGTTGGGTATGGTGACGGAGGTCAGACTACTACAGCCATAGAAGGCATAATTGTCGATGCTCGTTAAGCAGTTGGGTATGGTGACGGAGGTCAAACCGCTACAGCCTGAGAAACTATAAGTGACCAAGCAAAATATAATTGGGATATTTAATCCAAAGTTTTGCTGCGCGGCCCAACCAGTATTGCCTGATAATAATCAAGCAGGAACCATAATGAAACCTACTCACCGGGATTAGTCCCAATCAGTAGGCTGGCGTATCAATCCCCCCTTCGGGGTGCTCTTTTTTTAATATAACAGCCCTTGGAATTTGTTTCTGCAATTTTTGTTTTGTTGTTTTTGCGGTTAACCTACATTTCCGGCGTAAGCGGCTGTGGATGTGTGCGTTGTAGAGGTGTAGGTGAACTTTCGCTCATACACATCCTACATAGGTAAGTAAGGAGTTAAGACATTGTGGGTTAGATGATTGCACGGCTTTAGAGCGTTTTCAGTCCTCTGTAAAGTATTTTCAAGTGGGGCGTTACTTCATATCAGACAGAAGGACAGAAGACCCACCCCCTTTATTTATGACAGAAGGACAAAAGAACATGATACCCACCCCCAACCCCTCCCCAAGGGAGGGGAACTGACACCCACCCCTTTATTTATGACAGAAGGACAAAAGGACATGATACCCACCCCCAACCCCTCCCCAAGGGAGGGGAACTGACACCCACCCCTTTATTTATGACAGAAGGACAAAAGGACATGATACCCCCTTTTATATCAGACAGAAGGACAAAAGGACAAAGAGCCTAAACAGTACATACGGGGAAATACGGCCTGAAAGGCCAAAACAAATCAGCCCAAGGCAACGCCTTGGGAATAGTTAGCAATCAACATTCGCCCAGAATGGGCAAAAGAATTATTATTTCACCCACTCCCTTTGCCACTCTGTAGTGGTGGGCTGTCATTCTTTTGCCCCCTTCGGGGGCGTTTTTACTGTTGCACCTATGTCCGCAGGGCGATGCCCTGGGCTGACGTATCGTTGCCCCTTCGGGGTGTAGGGAGCCTAACGTTCAGGCGGATATGTTATCCGCCTGAGTCGAATATCAGGATTTTTAAATCCGCAATACCCTGCGACGCAACCTCCAAGGAAGAGGGGAGTGGGAGCCCACCCCTGGCCCTCCCAAAGGGAGGGGGGGGAAGCGACCGTTAGAAGTTAGACGGTTAGTTGTGAGAGAATACTGAGCCTCGTTCAGGCTCCCTCCCTTTGGGAGGGCTGGGGTGGGCTCCTCGTCGTTTATCGGATAATATATCCTCATACTCCATGCAGGCGGATAGCATATCCGCCTGAACTGATACCCACCCCCGCCCCTCCCAAAGGGAGGGGGAAAGCGACCGTTAGAAGTTAGACGGTTAGTTGTGAGAGAATACTGAGCCTCGTTCAGGCTCCCTCCCTTTGGGAGGGCTGGGGTGGGCTCCTTGTAGTTTATCGGATAATATATCCTCATACTCCATGCAGGCGGATAGCATATCCGCCTGAACTGATACCCACCCCCGGCACTCCTAAAGGGAGGGGAGATAGAAGCCCACCCCGGCTCTCCCAGAGGGAGGAAGATAGAAGCCCACCCCGGCACTCCTAAAGGGAGGGGAGATAGAAGCCCACCCCGGCTCTCCCAGAGGGAGGGAGATTGAACCTATTGAAGTGAACCCCGAAAGTAAAGTAAAAAACTTCCAGGGGCACGTCAGGTTCGCGAAATGTGAGGAAAGTGTCAGTATGCCTGCTCGTGTACTCCGCTGACGGCGCGTCCCGAGGGGTCGTTCATGCCCTTGAAGGCCGCATCCCACTCCAGTGCGACGGCAGTGCTGCACGCCACGCTCGCCTCGCTGGGCACGCTGCGTGCTGCCGACTCCGAGGGGAAGTGTTCGGCAAAGATGCTGCGATAGTAGTATTCCTCCTTGTTGCGCGGCGGGTTCACGGGGAAACGCTCTGCTGCATGAGCCATCTGCTCGTCGCTCACGGCTGCCGAGGTGACGGCCTTCAGCGTGTCGATCCACGAGTAGCCCACTCCGTCGCTGAACTGTTCCTTCTGCCGCCATGCCACTTCCTGAGGAAGCATATCGGCGAACGCCTCGCGGACGATGCGCTTTTCCACCGTCTTGCCCTGGCACATCTTTGCCGCCGGGTTGGTGCGCATGGCTATGTCGAGGAACTCCTTGTCGAGGAACGGCACGCGACCCTCCACGCCCCATGCCGAAAGGCTCTTGTTGGCGCGCAGGCAGTCGTACTGGTGCAGTTTGGAAAGCTTGCGCACCGTTTCTTCGTGGAACGCTTCTGCCGACGGTGCCTTGTGGAAATAGAGGTAGCCGCCGAATATCTCGTCGGCTCCTTCGCCCGAAAGCACCATCTTGATGCCCATCGACTTGATGACGCGAGCCAGCAGATACATCGGCGTTGAGGCTCTCACGGTGGTCACGTCGTAGGTCTCGATGTAGTAGATCACGTCGCGGATGGCATCAAGTCCCTCCTCGATGGTGTAGTTGATTTCGTGGTGTACGGTGCCTATATGGTCGGCCACAAGGCGTGCCTTGGCGAGGTCGGGGGCACCCTTCAGCCCCACGGCAAACGAGTGGAGGCGCGGCCAGTATGCCTTGGTGCGGCTCTCGTCCTCGATGCGCATCTCGCTGTATCGGCAGGCTATGGCCGAGATTACCGACGAGTCGAGACCGCCCGAGAGCAGCACCCCGTAGGGCACGTCGGACATGAGCTGCCGCCTGACGGCATCGGTCAGCCCGGCGCGTATGTCGGCTGCGCTCGCCCCGTTGTCCTTCACGGCCTGATAGTCCATCCAGTCGCGCTGGTAGTATCGGCGCATACCCGGCTCACGGCTCCAGTAGTAGTGTCCCGGCAGGAAAGGCTCATAGCGCTCGCACTGTCCCTCGAGAGCCTTCAGCTCCGAAGCCACCAGCACCTTGCCGTCGCTGTCGTAGCCTATATAGAGAGGTATCACGCCGATGGGGTCGCGGGCTATGAGAAACTCGTCACGCGCTTCGTCGTAGAGCACGAAGGCGAATATGCCGTTGAGCTCCTCCAGCATACGGCATATCTGCTGGTGGCTCAGGTCGTGGGCTATGCTGCCGTAGAGAGCCAGCACCACCTCGCAGTCGCTGCCCGTCTGGAACTGGTAGCGCCCTGCAAAGCGGCGGCGAATGTCCTGATGGTTGTATATCTCGCCATTCACGGCCAGCACCTGCTTGCCGTCGGGCGAAAAGAGTGGCTGGCGGCCCGACTCCGGGTCGACGATGCTCAGCCGCTCATGGGCCAGTATGGCACTGCCACCCGTGTATATGCCGCTCCAGTCGGGGCCGCGGTGGCGTATTTTCTTACTCATCAGCAGGGCCTGCTGACGCAGTTGAGGCGTTGGTTCGCTTATTCCAAGTATTGCTGCTATTCCACACATAAGTTTTTGCGTTTTGATGGTTCACAGTGGCTGTGGCCAGTCACATTGTAGTTGTTTGGCTGCAAAGTTATGGCAAAGTGTCGCAAACTGGCTATGATGACGAGCTTTTTGTTTCTTAATTTTGTGTTTAATTGATAATTTGAAAGTAAAATAGTCGAATTATGAATAAAGTGTAAGCAAATAGCGGCTTTCGGACGGCTTTCTGGCAAGTGGGCGAGGGGTCGGAAGGGTTGCTGAAAGGGTGGGGTGATTAGCCGTTTTTCAGCCTCGCGGAATGTGGTTGGGGCCCCCGCTGCAAACCGGCGGAAACTTCCCTTCGACCAAAACAACTTGTTTTGGTCTCCAATTAGCACCAAATTGCAATGCAATAAGCACCAAACGAGAGACCAAAACAACTTGTTTTGGTCGAAGCGAACAGCCCTGCTGTTTTCCGTTGCTGCCGGATGGCGTGCAAGTGAGGTGTTTTTGGGCTTTTCGTCGGCAAAGTTTCAGCCGTCGGCGAGCCTTCTGCTCGAGGCAAAACGGGCCTGCAAGTGAGATGCCTGTGCGCCGCGCTCGCGCTTATTCTTGGTCGTGCTGCTCTGCTCAGCCCTGTGGCATCGGCTGGTTATTCTGTCAAAAAAGTGTAATTTTTCGCAATAAATATTATTGCAGAACGTTCACGGCGAAAAATACAACGTCGGATTGTTGTCGGGAATGTTTAATTTTGCATCCGAAATGAAAAAACGGATGCTGATGGCTGATGCAATTGCAATGTTGGAAGGACTTGAACCTAAGGCGGCTTTGGACAACGAAGTGCTCTTATACGACGGTCTGAGCGAAGTGCAGATAGCCAAGCCATGCGCACCCGTTAAGCTGGAGTTCAATGCCATAGTCTATTGCCGTAGCGGCAAGGCTGTGCTTGAGGTGGGCGGCAGCAGGCAGGTGGAGCTGCAGGCAGGAATGTTGCTGCTTGTGCCTGCTCAGAAGCTGCTGCAACCCAAGGTGGTGAGCGCCGACGTGGAAGTGGGAGTGCTGTTTGTCAGCGACCGCGTGCTGAAGTCGGTGCTCGGTGCCCAGGTGAACATCTGGAACCGTGCCATGTATCTCAACGAAACCTATATCGTCGATGCGCGGCGGTGGTCGGATGTGCTGCATCTCCAGTCGGACAATGTGTTCCGGAGCGGCGACTTTGCGCTGAAGAGCGAGTTCGTGTTGTCGTTTCTGCGCGAGCTGCTGCTGATAGTGTGCGAGGAGTTGCTGCGTCTGCAGTCCGTCGACGAGTCGGCAGGCGAGCAGTCAACAGAGCGCGAGAAGCAGCTTTTCAACCAGTTTCTCGGAATGTTGCAGCATGAGCAGCAGAAGCGCCAGCAGGTGAGCTACTATGCCGAGCACCTGAGCATCACTCCGAAATATCTGTCGACGCTGTGCCGCAACGTGAGTGGCAAGTCGCCCATGAAGTGGATAACAGACAGCGTGATGGAGGACTGCTACCAGTTGCTGCGCGACACCGACATTACGGTGAAGGAGATTTCCAACCGGCTGGGGTTCCCCAATTCGTCGTTCTTCGGTCAGTATTTCCGCGAGCAGGCAGGCATGACTCCCATAGAGTATCGCACCAAGTACAGAGGCAATTTCTAAGGTATGGTGAAAATCGATGTCGTAAAAATAAAATGCCGCAAGGAGTTGGATGATTTCATCCGGCTACCTTATTATATATATAAGGACTGTGAGCAGTATGTGCCCGATTTGGAGAGCGACATACGCGAGCAGCTCGACCCGAAGCGTAACCCTGCCTTTGAGTTTTCGGATGTTCAGCCGTTTGTGGCCTACCGCGATGGAAAGGCCGTGGGGCGTATTGTGGGCATCATCAACCGCAAGGCCAACAAGCGTTGGCAGCGGAGCAACGTCAGGTTCTCGCTCATCGAGTTTGTCGACGACGCGGCAGTGTCGGCAGCACTGATAGATGCCGTGGCTACCTGGGGCCGGTCGTTCGGGATGAACGTCATGGAGGGTCCTTTAGGCGTAACCGACTTCGACAAGGAGGGTATGCTCGTAGAGGACTTCCACCTTACCGGGACGATGAGCACCATCTACAACCCCGACTATTACCCTCGTCACATGGAAGCTCTGGGCTTCAAGAAGGAGGTGGACTGGCTGCAGATACGCGTCAATATCCCCCAGACCGTGCCGGCCCGCTATGCAAGAACGGCGCAGTATGTGCGCGAGCAGGTGGGGCTGAGGGTCATCAAGGTGACGAGCAAGGACATCGGCAAGGGCGACTACGGTAAGAAGATTTTTAGTTTGCTTAACGATGCCTACAAGCCAATATTCGGATTCTCGTCCTTGTCGGAGAAACAGATCGACCAGTTTGTGAAGAAATACCTCGGACTGATAGACAAGAAGCTCATTCCGTTGGTAGTGAATGAAAAGGACGAGCTGGTTGGCGTGGCCATCACGATGGGCTGCCTGTCGCGAGCAATGCGGAAAGCGCGTGGCCGGTTGTGGCCCACAGGCTGGTGGCATCTGCTCAAGGCCCTCAAGTGGCGGAGCGAGGAAAGTGCCGAGATGCTGCTCATCGCCGTGCGGCCCGACTATCAGGGGATGGGTGTCAATGCCCTTTTCTTCGACGACCTGATACCTATCTACAACGAATATGGCTTCAAGTGGGCCGAGACAGGGCCGCAGCTCGAGGACAACGTGCGCGAGCTGTCGCAGTGGAAACCGCTGAAGCCCGAGTTCGTGAAGCGCAGAAGATGTTATTTTAAACAGATATAAACAAACATATAAATATGGAAAGAAGAGTAGTAATCACGGGAATGGGCATTTGGTCGTGCATCGGTACGTCGCTCGACGAGGTGCGCCAGTCCCTGTATGAAGGACGCAGTGGCATCATCTTCAGCCAGGAGCGCAAGGACGCAGGCTTTCGCTCGCCCATCTGCGGCAACGTGCCCAAGCCAGACCTGAAGAAGGTGCTGAGCCGCAATGTGCGCCAGATGATGCCCGAGGAGGCTCAGTATGCCTATCTGGCTACCGTGCAGGCTTTGGAGCAGGCACGGCTGACACAAGACTACATAGATGCCCACGAGGTGGGTGTCATCTACGGCAACGACTCAGTGGCCGAGTCGACGATGGTTGCCATGGACAAGTTCCGCGGAGCAGGCTCGACAGCTGCCTGTGGCAGCGGAGCCATCTTCCAGTCGATGAACTCTACGGTGACGATGAACCTCGCCACGCTGTTCCATCTGAAAGGCATCAACCTGACAGCCTCGGCTGCCTGTGCCAGCGGTTCGCAGTCGCTGGGACTGGGCTTCCTGCTTATCAAGAACGGTTTGCAGGACTGCATCGTCTGCGGCGGTGCCGAGGAGAACAACATGTATGGCATAGCATCGTTTGACGCGTTGCAGACTTTCTCTACGCGCCTCGACGATCCCACCAAGGCCAGCCGCCCCTTCGACAGCGGTCGCGACGGTCTGGTGCCGAGCGGCGGTGCTGCCACGCTGGTCATTGAGAGCTACGAGCACGCCGTCAAGCGCGGTGCAACTATCCTGGGCGAAATCCTCGGCTGGGGCTTCTCGGGCAACGGAGAGCACATCTCCACCCCCAATGTGGAGGGACCGGCACGCTCGCTGCAGCGTTGTCTGGAGAGTGCGGGCGTGGCACCTACCGAGATAGGCTACGTCAATGCCCATGCCACCTCTACCCCCATCGGCGACAGCCGCGAGGCAGAGGCCATAGCACGTGTGTTTGGCGACTACAGGGTGCCTGTCACCTCGACGAAGAGCCAGACGGGACACGAGATGTGGATGGCTGGAGCTTCGGAAATAGTCTACTCAATGCTGATGATGAAAAACGGTTTCATCGGCGGTTCGCTCAACTTCGAGAACCCTGACGACGTTACACGTTGCATCAACGTCATTCCCGAGACCCGCGAGCAGCACTTCGATATGTTCCTGAGCAATTCGTTCGGCTTCGGCGGCACCAATTCTTCGCTGATTGTGAAGGATTGGAAAGAGTGAAACAATAAAGTATAAATCATAAAACCTGAATTAAAAATGACAAGAGAAGAAATCATTGCACAAGTGAACAGCCTTCTGGCTGAGGAGTTTGAAGTTGAAGAGACCGAGTTCGCCCCCGATGCGAACCTCAAGGAGACTCTGAACCTCGACAGCATCAACCTGGTAGACCTTATAGCCCTGGTGCAGTTCACCTATAAGATTACCATTCCAGTTGAAGACCTGAAGAAGATACAGACCTTCACTGACCTGTATGACTACATTGAGCAACACCAGGAGAACTGATATGAAGTTTGCCGGCAAGGACATTTATAAGCTCATTCCCCAGCGCCATCCTTTCGTAATGGTGGATGAGTTTGAGGCAACGGGCGATAATGCAGGGCAGTCTGCACTGTGTGTCCGAACCGACAACTATTTTATCCTTCCCGACGGAACAATGGCAGAGACCGGGCTGATAGAGCATGTGGCCCAGTCCTGCTCTGCTCTGGCGGGCAGCCACGCATTGTCTGGCGGCTCGTCGGCACCTCCTGTGGGCATCATAGGCGAGGTGAAGCATTTTTCCTGCAACCGTCGGCCTCGTTCCGGGGAACGCATAGAGACAACCGTCAGTTTCGGTATGTCGTTCGGAAACGTCACTATGGCCACCGGTAAATCGTATGTCTGCGGTGAGCAGATTGTTGAGATTACACTTAAAATATTCATGCAATGACCAATCTGTTTATCCGTCTTGCCCGATATTTCCGTAGCCACCAGGCAGCCTACTGGCTGTCAATGGTGGCTCTCTTTGCTTTCGTCATCTACTTTGCCGCCCAGATACATCTGGAGGAAGACATCAACAAGCTCATGCCGTCGTCGAAGAACGAGGATGGCACTACGAAGCTGGCCTTTGCCGACCTGAAAATCAAGGACAAGGTGTTCCTGCTGTTCGAGGGCAAGGACGTCGGCAAACTCTCAGCGGCCTGCGATGAGTTTGTCGATTCGCTTCTGGCTCAAGACAAGGACTCTGTCATCGGCGACATCTTCTACCGCATGGACGACGACCTGATGCCCGACGGCATTGATTACCTCAGCACGCACCTGCCTGCCTATATCGACACGGCGGCATACGCGCGCTTTGACACACTGCTGACACGCGAGCATTTCGTGCGTCAGATGCAGAAGAACCACGCCGACATGACGGGCGAGTTCGGCGAGATGTTCCCCGAACTTATCCAGATGGACCCTATGGGTATGCGCGATGTGCTGGCTGAGCAGATGGCTCCGCTGATGAGCGCTGGCGCATACAAGACGATTGACAACCATTTCTTTGTTCCCGACTCTACTGTCTGCATCGCTTTTATCACCCCACGCTATTCTTCGACCAACACGGGACAGGGCTCGGCCATGTTCAGAATGATGAACAAGCAGATTGAACAGTTTGCCAAGAGCCACCCGAATGTGCGCATAAGCTATCACGGCACACCTGCAAGCGGATATTACAACTCCACACAAATCAAGCACGACCTTACTACCACCATTGCGGGGGCACTCCTTCTGGTGCTTTTGCTTCTGCTGTATTGCTTCCGCCGGTGGGACACCATACCCTTGCTGCTGCTGCCCATTGCTTTCGGCACGCTGTTCGGCCTTACCATGATGTACTGGCTGAAAGGCGAGTTCAGCCTTCTCGCCCTCGGCATCGGCGGCGTAGTGCTGGGCGTAGCCATGAGCTATGTGCTCCATGTGATGATACACCATCAGTATGTGAGCGACACAGAGCAGCTGCTGCGCGACCAGGTGAAGCCGGTGCTGCTGGGCTGCATCACCACTATCGGCTCTTTTGCCGGACTGCTGTTTGTCAATACCGACCTGTTGCGCGACTTTGGCCTCTTTGCGGGCTTTGCCATCCTCGGCACAACGCTGTTCTCGCTGGCCTATCTGCCGCAGATGCTGTCGAAGCGCACTAATCCGCAGGCGTTCAAATGGCTCGACCGCATCAATGCCTATCCCATAGACAGGAAGCGGCCCTTGCTCATAGGTCTGTTGCTTGTTACGATGATAGGCGTGGGAGCCTACATAGCAGGCGGCACCCACTTCGATGCTGATATGTATAATCTGAGCTACGAGGCAGAAATAACCAAGCACTCAGACCGCTTGCTGCGCGAAAAGACATATACTGGCGACAAGACACAGTTCTTTGCCAGCCAGGGACGCACGATGGAGGAGGCCATCGACAACTTCTCACTGCTCGACCAGAAGCTCGACTCGCTGCAACGCATCGGACTGGTGAAGAGCTACACGCGCACCAATCAGCTGCTCATTCCTCTCAAAGTGCAGCAGCAGCGCATCGATGCATGGCACCGTTACTGGACCCCGGAGCGGCAGGCCACCGTCAGAAAGCTTATCAACGAGACGGCTCCGCAGGCCGGACTCCGCCCGGAAGCCTTCGACACATTCTTTGAAGTGGCCGATGCTGACTACCAGCCCGATGCTCTCTACAAGGCTGGCATCATCCCCGAGGGCTATCTCTCGACACTCACCGAGCACTCCTACGGCGGCGACTATCTGGTGTTCACCTCCGTGCGCTGCCAGAACGACTCCGTGCGCAGCAGCAACAGCGACTATATCCGCATCTGTGATGCCGTGGCAAGCAATCCGCACCTGCTGGTGCTCGACACCTATTATTATACTACCGACACGCTGATGCAGATGAGCAGCGACTTCGACATACTGCAATGGCTTTCCATGGCCTTTGTCTTTGTGGTGTTGCTGCTGTCATTCCATTTCAACTTCAGGCAGGCTCTCCTGGGTTTTGCTCCTATATTGCTGAGCTGGCTCTTCGTGTTGGGCGTGATGAACCTGTTTGGTGTGCAGTTCAACCTTATCAGCATCATCATCTCCACGTTTATCTTTGGCATCGGTGTAGACTACAGCATCTTTGTGATGAACGGTCTTATCCAAGGCAACCTGCAATACCACAAGACGGCTGTGCTGCTGTCGGCCATCATACTCATAATCACCGTCAGCAGTATGTTGCTGGCTCAGCACCCGGCAATCCGGAGCGTAGGCTTCTCCACACTTGTCGGTCTGCTTTCTGCGGTCATACTCTCCTATATCCTGCAACCAGCTGTTTTCAGATGGCTTAACCGTAACAAGCAATGAAATATGATGCCGTTGTCATAGGTAGTGGGTTGGGGGGACTAATTTGTGCCCGCGAGTTGGCTAAGAGCGGACGAGGCATCGTTGTGCTTGAACGTCAGCAGCAGCCGGGCGGATGCCTGCAAAGCTACCGTCGTGCAGGTCTTGAGCTTGATACGGGCCTGCATTATGTCGGCGGTCTCGATGCGGGGCAGGCCCTGCATGAAGCTTTCGACTCCCTTGGCCTTCTCTCTCTGCCATGGCAACGGCTCGATCCTGATGGCTTCGACCAGATCACTATCGGCAACCAGACGTTTCCCCTGGCGCAAGGGTTCGACCGTTTCGCCGATAAGTTGAGTGAGTATTTCCCCGAGGAGCGCACTTCGCTGAAGCAGTTCGTGGAAATGCTGCGCCAGCTGCCACCGATGGAAGAGCTCATTCGCGTTAATGCCTATGACTATCTGACCTCGCTGTTCCGCGACCCATTGCTTATCAATGTGCTGTCGGCATCGGCCATGAGGATGGAGCTGCGCCGCGACTCACTTCCGCTGTTCACCTTGGCCCACGGGTTGAGCAGCTACATACAGAGCAGTTGGCGGCTGAAGGGCAGTGGCAACCTGATTGTCGACTCGCTCATAAGCGACATTAAGGCTGCAGGGGGCGAAATCTATTGCGCAACAGAAGTCACCGAGTTGCAGGAAGCTGAAGGCAGAGTCGTTGCAGCCCATTGCACCGGCGGCAGAACATTCGAGGGAAGCCTCTTCATAAGCGATGCCCACCCTCAAATCACATTTGATTGGCTGAAAGAATCCCGCAAGCTCAAGGGCGTGTTCCGCCATCGTATAGCCGCATTGGAGAACACGTTTGGAATGTTCACCGTGTCATTGGTGCTCAAACCTGGTAAGTTGCAGTACTTCAATCATAATAGATATGTCTATCGCAAACCCAACGTCTGGACTTTTTCAGAGGAGGCAGATACCGTTGGCGGCGTAATGCTCAGTGCGAGGGTGCCAGAGAACGGCCATACTGACGTTCGGCAGGTCGACCTGCTTACGCCTCTGCCTTGGTCTCTGTGCCAGCAGTGGGCCGATACGAAAGTTGGTCGACGGGGAGAAGGCTATGAAAAGCTGAAGCAGCAGCTGGCCGACGACTGCATCAAGCTGGCCGAGCGCATGGTTCCCGGGCTCAACGATATGGTGGAAAGGCGTTATACCAGTACACCTCTCACCTGGCGCGACTACACGCTGTCGCCCCGAGGCTCTGCGTTCGGAGTGAGAAAGGACTGCCGTAACCCACTGATGACGATGCTTTCGCCCAAGACTCCCATACCCAATCTGTTCCTTACAGGCCAGAGTCTGGCCTTGCATGGCGTGGAGGGAGTGACCAAGACAGCTTTCAACACATTGGAAACGATTAAACAAACGAAGATATGAGTAACTATGCTTTAGTAACTGGTGGTAGCCGGGGCATTGGCAGGGCTATTGCCGTGAGATTGGCCCAAGACGGCTATCGCGTATTGATCAATTATGCCAGCAACGACGAGGAGGCACAGACCACCCTGAAGCTCTGTGGCGGACAGGGCGAGCTGCTTCGCTTCGACGTGAGCGACAACCAGCAGACGCGCAACGCACTCAACGAATGGCAGGCACAGCACGACGGCGAATATATCTCTGTCGTTGTTAACAATGCCGGCATCCGGCGCGACAGTGTTCTGGCCTTGATGCCCGAAGCCGACTGGCACCGCGTGCTCGACATCACTCTCTCGGGTTTCTACAACGTCACGCAGCCGCTGCTGCCGGCAATGCAGCTTCATAAGTTCGGACGTATCATCAACATGGCCAGCGTCAGCGGACTGAAAGGACTGCCCGGACAGACCAACTACTCAGCCGCCAAGGGTGGCATCATAGCTGCCACAAAAGCCCTGGCACAGGAGGTGGGCCGCCGCAACGTCACCGTGAACGCCATCGCGCCCGGCTTTATCAAGACCGACATGACCGAAGGACTCGACGAAGCCACCCTGAAGAAGCAGATACCCATGGGGCGTTTCGGAAAGCCAGAGGAAGTGGCCGATGCCGTAGCGTTCCTCGTATCGCCTCAGGCAAGCTATATAACAGGAAATGTTTTATCAATAAATGGAGGATTATACCTATGAAAAGAATTCTGTTGATGCTTCTATGCATCTTGGCACTCAATGCCACCGCACAAACCGTAACACGCACGCAGCACCGCGCTGCCGTCACTCAGGATGCCGTAACCACGGGAACTATGACCATTCGCAAGCCCGACTACATCTGCATCTCTACCAACAGCGGTCGCGAGCAGCTTATCATGGATGGCACTAAGTTCACCATGACCGTTGGCAGCAAGCGCCACGTCACCGACAGCCGCAAGAACAATCAGTTCACAACCTTCCACAGCGTGCTGAAAGCTGTCATCAACAATCAGCCCATTCCTTCCGGCGACGACATAGCCGTTGCTGTAAAGAACGGAAAGAAGATCATCACCATCACGCCAGCCAAGAAGAGGCGCCAGATGTTCACGTCGTTTGTCCTGACAATCGACTCTGCCACGTCGGCCATCAAGCAGCTGCGCATGAACGAGCGGTCGGGCAACTACGTCAACTACGATATTAAGTAGAAGCGAAATAGCAACTGACAAGGGGCAAGGAGCAAGAAGGATAGCGTAAGTACCATAGCACAGTGTACTTGCCAGCCTCTTGCCCTTTGCCCCTTGCTCGTTTTCTGCTTACAGGCCCTTGCTTCATACAGCCACGCCTGTCCGCATCACGTCGTCGTAGAGTGGCGACCAGCGGTCTTCGGCCATGAGCACAGGTTCAATTAGAAAGCTGACATCGCGGACATCGCGCCACAAACCCTTCGACATTTCGAGTTTGCTGTTGCCGTAGGTGGGCACAATGACGGCCACGTCAATGTCGCTGTCCGCATTGGCATAGCCCTTGCTGTAGGATCCGAACATGATAACCTTCGGTTCTACGGCAAAACGGGGGCTGATAACCTCCTTGTATCTGCGGACGAGGGCGAGAGCCTCTTCGCGGGTCAAAGTTTGTCTTTTATCCATTGCTGTAATTGTTTGGTCTCTTCAATCATCTGTCGGCAAAAGGAGTCTGTCAGCGAGCGCGAGAGTTCGTCTTTGTCCTCGGGATAGCGAGCTTCGATGTTGTAGTTCGTTATAATGTCAATGAAGTCGCGCTGCTCGTCGTCCATCTGCTCGTAGAGTCCACAGCCCTCAGCAAGTCGCAAATGGCTGTGGGTATAGGGCGGGTCGTTTGGCTGAGTGGCGCACCAATAGGCTTTGATGGTCTTCTCGATGGTCTGATGGCACATGAAAGCGACGTAGAGCCGTCGCCCGGTCTGATACATGGCTTCCGCAGTATCGAGATCGTAATCGGCGATGTCGAGCCAGTATGCTACTTTGTTTGTTGCCATTCCTTTGATATATAATAACACTTATCGCCCACTAAGGTACGGTATTATTTTGAATTAGACAGCAGTCATAATAAAAAATAGTTCTTTTTAAGCCATCTGTTCTGCTCAACGAACCCAACGAAGGCGCGGTTCACCATGCGTATGCCGCCGGGGGTGGGGTAGTGGCCGGTGAAATACCAGTCGCCCTGATGGCCGGGGCAGGCCTGATGCAGGCCCTCGATGCTTTGGAACACCATCTCCACCGGTGCTTCCATCCCTTCCGGACGCAGCATCTGGGCCATCTTTGCGCTTATCTCCTCGGCGGTGAACGGCTCGTAGATGCGTCTGACGTGGTTGGCTGCCGTTGGTTGCTCCTTGCAGTCGCGGTAGACAGAGCTGATGAGCTGGCCCATGCCGCGCTCCTCTATCAGAGCCACTGCCGCACGGAAGGCGCACAGCTCCTCCAGATGCGACATATCTATGCCGTAGTAGTCGGGATAGCGTATCTGCGGCGAGCTCGACACCATCACAATCTTCTTCGGGTGCAGGCGGTCGAGTATCTTGAAGATGCTCTCGCGTAGCGTCGTGCCGCGCACAATGCTGTCGTCAATTATAACGAGATTGTCCTCGTAGGGGCGCAGCGAGCCGTAGCTGACGTCGTACACGTGGGCCGCAAGGTCGTTGCGCTGCCCTGCGTCGCTTATGAACGTGCGCAGCTTAATGTCCTTCCACACCACTTTCTCTACCCTCACGTCACCATGCTGCCGCCTCATTCCGTCGGTCATGCCATAGAAAGCCACCTCTGCCGTGTTGGGAATGTATGAGAACACCGTGTTCGCCACGTCGCCGCCGATGGCTCGACTGATGGCAGGCGTGAGCAGCCTGCCCAGCTGTTTGCGCTCGCGGTATATGTCGCAGTCGGAGCCTCGGCTGAAGTAGATGCGCTCGAAGCTGCACTTCCTTACCTCCCGGGCCGGCACAATCTGTTCGGTGCTCACCTTGCCGCACCTCTTCACCGTGAGCGACTGCCCCGGCAGCAGTTCCGCAATCCTGTCGGCATCGAGGTTGAAGCACGTCTGTATCACCGGCCTTTCGCTTGCCACCACCACCACTTCGTCGTCCTGATACCAGAACGCAGGTCTTATGCCCCACGGGTCGCGCACGGCAAACATCTCACCCGAGCCTGTTATGCCGCACATCACGTAGCCTCCGTCAAATAGCGGCATCGTCGAGCGCAGCACACGGCCCATCTCCACGTGGTCGTCGATGTACCGGGTTATGTCGGTGTCGCGCAGCTGTCGCTGTCTGGCCTCGGCATAGAGGCGCTCCACTTCGCGGTCCAGGCGGTGGCCCATCAGCTCTAACGTGATATACGCATCGCCGTAGAAGCGCGGCGACTGCCCCTGAGCGGTGAGCTTGCCGAACACCTCGTCGATGTTTGTCATGTTGAAGTTGCCGCAAAGCGCAAGGTTCTTTGCCCTCCAGTTGTTGCGCCGCAGAAACGGGTGGACATACTTCAGTCCGCTCCTACCAGTGGTCGAATAGCGCAGGTGCCCCATGAGCAGCTCCGCATCGGTTGTCACGCCATTGGCTGTTTCGCCCGCCATACTCTTGTCCACGGCATCGAATATCTCGGTTATGGCATCCTTTCCCTCCGCTCTCTCGCGGAACATATACTCCTCGCCCACCTTTGCGCCGAGGCTCACGCAGGCCAGTCCGGCCCCGTCCTGTCCGCGGTTGTGCTGCTTCTCCATCATCAGATAGAGCTTGGCGAGGCCATAGCGCGTGGTGCCATACTTCTGCCGGTAGTATTCCAGCGGTTTGAGCAGCCTTATCATGGCCACTCCACACTCGTGTTTCAGCTGTTCCATTCTTTACAGGCTTTTATGAACGACATGAACAAGGGGTGGGGATGGAGCACCGTAGAGCTGTATTCGGGGTGGAACTGCGTGCCGATGTACCACCGTCTGTCGGGTATCTCGACTATCTCCACCAGTCCCGAAGCAGGATTGGTGCCCACACACTTCATTCCGGCTTTCTCGAACTCGTCTCTGAAGCGGTCGTTGAACTCGTAGCGGTGGCGGTGGCGCTCGCGTGGCATAAGCTCATCGCCCTCGCCGCAGCGTGCCTTGGCCCCCGGCCTCAGTCCTTCGCCGCTGTATGCCGCCCATGCCTTGCTGCCGCGCAGCAGGCGGCAGTCGTAGGCTCCCAGCCTCATGGTGCCTCCCATCTGCTTTATGTCCTTCTGTCCGGCCATGAGGTCAATCACCGGGTGAGCCGTCTCGGGAGCCATCTCGCTGCTGTTGGCATCGTCGTAGCCCAGCACGTTGCGTGCAAACTCAATCACCATCATCTGCATACCGAGGCATATTCCCAGCGTCGGAATGTCGTTGGTGCGCGCATGGTGGGCTGCAACAATCTTTCCCTCTGTGCCGCGGCTGCCGAAGCCCGGGCAAATCACCACTCCGGCCATGCCCCTTAGCTTGTCGGCTACGTTGTCGGGAGTGAGCTGTTCGCTGTTCACGAACACCGGCTCCACCTTGCGGTCGTTGTATGTGCCGGCATGAGCCAGACTCTCGAGTATGCTCTTGTAGGCATCCTGCAGGTCGTACTTCCCCACGAGGGCTATGCGCATCACCTTGGTGGCACGCTTGCGCCTGTCTAAGAAGTCGCGCCACGGTCCCAGCTCGGGCGTGGGACCGGGCGTGATGCCCATCTTGCGCAGTATGGTGCTGTCGAGGCCCTGCCTGAGCAGGCACACCGGCACCTCGTAGATGCTCGGCAGGTCGGGGCTCTGTACCACGGCGTTCATGTCTACGTTGCAGAAGTGGGCAACCTTGCGGCGCAGCTCGTCGCTCAGCAGATGCTCGGTGCGCAGCACGAGCACCTCAGGCTGTATGCCCAGTCCCTGAAGCTGCTTCACGCTGGTCTGCGTGGGCTTGGTCTTCAGCTCGCCGGCAGCCGACAGATAGGGCACGAGGGTGAGGTGGATGCTGAGTGCGCGCTCCGGCCCCAGCTCCCAGCGGAGCTGCCTTATGGCCTCGAGAAAGGGCTGGCTCTCAATGTCGCCTATCGTTCCGCCAATCTCGGTGATGCAGAATGAGGGCTTGCGCTCGCCATCAGCCCTCTCGGGGCCGCTGTCTGCCGGATGGTTGCCCATGTTTCCGTCCTTCGGGGTGGCCTCGTTGCCTGTGCTCCCCTCCCTTGGGGCTGGGCCGGAGATGGGTTGGTGCAGTATCCGCCGCTTAATCTCGTCCGTGATGTGTGGCACCACCTGTATGGTCTTGCCCAGATAGTCGCCCCGCCGTTCGCGTTCAATCACCGTCTGGTAGATGCGCCCCGTGGTAACGCTGTTGTTGCGTGTGGTCTCGATGCCCGTGAAGCGTTCGTAGTGGCCCAGGTCGAGGTCGGTCTCCATGCCGTCGGCTGTCACGTAGCACTCGCCGTGCTCGTAGGGGTTGAGCGTTCCCGGGTCGACGTTGATGTAGGGGTCGAACTTCTGTATCGTCACCTCATAGCCGCGGGCTTGCAGCAGCTTGCCCAGCGATGCCGAGATGATGCCCTTTCCCAGTGATGACGTTACACCGCCAGTGATGAATATGTATTTCGTTTCCATTTAGAATAGGTTGAATGGTTGGTCTTTTTGTATGTTGTGAGCCTGTAATATGGTCTCATGTTGTTTGCCCCCTTTCAGCCCCACAAGGGGGAGGAGTATTTTTAGGACTTATAGGTCTTATAAGACTTATAAGCCTTATATGCCTTATGGTTGAGCCTTTCGGCCCCCTCCCTTGGGGAGGGGTTGGGGGTGGGTTAGTAATATGGCCCATATTGGTCGGTAATATGACTCATATTGGTCAGTAATATGACTCATATTACTTTGCCTTTTCGCGCAAGTGCTCCTCATATTCGGCCAGCTCGCGCTCGCCGATGTGCGCCAGGCCGTAGTGCTCGTCGTGCTGCGAGAAGTCGAGTCCCACCTTTTCGCTGTATGTCGACACGCGCATCGGTATGAGTTTGTCTATCAGCTTGTATCCCATCCAGCTCATTGCGAAGGTGTAGACGAACACTATCGCTATGGCCAGCAGGTGGTAGAGGAACACCACGAAGCCCTCGGTGGTGCCTGCCACGAGTCCGTCGCTGATGAAGATGCCCGTGAGCACGGTGCCGAAGATACCTCCTGTGCCGTGGGTGGGGAACACGTCGAGCGCGTCGTCGATGCTGCTGCGCGACCGCCAGTACACAGCCACGTTGCACACCAGTGTCGTAAGGAAGGCTATGAAGATGCTCTGGCCCACGGTGACGAAGCCTGCCGAGGGCGTTATGGCCACCAGACCCACCACGCAGCCCACTGCCGCACCCATTGCCGAGGGCTTGCGGCCTCGCAGACAGTCGAAGAATATCCACGTCATCATGGCCGTGGCCGAGGCTGTGTTGGTGTTGAGGAAGGCTTTCACGGCCTGACCGTCGGCATGGAGCGACGAACCGGCATTGAAGCCGAACCATCCTAACCACAGCAGTGCCGCTCCGAGCAGCACGAACGGTATGTTGGCAGGCTCGCTCTTCTTGGTGCTGCGCCGCCCGAGGAAGATGGCACCGGCCAGCGCGGCCACTCCCGACGAGGCGTGGACCACTATGCCGCCCGCAAAGTCAACCACTCCCCAGCGGCAGAACAGCCCTTCGGGATGCCATGTCATGTGGGCCAGCGGACAGTAGATTACGAAAAAGAAGAATATCATAAAGAACATATAGGCCGAAAACCTCACTCGCTCGGCAAAAGAACCCGTGATCAGCGACGGCGTTATTATGGCAAACTTCATCTGGAACAGCGCGTAGAGAGCCAGCGGGATGGTTGCTCCGCCCAGGATGTTGCCCGCCGAAGTGGTGTAGACGGCTCCGCCCACGTTCTGGAACATTGGGAAGGTCAGCGGATTGCCTATCACTCCGCCAATGTCGTCGCCGAAGCACAGCGAGAACCCAATCACTACCCACAGCACAGAGATAAGTCCCATGGCTATGAACGACTGAAGCATGGTCGAGATAACGTTCTTCGCGCCCACCATGCCGCCGTAGAAGAACGACAGTCCAGGTGTCATCATCAGCACAAATATGGTGGCGGTGATAAGCCAGGCCACATCGGCACCGGAGATCACCGACCAGTCACATTCAAAACTCGGCTCGCCAACAGCCAGCCCAGCCACGGCAATGAGCGTCATGGCCGTCATCAGGATTATCCAACGTCTTTTTACCTTCATATTACCTAAGTTTTAAGTTACACTTTGCATTATTTCGGCTGCAAAATTATATCATTTTGTAATATCTTTGATGCTTTTATATGTCGTTTTGATTTGTGAAGTGTGATACGAATTACGAATTGTTATCTTGAGGCGGCTATCTGGTTGCGTTTTGTTTCAATTTGAAAGAAACGACGGTAGTTTGATTGCAAAATGAAAGTTTGGGTTGTTTTTAAGATTAAAACGTAAGCCTTAGTGCCTTATTTTTGAGCATTGTGATTTAACTTTGCAGCCAAAATTCAGTCAGAGTGTTAGTAAAATGAAGGATAATATGACAAAACGTAACATACCGCACAGCAGCCAGAAGGGGCTCTATCGTGCCGAAAACGAGCACGATGCCTGTGGAGTGGGCATGATAGTCAATATTCATGGTGGCAAGTCTCACCAGTTGGTAGACGACGCGTTGAGGGTTCTCGAGAACATGCGCCACCGCGGAGCCGAGGTGGGAAAGGACGGCGACGGTGCCGGAATAATGGTTCAGATTCCCCACGAGTTCATCTTGCTTCAGGGCATACCCGTTCCCGAGAAGGGCAAGTATGGCACGGGCCTGGTGTTCATGCCCAAGGACGAGGCGCTTCAGCAGCGCATATTCTCCGTGATGATTGACGAGGTGGAGCGCGAGGGGCTACGGCTGATGCACGTGCGGCAGGTTCCTGTCGACAGCGGCTGCCTCGGCGAGTCGGCTCTTGCTGCGGAGCCTGCCATACGTCAGGTGTTTGTCATCGGCACGGGCGACGATGTGCCGGAGCATTTTCCGCGTACCTTATATAATATACGCCGCCGCATAGAGCAGCGCATACGCGAGATGGCGGCAGCCGAGGGCAGCGGCAGCGAGGCCGAAGAGCTGAGCCGCTTCTACATCTGTTCGCTCAGCAACACCACGATAGTCTACAAGGGTATGCTCTCGTCGATGCAGGTGCGCCAGTACTACACCGATTTGTCTAACCCATACTTCACCAGCGGTCTGGCTCTTGTCCACTCGCGCTTTTCAACCAACACCTTCCCTACGTGGTCGCTGGCGCAGCCCTTCCGCCTGCTGGCTCACAACGGCGAGATCAACACCATCCGGGGCAACCGCTCGTGGATGCAGGCGCGGCAGAGCGTGCTGCCTACCGACACTCCCATATTGCAGCCGGGCATGAGCGACTCGGCATCGCTCGACAATGCGCTGGAGTTCTTTCTCATGTCGGGACTGTCGCTGCCTCACGCCATGGCGGTGCTCGTTCCCGAGTCGTTCAACGACAAGAACCCTATCTCCGACGAGCTTAAGGCTTTCTACGAATATCATTCCATACTCATGGAGCCGTGGGACGGCCCGGCGGCACTGCTCTTCAGCGACGGTCGCTATGCCGGAGGAATGTTGGACCGCAACGGTCTGCGCCCTGCCCGCTACACCATCACCCGTGGCGGCACTATGGTTGTGGCCTCCGAGGTGGGCGTGCTCGACTTCGACGCGCCCGACGTGGTTGAGAAAGGTCGTCTGCAGCCCGGCAAGATACTGCTCGTCGACACTCAGGAGGGACGCATCTACTACGACGGAGAGATAAAGAGCCGCCTGGCTTCGGAGCATCCATACGGCCAATGGCTGTCGGCCAACCGCATACAGCTTGAGAAACTCAAGAGCGGTCGCCACGTGGAGAACGGCGTGGGCGACCTCCGTGCAAGGCAGCTGCTCTTCGGCTACACCGAGGAAGACATCTCGCGCACCATCATTCCGATGGCTGTGGGCGGTCAGGAACCCACTGCCTCGATGGGCAACGACACTCCGCTGGCCGTGCTCAGCAGCCGCAACCAGTTGCTGTTCAACTATTTCCGCCAGCAGTTTGCCCAAGTCACCAACCCCGCCATCGACCCCTTGCGCGAGGAACTGGTAATGTCGCTCACCGAATATATAGGCCGCGTGGGCACGGGCATACTCTCGCCGGGCGAGAGCAACTGCAAGATGGTGCGCCTGCCGCACCCGATACTCAACAACACACAGCTCGACCTGCTGTGCAACATACGCTACAAGGGCTTCAACACCATAAAGCTCCCGATGACCTTCGCCGTCGGCGAAGGCACAGGAAGCGACCTCTGCGGCGGCGAAAGCCTGCGCCAGGCGCTCGACCGGCTGTGCAAGGATGCCGAGAAAGCTGTCGACGAAGGCTACAACTACATTATCCTCACCGACCGCTGCGAGCTTCCGCAGTCGCCGTCGGGCAGCAGCCGGGGAGGCTTCATACCCTCGCTGCTCGCCGTTTCGGCAGTTCACCACTACCTTATCGGCGTTGGCAAGCGCGTGCAGACAGCCCTCATCGTCGAGAGCGGCGAGATACGCGAGACCATGCACGCCGCCCTGCTGCTGGGATATGGTGCCAGTGCGCTATGCCCATACATGGCTTTTGCCATCCTCGACGACCTTGTCCGTCGGCAGCAGATACAGGAAGACTATGCCACAGCCGAGAAAAACTACATCAAGGCGGTGAAGAAAGGCCTGTTCAAGATTATGGCCAAGATGGGCATCTCTACCATACGCTCCTACCGCGGGGCCAAGATATTCGAGAGCATCGGCCTTTCGGAGAGCCTGTTAAGGCAGTATTTCGGCACCGAGATAAGCACCATCGGCGGCATCGGACTTGAGAAGATAGCCTCGGATGCCCTCGCGCGCAGTGCCGAGAGCGGCGCGGCTGCCGGCGAGAAAGGCTCCGACGGAGCACTGCTGCCCAATGTGGGACAGTTCCGTTGGCGCAAAGACGGCATCCGCCACGCGTGGAACCCCGAGACGATAGCCACCTTGCAGCTCGCCACACGCACCGGCAGCTATGAGAAATACAAACAGTTTGCCCGTCTTGCCGACGAGAAGGAGCAGCCGATATTCCTCCGCGACTTCATGGGATGGAAGCGGCAGCCCATCAGCATAGACGAGGTGGAGCCCGAAAGTGAGATTGTGAAGCACTTCGTGACGGGTGCCATGTCGTTCGGAGCACTGTCGAAGGAGGCCCACGAGGCCATCTGTCTGGCAATGAACAAGCTCGGCACGCGCTCAAACACCGGCGAGGGCGGCGAGGACGAGGAGCGTTTCCACTCCGAGGTGGACGGTATCAGCCTCTCGTCGAAGACCAAGCAGGTGGCAAGTGGCCGCTTCGGAGTGACGACGGAGTATCTTGTCAATGCCGAGGAGATACAGATCAAGGTGGCGCAGGGTGCCAAGCCCGGTGAGGGAGGCCAGCTGCCAGGTTTTAAGGTGAACGAGGTGATAGCACGCACACGCCACTCCATACCCGGCATATCGCTCATATCGCCGCCACCACACCACGACATCTACTCCATAGAAGACCTTGCACAGCTCATCTTCGACCTGCGAAACGTCAATCCCCGGGCGGCTATCAGCGTGAAGCTCGTGGCCGAGAGCGGAGTGGGAACCATCGCAGCAGGAGTGGCTAAGGCCAAGGCCGACCTCATAGTGATAAGCGGTGCCGAGGGCGGAACGGGCGCCAGTCCGGCCAGCTCGATGCGCTTTGCCGGCATCTCGCCCGAGATAGGACTCTCTGAAACGCAGCAGACTCTCGTGATGAACGGCTTGCGCCACGGCGTGAGGCTGCAAGTCGACGGACAGATAAAGACCGGACGCGACGTGGTGCTCATGGCGTTGCTCGGTGCCGAGGAGTTCAGCTTCGGCACGGCGGTGCTCATTGTGCTCGGATGCGTGATGATGCGCAAGTGCAACCTCAATACCTGTCCGATGGGAGTAGCCACACAGAACGCCGAACTGCGCCGACACTTCATCGGTCACTACGAATACTTAGTGAACTACTTTACCTTCCTGGCACGCGAAGTGCGCGAATATCTGGCTCAGATGGGCTTCCGCAAGCTCAGCGACATCGTTGGCCACACCGAGCTTATCGAGGTGGCGCAGACCGAAGGCAAGCTTCCGGCTGGCACTCAGCTCGATTTCTCACGACTGCTCTATCGCGACAGCGAGAGTGCCGAGCCTCTTCACTTCACACCCTCAACCAACACTAAACTCCCAGACAACCTTCTCGACAAACGTCTCGTGGGCGATGCCGCAGCTGCAATAAGCTCCGGAGAGGAGGTTTCGCTCGACTATGCCATCCGCAACACCGACCGTGCGGTGGGCGCAATGCTCTCGGGCGAGATAGCCAGCCGCTACGGACTGGCCGGGCTGCCGCAGTCGACCATCAACGTGAAGTTCAAGGGCTCGGCAGGACAGTCGTTTGGCGCGTTCCTTGCCCACGGCATCGACTTCAAACTCGAGGGCGAGGCCAACGACTACTTCGGCAAGGGACTCTCGGGAGGCCGTATCGCCATCCTGCCACCTACGCGCAGCAACTTCGTCGCCGAAGAAAACATCATCGCCGGAAACACCGGTCTCTATGGCGCAACGCGCGGAGAGGTGTATGTCAACGGTCGCGTGGGCGAGCGCTTTGCCGTTCGCAACTCGGGTGTGACAGCCGTTGTCGAGGGTGCCGGCGACCATTGCTGCGAGTACATGACAGGTGGACGCGTGGTGGTTCTCGGCCCGACGGGACGCAACTTCGCCGCAGGTATGTCGGGAGGTGTGGCCTACGTCTGGGACAAAGACCACAACTTCGACTACTATTGCAACATGGACATGGTGGAGTTGCAGCTCGTTGAAGACTCCGTGAGCCGCAAGGAGCTGCTCGAACTGATACGCCAGCACTACCTGCACACAGGCAGCGCGCTTGCCGGACGTATGCTCGACGACTGGCACCGCTACGTGGGCGAGTTCATACAGGTCGTGCCGATAGAGTACAAGCGCGTGCTGCAGGAACAGCAGATGCAGAAGCTGCGCCAGAAGATAGCCGATATGCAGCACGACTACTAAGCCGACGGGCCACGTTGATTTTGTTTCGCATTTCTTATTTATTTATTTTGAAAATGAATACTTTCGCATTATGGGAAATCCAAAAGCATTTTTAGAGATAAGCAGGCAGGAAGCTGGCTACCGTCCGGTGCATGACAGAATACACGACTTCGGCGAAGTGGAGCAGACTCTCAACACTCGCGAGCGCAAGCAGCAGGCTTCGCGCTGCATGGACTGCGGTGTGCCGTTCTGCCACTGGGCTTGTCCGCTGGGCAACAAGGCTCCCGAATGGAACGAGGCACTGAGCCGAGGCGAGTGGGAACGGGCCTACCGACTGCTCAGCACCACCAATCCCTTTCCCGAATTTACGGGCCGCATCTGTCCGGCACTGTGCGAGAAGGCTTGTGTGCTGAACCTTTACGACCACCAGCCCACCACAAACCGCGAGAACGAAGCAGCCATCACCGAGGCTGCTTTCCGCGAGGCATACATACAGCCGCGCACCGACATCAGGCGAAACGGCAAGCGCGTGGCTGTCGTGGGTGCCGGACCTGCTGGTCTGGCGGTGGCCTGCGACCTCAACCTGATGGGCTACAGCGTGACGGTTTACGAGAAGAACGAAGCCGCAGGAGGTCTTCTGCGCTACGGAATACCCAATTTCAAACTCAACAAAGCCATCATCGACCGGCGAATGAACATTCTCGAGGCCGAAGGCATAACGTTCAGATATGGTCAGGATGTGGTTTTTGTCGACGGCAGACCGCAGCTCGACCAGCCGTTTGATGCCTACGTCATTGCCACGGGCACCCCGACGGCACGCGACCTCAAGGCTCCCGGGCGCGAGTTGCAGGGCGTTCATTTTGCCCTTGAGCTGCTGTCGCAGCAGAACCGCGTGCTGGCAGGCATCGAGTTCACTGACGAGCAGCGCATCACAGCCAAGGGAAAGGATGTCCTGGTGATAGGCGGCGGCGACACTGGCAGCGACTGCATCGGCACCGCGCACCGTCAGGGATGCCGCAGCGTGACGCAAATCGAAATCATGCCGCGCCCCGTGGAGGGCCCCGACGACCCTGCCAACCCGTGGCCGGGCTATCCGCGAACGCTGAAGACCACCTCCTCGCACGAGGAAGGCTGCACGCGACGCTGGAACATCAACACTCTGGAGTTCCTCGGCAGCAATGGAAAGCTCACAGGAGTGCGCGTGCAGGAGATAGACTGGCAGCCCAATCCCGAGGGTGGCCGCCCGCTGATGGTGCCGAAGGGCGAGCCCGAGGTCATCAAGGCCGAGCTGGTGCTGCTGGCCATGGGCTTTCTCAAACCCGAACATCCACAGTATGCCGCTGACGTGTTTGTCTGCGGCGATGCAGCTAACGGCGCGTCGCTTGTGGTGAGAGCACTTGCAAGCGGACGGCAGACTGCCAAGAAAGTAGACCAATACCTCAGACAATGACAAAGATACAGTTCACCAAGATGCACGGATGTGGCAACGACTACATCTACGTAGACACTTCACGCTTCCCAATAGCAGAGCCAGAGAGGCTGTCGATGCTCTGGAGCGACCGCCACAAGGGTATAGGCTCCGACGGACTGGTGCTGATAGAGCACTCGCCGGTGCCCGAGGCCGACTTTGCGATGCGCATCTTCAACGCCGACGGCTCGGAAGCCATGATGTGCGGCAACGCTTCGCGCTGCATAGGCAAGTATCTCTACGAGCGCGGGCTGACCGACAAGACTACCATACGCCTGCTCACGCTGTCGGGCATCAAGGTGCTGAGGCTGCATCTGCATGGCGGCAAGGTGGCTACGGTTACGGTGGATATGCTCGAGCCCGTGCTCGACAACCCGCGCCAGTTCGACAAAGCCGCCGACCCCGGCATCGGCACGTTCGTCTCGATGGGCAATCCGCACTACGTGGTGTTCACCGACGACATCGGCAAGGTAGCCACTGAGGGGCCGTTGCTCGAATATCATGCCGCTTTCCCCGAGCGGTGCAACATCGAGTTCGTGCAGGTGGCTCGCGACGGCAGCCTGCGCACCCGTGTGTGGGAGCGTGGCAGCGGCATCACTCAGGCCTGCGGCACGGGAGCCTGTGCCACGGCGGTGGCTGCTGCACTCACCGGCAGGTCGCCACGGCGCGCCGAGGTGGTGATGGACGGCGGTCGGCTGAGCATAGAATGGAGCCAGGCCGACAATCATGTCTACATGACGGGCCCCGCAGAGTTTGTCTTCGACGGCGAAATAGAGTTGTAAACCGTGCATGATGAGCCGTTCATTGTGAATTAAGAATTATGCATTGTGCATTAAGAATTGTGCATTAAGAATTGTGAATTGAACTTATGGCATTAGTAAACGAACATTTCCTGAAACTCCCCGGCAACTACCTGTTTGCCGATATAGCAAAGAAGGTGAACGCCTTCAAGGTGACTCATCCCAAGGCCGACATCATCTCGCTCGGCATAGGCGACGTGACGCAGCCCCTTTGCCCTGCGGTGATAGAGGCCATGCACCGTGCCACCGACGAGATGGCTACCCGGCAGGGCTTTCGCGGCTACGGACCCGAGCAGGGCTACGACTTCCTGCGCGAGGCCATACTCAAGAACGACTTTCTCTCGCGCGGCATACACCTCGACATCGACGAGATTTTCGTCAACGACGGAGCCAAGTCCGACACCGGAAACATTCAGGAACTGGTGCGCTGGGACAACTCCATCGGCGTTACCGACCCCATCTATCCCGTCTACATCGACTCCAACGTGATGATAGGCAGGGCCGGAGTGCTCGAGGCCGACGGCGAAAACGCGAAGCAGAAGCGGTGGAGCAACGTCACCTATATGCCCTGCACGGCAGAGAACGGCTTTGTTCCGCAGATACCGGAGAACCGTCATGTCGACGTGGTCTACCTCTGCTATCCCAACAATCCAACAGGAACAGTGCTCTCTAAGCAGGAGTTGCGCCGATGGGTTAACTATGCGCTGCACAACGATACGCTTATTTTCTTCGATGCGGCATACCATGCTTTCATCACCGATCCCGACATTCCGCACTCCATCTACGAAATCCGTGGAGCCCGAAAGTGTGCCATCGAGTTCCGTTCCTACTCCAAGACGGCTGGCTTCACGGGCCTGCGCTGCGGCTACACGGTGGTTCCCAAGGAGCTCACCGCTGCCACTCTCGACGGTCGCCGCATAGCGCTGAACCCACTGTGGGAGCGCAGGCAGTGCACCAAGTTCAACGGCGCGAGCTACATTTCGCAGCGCGCAGCCGAAGCTATCTACACTCCCGAGGGCAAGCAGCAGACCCAGCAGACCATAGACTACTATATGAGCAACGCCCACCTGATGCTCGCCACCATGCGAAAGCTGGGCTTCGAGGTCTACGGCGGCGAGAACGCGCCCTATATATGGATGAAGACACCTGCCGGAACCACCTCGTGGCAGTTCTTCGAGCAGCTGCTCTACGGGGCCAACGTGGTATGCACGCCCGGCGTGGGCTTCGGTCCCAGCGGCGAAGGCTACGTGCGCTTCACGGCTTTCGGCACCCGCGAGAGCACCGAGGAGGCGCTGCTGCGCATAGAACGATGGGCAAAGGGGTGACTTTCAGCCCCCCTCAATCCCCCCAAGGGGGGAGGAGAAGCCCCCTTCAATCCCCCCAAAAGGGGGAGGAGTATTTTTAGGACTTATAGGTCTTATAAGCCTTATAAGCCTTATATGCCTTATGGTAGAGCCTTTCGGCTCCCCTCCCTCGGGGAGGGGCTGGGGTGGGTGAGTAATATGGCCCATATTGGTGAGTAATATGGCCCATATTGGTGAGTAATATGGCCCATATTGGTAGGTAATATGGCCCATATTAATTTCTGTTGAGATAATTGTTGTATCTTTGCAGTGATTTACAGCAACTTATCATCAACGTATTTTAGAAATGAAAAGACTTTATTTGTTTATCGCTTTGATGCTGGCAGCTTCGCGCGTGGCCGCCGACGACGGCAAGCTGACAGGCACAGTGATTGGCACCACGCTGTCAGTAGACTACAGTAGCGGCCAGTCTACCCAGACCGTGAACACCCGTGAGCAGGCGTTCGACGGCAAGCTCGACACATTCTTTGCCTCGTGGGAGCGCAGCTACACGTGGGTGGGCCTCGACCTTGGCCAGCCGTGCGTCATCACCAAGGTGGGATGGTCGCCCCGAAACGACGGGCTGGGTCCCGGACGCGTGGTGCTGGGAGTGTTTGAGGGTGCCAACCGTGAAGACTTCATGGACGGAGTGCCCCTGTATATCATTACCGACAAGGGCACCATCGGGCAGATAAGCCATGCCGAAGTCGACTGTTCGGCTGGCTTCCGCTATGTGAGGTATGTCGGTCCGGCTGATGCGCGCTGCAACATTGCCGAAGTGGAGTTCTACGGTCATGCCGGCGAGGGCGACCAGAGCCGTCTGAGCCAGCTCACCAACCTGCCTACCGTGAGCATACACACCCTTGACGGCGTGATACCCTACGACAAGGAGAACGACATCACCGCCCTGATTACCATCATCTCCGACAACGGAGCCAAGCTGCTCAGCGCACCGGGGGGCATCCGCGAACGCGGAAACGCCTCGCGAACGTTCCCTAAGAAGCCGTGGCGCATCAAGTTCGACAAGAAGCAGAACGTGCTCAATGCACCGGCAAAGGCCAAGAAGTGGACCCTGATAAACAACTACGGCGACAAGTCGCTGATGCGCAACCTGCTGGCTTTCGAGCTTAGCCGCCGCATGGGTATGCCCTACACACCCTTCGGTGCAGCTGTCGATGTGGTGCTCAACGGCGAATACAAGGGCTGCTATCAGCTGTGCGACCAGGTGGAAGTGAACCCGGGGCGTGTGGAAATCACCGAGATGGCACCCGAAGACGTATCTGGCGAAGCCCTCACCGGCGGCTACTTCGTTGAGGTGGATGCCTATGCTGCCGACGAAAAGTCGTGGTTCACCTCGCAGAAAGGCAATCCCGTGACAATCAAGTCGCCCGACGATGACGAGATAACAGCTGAGCAGCGGAGCTACATAGAGGGCTATTTCAACAAGATGGAGAACAACTGGCGCACCTATCTGGACCTTGAGACCTTCCTGCGCCACTTCCTCGTGGGCGAGCTTTCGGGCAACACCGACACCTACTGGAGCACTTATATGTATAAGCACCGCGGCAGCGACATCATGTATACAGGTCCGGTGTGGGACTTCGACATTGCTTTCGACAACGATGTACGCACCTATCCCGTGTGCTCGAAGAGCGACTACATCTTCCGAAGCGGCGGCAGCTGTGCCGGCAATATGCGCAACTTCGTCAGCGGCATCATCAACGACCAGGCTGCTTCGGCCAAGCTTAAGGAGATATGGGCCGCAGCGAGGAACGGCGGGCTGACCAAGGAGAACATCGAGGCGTTTGTCAGCTCCCACGAGCAGCTTCTCGACCGCTCGCAGCAGCTCAACTTCAAGCGCTGGCCTATACTGAACGAGCGCGTTCACCAGAATCCGCGTGCCCTGGGCAGCTATTCTGCCGAGGTGGAGGCCGTGAGGAAGTACATGAACGACCGCATCGACTGGATGGACAACAAGCTGGGCTTCGTCTACGACCCCACGGCGATAGACCGGGTGCCCTTCGACAGCACTCGTCCATACGCCGTCTATTCGGCTTCGGGGCAGTATCGCGGCAGCAGTCTGCGCTCGTTGCCCAGCGGAGTGTATGTCGTTGTGCAGGGACAGCACTCTTTCAAGCAGGTGATAAGGTAGCCCGGTGCCCGTCAGCCCCCACCGTGTGGCGGATGAAAAGGCTGAAAGGCAAGAGCTTATAACATGATATCCGACCCGAGGCAGGTGCTTCGGGTCGGATGTTTTCTGTATGGTCGGAAGCAGGAACTAAGTGCAAGCCGCGCGTTCCGGTGTTTATTACATATTGAAAGTAAAACTGTAAGTTTGCTTACACTTTGTTATTTTATCTTGATTTTTAGATTTTTATTGTTCTGTATATCTTGTTTGGGCTTTCAAAAGGTAATATCTTTGCTCTCGTTAAAGGCGGAACGGTATTGTTCCGACATATATAACTAAGGTATAAAAAGGAAGAAGATTATGCAAACTTTGAGATTTCAGGTAGTGGGCGAAGCCTTCAAGAAGAAGCCGCTCGAAGTGAAAACGCCATCCGAAAGACCCTATGAGTACTTCGGACGAAAGGTGTTCAGTCGTGAGAAAATGTACAAATACCTGCCCAAGGAGGTGTATGCACAGATGGTGGACGTTATCGACAACGGTGCTCGACTCGACCGCCATGTGGCCGATCACGTTGCTGCCGGCATGATGCAGTGGGCAAAGGAGCAGGGTGTGACGCACTACACCCACTGGTTTCAGCCCCTTACCGAGGGCACAGCCGAGAAGCACGACTCCTTCATAGAGCACGACGGCAAGGGCGGAATGATAGAGGAGTTCACGGGCAAGCTGCTCGTTCAGCAGGAGCCCGATGCCTCGTCGTTCCCCTCGGGCGGCATCCGCGCCACCTTCGAGGCACGCGGCTATTCGGCATGGGACCCCACTTCGCCCGTCTTCATCATCGACGATACGCTCTGCATACCCACTGTATTCATATCCTACACGGGCGAAGCACTCGACTACAAGGCTCCGCTGCTCAAGGCGCTGAAGGCTGTCAACACTGCCGCAACGGAGGTTTGCCACTACTTCGACCCTAAAGTGAAGAAGGTGACGTCGAACCTTGGCTGGGAGCAAGAGTACTTCCTCGTCGACGAGGGGCTCTATGCTGCGCGTCCCGACCTGCTGATGACCGGGCGCACGCTCATGGGCCACGACTCGGCAAAGAACCAGCAGATGGACGACCACTACTTCGGAGCCATCCCCGAGCGCGTTGCTGCCTTCATGCGCGACCTCGAGATGCAGGCCCTGGAGCTGGGCATACCCTGCAAGACACGCCACAACGAGGTGGCTCCAAACCAGTTTGAGCTCGCTCCAATATTCGAGGAGACCAACCTGGCGGTAGACCACAATATGCTTCTGATGTCGCTTATGAAGACCGTGGCACGCAAACACGGTTTCCGCGCCCTGCTCCACGAGAAGCCCTTTGCCGGCATCAACGGCTCTGGAAAGCACAACAACTGGAGCCTTTCGACCGACACGGGCGTGCTGCTCCATGCGCCCGGCAAGACGGCGGTGGACAACCTGCGCTTCGCAGTGTTCGTAGTGGAGACCCTGATGGGCGTTTATCGCCACAACGGACTGCTCAAGGCATCGATCATGTCGGCCACCAATGCCCACCGTCTGGGTGCCAACGAGGCTCCGCCAGCCATCATCTCGAGCTTCCTCGGCAAGCAGGTGAGCGAGCTGCTCGACCATATCGAGAAGGCCGACAAGGACGACCTGTTCAGCGTGGCAGGCAAACAGCAGATGGATCTCTCAATTCCCGAGATACCGCAGCTGCTCATCGACAACACCGACCGCAACCGAACGAGCCCCTTCGCCTTCACCGGCAACCGCTTCGAGTTCCGAGCCGTGGGCTCCGAGGCCAACTGCGCGTCGGCCATGATAGCCCTGAACGCTGCCGTGGCTGAGGCACTGACCGACTTCAAACGCAGAGTGGACGAGCGCATACCTGAGTTCTCGCGCCGCTATGAGGGCACCGGCCACAGCGGAGTGATGCACGCGGTGATAGATGTGCTGCGCGAGGACATCAAGACCTGCCGTCCTATCCGCTTCGACGGCAACGGCTATTCCGACGAATGGATTGAGGAGGCTACACGTCGCGGCCTCGACGTGGAGAAGTCGTGCCCCCGTGTGTTCGAGCGCTACCTGTCGGAAGAGAGTGTCAGGATGTTTGAGTCGCTCGGGATAATGACCCGCAAGGAGCTGGAGGCCCGCAACGAGGTGAAGTGGGAGACCTATACCAAGAAGATACAGATTGAGGCGCGCGTGCTGGGCGACCTGTCGGTGAACCATATCATCCCCGTCGCCACGCGCTATCAGTCGCAGCTGCTGAGCAATGTGGAAGACATGACGCGCGTGTTCGGCGAAGAGAAGGCCGCCAGGCTGAGCGAGCGCAACGTGAAGCTCATTGAGGAGATTGCCGAGCGCACGAGCAGCATAGAGATGATGGCCGAAGAGCTTGTCAATGCGCGCAAGCTGGCAAACAAACTGGCCGACGAGCACGCCAAGGCGATAGCCTATCACGACACGGTGGCTCCGTGGATGGACAAGATACGCTACCAGATTGACAAGCTGGAACTGGTTGTCGACGACTCTCTGTGGCCGTTGCCCAAGTATCGCGAGCTGTTGTTCATACGCTGACGTTGGTATAACGGTTGATTATGTTGCCGTCGGTCTGCACTGAACTGATCAGGTGCAGGCCGGCGGGCAGCTTCGGTGCCGGCGTTCCGCCGCCAGTGACGAGCGGCGATGTCTCGGTGCGTATCTCGTCGTAGAGTCCTCTCTCGATGAAAGAACGGTGGGTGGCTGCTCCGCCCTCCACTATCAGCGACTGCAGGTTGTGCTCGCGGCACGTTGCGAGTATGGCTTCGATGGGCATCTCGTGGCTCAGCACGAAGCGGTGGGGGGCAGGGCCGCTCCACAGCCGGGTGTCGAGGCGCGGATGTTCGCGCTCGTCGGTGATGCGTCCCACGAGGATGGCATCTTCCTCGGCGCGCATCTTGTGGACAAGCATTGACGTGTAGGGCGTTGAGAAGGCTGCTGCGCATTGGTGGTCGTCGAGGTAGCCGTCGGCAGAACAGGCCCATTTCAGTATGATGTATGGCCGGTGGAGCTTGTGGAAGGTGAAGAAGCGGCGGTTAATCCAGCGGCACTCGTCTTCCAGAACGCCCACCGTCACCTCTATGCCAGCATTGCGCAGCATCTCGATGCCGCGTCCCTGCACCTTGGCGAAGGGGTCCTGACAGCCGACGACCACGCGGCGGACACCTTTTCTTATTATAAGCTCGGCGCAGGGAGGGGTCTTGCCGTAGTGGGAGCATGGCTCCAGGCTCACGTAGATGGTGGAGTGGGGCAGCAGCGGCTCGTCGTCGGCGCGCACCGAGGCAAACGCATTGACCTCGGCATGGCCCTCGCCGCAGCGTGCATGATAGCCTTCGCCGATGATTCGAGTGTCGCGAGGGCAGAAAGACGGTTGCTGTGGGGGTGTTGTTACGCTCTCCCCTCCCTTGGGGAGGGGCTGTGGGTGGGTGGTTGATGTGGTTTCGGCAACAATCACGGCACCCACCATCGGATTGGGGCGCGACAGCAGTCGGCCCTTGCGTGCCAGCTCGAGGCATCGCCGCATATAGAACTCGTCGGTGTTGGTATTCATATTCGCAAAAGTACGAAATAAAGCTCGAACCTCGGAATTATTTTCCGATAATGTGTTGGTTCGCTTTTTTTTCCTACTTTTGTAGAAACCAAACCACCCAAAACCATGACCTATACCTCGCTATGGCACCGGCTGACGGGCGTTTACCCTGCCACGGAAGCTCAGGCAGTGGTGCGTATGCTGCTCGAAGAACTGGCCGGGCTGTCGCTTGCCGACCTATATGCTGGCGGCATCGACCGTCTCGATGATGCGCAGCGGCAACAGATAGAGCGCGGCATGGCTCGCCTTGAAGAGTGCGAGCCAATACAGTATGTGCTGGGACGCGCCTGCTTCTGTGGCCGCAGCTTCGCAGTGGCTCCGGGAGTGCTCATTCCGCGTCCCGAAACCGAGGAGCTCTGCCGGTTGATAATTGATACCCACCCCCAACCCCTCCCCAAGGGAGGGGGGAAGGAGCTGATGGCAGACAGCTGCGACCCTGTAGAAGGCTGTGAACAACCAACTCCCCTCCCTTGGGGAGGGGCTGGGGATGGGTGTGAGAGCCTGAATATCCTCGATATAGGCACCGGCAGCGGCTGCATAGCCATAACACTGGCATTGGAGATGCCTGATGCCGAGGTGGAAGCCGTAGACATATCGTCTGAAGCACTGGCTATAGCCGAGGCAAACGCCGCCCGGCTCGGTGCGAAGGTGTCGTTCCACCAATATGATATACTGTCAGAAGACTCCCCTCCCTTGGGGAGGGGGAGTGAGTGGGTAGCCCCTTCCACTCCAAAATACGACATCATAGTATCCAATCCGCCATATATATGCGAGCGCGAGCGTGCCGACATGGAGCGCAATGTGCTCGACTATGAACCCCATACGGCTCTGTTTGTGCCCGACGACGACCCGCTGCTGTTCTATCGGACCATCGGTCAGATGGCACTTACGATGTTGGTACCGGGCGGAATACTCTGTTTCGAAATCAATCCGCTCTACTGCGACCAGCTGATTGAGCTGCTGCGCAGCCAGGGCTACGGCGAAGTGGAGGCCGTCAGCGACAGTTTCGGCAAGAGGCGCTTTGTAACAGCAAAGTAATATGACTCATATTACTGACCAATATGACTCATATTACTGACCAATATGACTCATATTACTTTCCGCGCACAGCCTAATTATGTATTAAGCATTATGAATTATGTATTAAGCATTATGAATTATGTATTAAGTATTATGCGAATTATGAATTAAGCATTATGAATCATGAATTGAGTATTATGCGAATTATGAATTAAGCATTATGAATTATGAATTGAGTATTATGCGAATTATGAATTAAGCATTATGAATTATGAATTGAGTATTATGTGAATTATGAATTAAGCATTATGAATTATGAATTGAATATTATGCGAATTATGAATTAAGCATTATGAATTATGAATTGAATAAGTCGTCCCTTGACGAGCAGCAAGCCCTGAAGCGGCTTGCTGCCGAGTGTGCCAAGGGCGAGCACAGCACCGGCGAGATGCTACAGAAGATGCAGCGTTGGGGCCTTGCGCAGTCTGAGCAGGAGCGCGTTCTGCGCTATCTCACCGACAACCGCTTCGTCGACGACGAGCGCTTTGCGCGTATGTTCATCCGCGACAAGATGCGGCTCAACCACTGGGGACCGCGCAAGATAGAGCAGGCGCTATGGGTCAAGCACATCGACGGCACCGTAAGCCGTCCGTTGCTGGCTGAGGTGACGGCAGAGGAGTGGGCCGAGCAGCTCAGTCCATTGCTGAAAACGAGGCGCAAGAGCATCAAGGCCGCCACGCAGTATGAGGCCGACATGAAGCTCGTGAGGTTCGCCCTGAGCCGTGGCTTCACCTCCGACGTGATACGACGGGTGCTCGGCGCAGACGTCGAAGTGGATGAAGAGTGTTGTGATTAGAGGTTGTCAGCGTGTCAATATCTCAGTGCCCATGATGCGGATAAGGTTTCTCACCCGGCTGTTCGACTTCATCTCTCCGCGCCAGTGCCCCGTCTGCGGCAGACGGCTCTCAGTCAGCGAAGAGGTGATATGCGCTTCGTGCCTGATGCATCTGCCCCGTACCGGGTTTGCCGATGCGCCGCGCGACAACGAGATGGTGCGCCTGTTCTGGGGCCGCATGAGGCAGGAGGCAGAGTGGCAGTGCCCCGTTGTGCAGGCTGCGGCACTGTTCCGCTTCGAGCCAGCTTCGCAGTCGGCTGTGCTTGTGTATGCACTTAAGTATAGTTCGCACCCTGAGTACGGCTATTACCTTGGTCGCCTGCTTGTCGGCGAGCTGCCGCAGCAGTTCTTCGATGGCATAGAGGCCATCATTCCCATACCCCTTGCTCGCAAACGGCTCCGTCGACGCGGTTACAACCAGAGCGAGATGATAGCCCGTGGGGTGGCTTCGCTGACGGGATTGCCTGTGCTGACCAACGTGGTGGAGCGTATGCGGTTCACCGCAAGCCAGACACAGCTTGCCGGTTGGGAGCGAATGGAGAACGTGGCAGGGGTGTTCCATCTTCGTCGTGGTGAGAAGATAGCAGGTCGTCATGTGCTTGTTGTCGATGATGTGCTCACCACCGGTGCCACGATGATGTCGTGTTGCAACGAGCTTCTGAAGGCTGGGGGAGTCACCTTGAGCGTTCTGACGGCGTGCTACACCAAGGGTTAGACCGTTGCGGCGAAGTGGGGGAGAGGTGAGAGGCGAACGGATGATGTTGTTTTGATTTGTTTGAGCAGATTGTTTTATAACTTGTTGATTTCTAAACGATAAGCATAAAGGCGGTTTAGATTTGCTCTTGATTTATGTCAAGGGGTATTGTGCCGATATTCTTTACCTTATATCTTTGCGGCATCAAACCAACCAAAACAATCTATTAATTATTTGACCATGAAAACAAACCATTACCTTAGACATTTAGGACAATATTTGTCCTTGTTAGTGCTGCTGTTGATGTGCAGTGCGACAGTTTCGGCTGCCGACTTCATCAGTAACATCAACACCGCAAGCAAGAAGTATGGCTTCGGCCATCGTGTGATCTATGAGATGAATGTGGGTGCGTTCACCTCTGCCGGTACGTTCAATGCTGCTGCCGGCAAGCTCAGCTCTCTGAAAGACCTTGGTGTAGACGTGGTGTGGCTTATGCCGATATACAAGCGCGACGGCGGAATGAACAGTCCGTATGCACCGGCAGCCATGAAGACTCCGAACCCGAGCTACGGCACTATCGACGATTTGAGGAACCTGGTGAACACGGCACACAGCCTGAACATGGAGATATGGCTCGACTGGGTGCCCAACCACACGGCAAACAATCACCCTTGGCTCAACCTGCATCCCGACTACTATTCGGGCAATCTGCATCCTTTCTACAGCGACGTGAGCCAGTTGGACTATGCCAGCACGGCCATGCGAAATGCCATGACCGACATAATGAAGTACTGGATAGACCAAGCCAACATCGACGGATTCCGATGCGACTTCGTGTCAAGCTATTTCATTCCGAACGATTACTGGACTTCGACCATACCTACACTGAAGAACTACAAGTCGGGCAAGACCATCACGATGCTTGGCGAGGCTGACTTCACCGATTGCACGCGCCTGCTCGACACTCCGTTCGACTACGACTATGCCTGGTGGTTCCAGGAAACAGCGCTCTGGAAGACGGTGGGCAGCGGCAGCTCGGCATCGAGCCTGAAGTCGGTTTGCGACCAACTCGTGGGCGACAGCCGCTATAGCAACAAGAGCCGAATGGTGTATCTGACCAACCACGACGTGAACTTCAACCACAATGTGACCCTCTCGAATATGTACGGAGCAAACAAGTATGCCTTCACGGTGCTGACTTTCACCCTCTACGGTATGCCGCTGCTCTACAACGGACAGGAGGAAGGTGGCGAGCAGGTGCTCAACTACTTCACAGACTCGAAGGTGAACTGGAACAACAGGGACAATAAGATGTATAACACGGTGCGCACGCTAACTGCTCTGAAGCACTCGGTGGAGGCTTTCCAGGACGGAAAGACCATGGCCGACCGCGGAACGGTGAGGTGGATAAAGAGCGACGGCTCGGTGGCTGCGTACATTCGCAAGCACGGCAACAGCGAGGCACTGGTGGTGCTCAACCTCGGCGGTGCCACAACGGTTACGCTCAATGGTGTGACGGCGGGCACTTACACTCAGTGGCTCGACAGCAAGACCATCTCAAACGGTGTGAAGCAGACTACGGTGACACTTTCAGCCAATCCTTCGATAAGCCTCGACAACAGGGGATATGCCGTGTATGTGCTCGGCAGTGCATCGTCGGGTTCGGGCAATTCGGGCTCGGGCAACTCGGGCAGCAGCACGGGGAAGGTAACAATCAACGTGAAGTCGGATCATGCTACACCCAATATCTGGGCATGGAACGATGGCGGCAACCTGGTTGACGGCAGCTGGCCCGGACCGCAACTCACTGCTACCAACAGCGACGGATGGAAGTACAAGACGTTCAATGCCGACAAAGTGAGCTTCAAACTGTCTGATAACGGTTCGCAGCAGAGTGGCGACCTCTTCAACGTGACAGCCGACAGCTACTTCTACTACGTGGGCAACGGCATCACGTCTGCCTCGAACATGGAGTATAACTCGGGCGAGAAGGTGGTCTACTTCTCGAACAACACGGGCGACGACTGGTCATCGGTGAGCTGCTACGCATGGGGCAGTGGCGGCGAGAGCCTCGGCTCATGGCCCGGCAAGGCTGCCACACAGGTGGGAACAGTGAACATCTACGACGAGGGCAGCAGCTCGGTCATCACTCGCAAGCTGTGGAAGGTCGACGTGAGCAATGCTCCCGAGGGTGCCAGCCTCATTTTCAACAACAAGGGCGGCGGCCAGCAGGTAAGCGACGTCAGCTGCCAGTATGGTCTTTACTACAGTGTGAACGGCTCTATCGTGGTTAGTCCAAAGAAAGCTCAGGCCAAGACTGTGACCATCTACGTGAAATCAAACCACAACGGACTGAATATCTGGGCATGGAACGGCTCGACAAACCTCGTGGAAGGTTCGTGGCCGGGACCGCGCCTGTCGCAGAAGAACAGCAGCGGATGGTACAGCTACACGTTCACGACAGACAAGGTAAGCTTCAAGTTCAACGATAATGGCAACCAGCAGACGGGTGAGGTCTACGACGTGACAGCCGACAGCTACTACTATTATGTTGACGGCGCACTCATCAAGGCCAATGACATTGCGCACAGCAGCGGTGAGAAGGTGGTGTTCTTTTGCAACATGAACGGCGACGACTATTCGGCCATCAGCTGCTACGCATGGGGCTCGGGCAACGAGAGCCTCGGCTCATGGCCCGGCAAGGCTGCCACGCAGAGCGGCACGGCCTATCTCTACAATGGCGGAACCTATACCCGCAAGATATGGAAGCTCTCCATACCGAACACTCCCGAGGGTGCAAACCTCATATTCAACAATAACAACGGCGGATGGCAGATGAGCGACGTCAGCTGCCAGTACGGAGTGCTCTACACTGGCTCTGCTGCCTTCGCCTCTGCAAGGGGAATGGCTCTCAATCTGGATGTTGACGGTGAAGCAACGGCTATCAACTCTGTCAACGCCAAGACCGAAAACGCACAGTGGTACACGCTGAGCGGAGTGAAGATCAGCCAGCCCACACAGCCTGGTATCTACATCCGCAGCGGACGAAAGGTGGTAGTAAGATGATGTGATTATAGAGATGGATGAGCGGTGAGTGGTGAGAAGGCCGGTGTTTTCTCACCCTCACCTCTCACCACTCACGTTAAGAGTTTGTCCGTTTCCCGGCTCTGGCCGTCAGAAAATGAAACGGCTGTTAGCCTTTCTGAAACTCGCTGAAAATCTTTCCGGCAATATCGGTCATCTCTTCTGCGCTCAGCTGTAGCTTCTCGCGGCGGAAATCCACGTCGGCCTCCCTGTCCATGGGTATCAGGTGGATATGTGCATGGGGAACCTCAAGGCCCAGCACCACCTGCGCTACCTTGCGGCAGGGGAACGCGCGCTTCAGGGCGGTGGCCACGCGCTTGGCAAACACTTGGAACTGAGCCAGCTCGTCGTCGTCCATGTCGAAGATATAGTCCACCTCGCGGCGCGGTATCACGAGCACATGACCGCGGCGCACGGGGTTGATGTCGAGGAAAGCGTAGAACAGTTCGCTCTCTGCACACTTGTAGCTCGGTATCTCTCCGGCTGCTATCTTGCTGAAAATGCTCATCTGGCAGTCCTCCTTAGTCGATGCTGATGTTGTCGATGCGCAGTTTGATGGTGCCGCGCGGAATCTTTATCTCTGCCACGTCGCCCACCTTTTTGTTGAGCAGGCCCTGCGCAATAGGTGTCTTTATCGAGATCTTGCCTTCGCGAAGGTTGGCCTCTGTCTCGCTTACGATGGTGTAAACCATCTTCTGATTGGTGGTGAGATTGGTCATTTCAACCTTCGACATGATCTGTACGGCATCGCTGCTCAGGCGCGACGTGTCTACAATCTTTGCCTCGGCGATGGTTTTCTTCATCTGGGCAATCTTGTTCTCAAGGTGTACTTGTGCTTCCTTGGCAGCATCGTATTCTGAGTTCTCGCTCAGGTCGCCCTTGTCGCGAGCCTCGGCGATGGCGGCGGAGGCTTTCGGACGCTCCACCGACTCTAAGCGTTGTAGCTCGGCCACGAGCTTGTCGTAGCCTTCTTGTGACATATAAGCCATAATGTATCTGATTTTTAGTTTTCTTATTAACGCAAAAAATAAAGAACCCCAGCATCTTACGTGCCGGAATTCCGTATCCCTAACATATCTTTCAACGCTGCAAAGATATGCCTTTTTTATTTCATAACGGACAAAAGAGCCAATATTTTCCGCTATTTAGTTTTAATTAACTAATCTACAGCTGCCTCAACTCTCTACTTCCGACCGTCGGCTGTTGGTCGAAAGGCAGGCGAAGCCTGAAAACAAAAAATCCCTGCAACCCCGAAAGGTCACAGGGAACACCCCATGTGGGCGTTGACGGATTCGAACCGCCGACCCTCTGCTTGTAAGGCAGATGCTCTAAACCAGCTGAGCTAAACGCCCGTGCTTTCTAAAAGCGTTGCAAAGGTATCTGTTTTTTTTATATCTGCCAAACAAAATGCCGAAAATATTTTCCTTGGGCGGCAAAACGGCATCGCTCAACGTGTTCCGGCGTAATTCCCAACCCCCTCCGTAATCTTTCTCCAGCAGCCCCGTAACAATGCTACAGGATAGCTGGAGCATTGCTCCAAGGGCTCTGTAAGGTTGCTCCAAGGCTGCCGGAGAAAGTTTACGGGCTGTAGTTTAACGATTTTAGTTGACTACTTTTAGTCTTGTTTGTAGTTTTGGTTGACTTTGGTTAATACTTAATTTTAATCTCAGTTGTTGTTTGTTGTACTTATTAATGATTAAAGTTTACAGTGT